>Ga0307507_10004367_pt1 | contig 25245 bp, 12 predicted proteins | sample 7_EM_MG_FD_207223 | JGI IMG/M metagenome (GOLD analysis project Ga0307507, IMG submission 207223) | Populus trichocarpa ectomycorrhiza microbial communities from riparian zone in the Pacific Northwest, United States - 7_EM | ecosystem: Host-associated > Plants > Roots > Unclassified | place...
ACCCGCAGCGGGGAAGTACCCTATCCCTTGGAGAGCTGAGACAAAGGAATTCAGTGCTCCCGCGAAATTGCGCCATAACAGGGTATATAAGCAGGGATTGGGATTACTAAACAGCCCCAAATGATATAGCTGAAGCCGCTTTTTACATTGATTTCTGTTATGAGGAGGCTGAAAACTGCTTATTAATCCTAGGTTTTGGACCCCATTCTTGCGCAATTCGCGGGAGCACTGAATTCCTTTGTCTCAGCGCTCCAAGGGATAGTACAACAAAAACTTCGGAAGACGTGATCGCAGGATCGGCGCGCTGGTATCTTGCGATGTAGCCGAGCATGGCAGTAAGTTAGCTCGGAGTGTCCCCAGAGCCTTCTTATGTGTTGTCCATGAGGGCTTTGGGGTTATCGGAGTTAGATCAAAAAAAAAAGTTCTTACTCTAGGCTTAGATGGAGAAATAAGGACTCCTAGATACCGGAAATTTACACCAGAAAGAAAAGACTAAAACTTGGGGATCCCAGCTCTGGCAGGTATTGAGCGCAGGAAAAGATAGTCGTTGTCTATACTTTCAGACAGCTCAATAATTAAGATGTTCCTCACCCCTCATCAGTACATTGTTAACTTTGTGGTCAGTTATGGGCTGCCCCTTACTTAAAATGAATCAATTGTCTGGTAATGTTCCTACAGCACAGTACGGTAGGATTTAGGATTTTATATCAAAAAACCTAACGCGTTATAGCTATAACTTTGTAATACTAATAAATATGAACTAGGATATGAAGACAATAACCCGAATTCTCTACTCCCCCAAACAACCTATGGTCAGGATGGAAATCAAGAAATCTCAGGTCCATACAAGAATCGGTAAAGGATTAAGAAATAGAGATAAAGGAACTTGAGCGAGTATTTTACATTGTGCCCCAAGCCTGTGTTCTAACCTCGTGATATAGAAAACGGCCAACCCACCAGTGCCTTGCTCAGTTCACAAGCGGCCATGCAGCGGAGGTCTACTCAAACTGTTCACAAAAAACATTAGCAATGGTGAGAGAAGCAGAGATATTCGCAGTAATAGATAGGAAGGTAGAGGTGTTTTATAAACTTCTACTTACAGAGGATAGAACTGCTTCAAGCTCTATAATCAGATAAAGCGACGATACTTATGGAGCCGGATGGGTGACTGCCCGCTCAGGTCTTCTCGGCACCAGTGATTCCTCTACTTGAAGTGTTCTACCATCTTCCCTAGTGACACTAATGTGGCTGTAGAGGAAGGTATCAAAATAGGTGACAACAAAGTGGGCGTTGGAATAGTCATTGTAAATGAAGACAGGGCGAGGTATAGAGACATCAGGAGCTGGGGTGGAGTTTGAGCTCTCTGTGGTAGTAACAGCTGTGGACACAGCATCTAGAAGAGTAATTCCAAGAGCTTTCTATGCAAGATTGCAAGGTTAAGAATGTGTACGTGAATATGTTTGGAGAGGACAAGGAGGGGTAGGTATACTTTGAAAAAGGGTGAAATTGAGGAGAGCGGCCACCGTTGAAATCGTGGACATCGGAAGAGAGGTATCATTGCGACAAGCAAAGTAAGGGCAGCTATAACAATTGCCAATACCTCTCCAGGAGACATGGCATTGCTCCCGTGCCCTTGGTTTTCCGGATTATCACGTTCAGCAAACTTGGATAACATGGCTCGAGTGCTAAATTCTCTCTCTGAAGACGCGATGGCTCAGTATAGTAGCAGATAATAGTGTGCGGATTGTTGCACCCCTCAGGAAGGCCTCCTGGAGTATAGTAGGGACTTTTGGAAATCTGTAAAATTTAGTAAATTAACGAAAAACTTACCCACCCACATCGGAACCAAAGAAAGCACAGCAAAATAGCTAGTTATGTATACTCGAGTAGAATGAATCTGCAAGTTTGGTTGAAGACTTTTTTCTACCATCTACTGATACGGTTAGTTACACGGTATGCACTGCACTTAAACGGCACAACCCACACAAGTTCTGTATGGGGCAGGAGGTTTACGTTAATTGGGCAGCCAGCCGTTTGACAGAGTGGCCTTGGTTTATCAGTCAGGATCCGCGGGGATTCGTCGGTGTTAAAAAAAAAGATAACCAGCATAAGAACAACACCTATCATGTCAAACTTACTGTCTCACAACGCAATGCGTGGCTCGCAGGCAGCAGGATACACATCCCCGTAAGAATTACCCGAAAACAGGCGGGGTATATCTTGTATGGGTAGTCGCACCGTCTTCCAGTTAGATCCAGTGCAGGTGGTTAAGGGTATGAGAGGCGAACTCCCTCATTAGCCAGCCACAGGTAGTGTAAGGGCAACATACGGTACCGCATGAGCTGGGGTCTTTTCTGGGAATAAGCGAATAAGGGTAAACCTCTACTCGAGTACAAGAAACCCTTTCCCTCGGAAAAGTAGAAACTTTGGTACCCTGTAGGATGTGATCGTCAAAATCTAACTTCAACCAACGGCTTCCCGTGGAAATCTAGCTCGCCTATTGTGGTAAACTTCTAGTATGTTGCCGCAGTTACAATCATGGAACACCCAAATACACGACCCCCCCAAATACACACTCGCTCCTGATTGCGCTTCTGAATGGCTGAGGAGTGTGTATTTGAGGGGGTTGTGTACCGGTATTTGGGTGTTTAGCAATCGTATTCGCTTTCCCCATTCCTAAAACAAGCCACAATTAGGGGCACTAAGTCCGGGGACCGAGTCCCAAGTCTCGCGTGGATCTGCCCCATTTCTATGCGAGAGAGACCCTGTACCGTATGCACCAAATTCCTTTAGCTCGGAGAGCTTGCATAAACCCTTTTAGGAGAGTGGTATTAGGTATTTGTGGCGGGTTGAGTGTCCGGAACCGGCGACCGGGGATTTTTGGCAACAGTAGGCCAGGTACCGAATAAAACCGCAAAACCTTTCTACTAAGCGGATTCGGGTTTCCCCTAGTGCTAGGGACTACTTTGTGATTTGTCTAGTATCTTCAGACTTGTAGCTCAGCCGTTGAGTTGGTACTCGTCAGATACAAAAGTATCAGGATAAGTTAAATCGTGTCGCCAAGCTCTCATACAAATTTCTATGATTCAGCTTCGATGAGGCCTTGGCGCCTTGGCGTGCTGCTTCTCCGGAGCAGTTTGCGGTTGCGGCTTCCGGACATTTGATCTCATCCTAAGTGCCGGTATCGTACTGTTGCGGGCCTTCCCCGCCAGGCGTCTTTTTGCGGGTATGGGCAATTGTGACGGCAGAGCTTCCGGTGAGGGTACTATAGCCTGCAGAAGAAAACAAAAGAAAGTAAAGACTTAAAATTGAAGCCGAAGGATGATTGCTCGACAGTCGTAATTGATGGGCTTGATCAAATCACGAAAGCAGTGAAGAATGAAGCTGAAGGGACAGTTTCTTCCAACTGAAGAAAAATCTCACGATGCTTATTTTTCCTTGGCGGTGCTCTGGCCTCTTAAATAACAGAAAGAATGCTAGCTAAACCGTCCACTTCTCTATTCCGTAAAAGCATACGCAAATTTCACTAAAAAATACAAAAAGGTCGTGAAGCTATTCTCATGCACTACAGTACCGTAGATGTAATAGTCACGTGGCTTACCTCGTCCGACTGAAACAAAATGGTTAACCTATCAGATCCACGTGACTAATATATCGATCGGCGCACTCGTGAATCCCGGGCTGAATGATTCCATTGACTTGTCACCAAAAATCTTAACAGCTAAACTTGAAACCTTTAACGCCCTGGGCATAGTGCCCCCGAACGCAGGCCATTCGCAGGCCAAATGCGGGTTGGGTGCGGGAAGTCTGTGGGTATTCATACGGCATACAGCATTATGTTATAGTGGAATAACTCTTATATTTCCCACGAGACTGATGCTGGTCAATTAAATGGGCCCTCTCGCAAAAGCTAGAAAAACTGAATATGAGATATATAAGATGGGAACAATATGCTATATCCCCAGATCATAAACGCCCAACTCGCCGAACAAATTGCAGCTTTTAGTGGCAATACCCACGAGCGGTATTAGGAGCCAAACTTTTGATATTGCACCACTGGACCGCCGGCAATACGGATGGCTCGAGATCTCCGACTTTCATTGGTCATGTATAATCACTCGTATCTTGTAGCACCGAGCAGTACCATAACACTATTAGGCCCCCCACTCAGAGGATAGAGAAACCCCTAGCAATTTGGGTTAGTACTTGGTCTCAAACTTTGACAGAAGAGTTTTCAGTTCCCCGAGCACGTTAAAGCACAGAATTTGAAAGATGATGGTAGAACCGGCTCACTAGTGTATCTCGACATGGGTAATCACGACAGAAAGTTAGACTCAGAGTGCCTATAAAGCATTATTATGTCCTTGAGAGTTTTGGGGCTGTTACTGTTATATCAAAGAAAGCTCTGGTTATAGGCTTATATAGGGAAATGGAATACCCAGGCACCGCAAATTAGCGCCTGCAAGAAAACCCTAGAATTTCAGAACCGCAGCTCTTGGTGGGTATTGAAGGGCTAGGAAAAGATACCTACTATCTTTAATTTCGGGCGACTCAGCAGCTAAAAATTTTCCCATCTTTCTTTAGTACATTCCCTATCCCTAACTGGTTATGCATTTTCCCCACCCAAAATGGGCCAATTTTCTAGCAATATTCTTGCCGCACAGTATGGTAGGGTTCACAGTTTTAATGCCAGAGAATCTGGTGAGTTATGATGATAACAGTAATTCTAACAAATATGAACCAGAATTTGTATACAGTATACCTGAATTTACCACTCCCCTCAAACTCCTCAAGCTCGGAACGGGAATTAAGAAATTCTATGTCTATAGAGGCATTAAGAAGAGATTAAGGAATAGAGAAAAGCGAACTTGTTCAAGTATTTTGCATTGTACTATCAAGCTTGTGTCGTAACGTCATGATATAGGAACCAACCAACCCACTAGTGCCTTTCACCTTTTCCCACAAACCACCATACAGCAATAGCCTACTCAACCTGCCCCACAGAAAACATTAGCAATAGTAAGTGTAGCGGAGATATCACGTACGTGCAGTAATAGATATAAAGGTGGATGCATTGTATCGGCTTATACTTACAGAATATCGAACTGCTTCAAGTTCTAGGATCGGACAAAATGCCAATCGTTATTGACAGGGATAAGTGACTACCCGCTCAGGTCTTCTCGGCACCAGTGATTCCTCTCCTTTCAGTACCCTTCCATCTTTCCCGGTGATGCCATTTTGGCTATATAGGAAGGGATTAGAAAAAGTGCCAGCAAGGTGTGTCCTGGAATAAGCATTGTAAATAAAAACGGGGGGAGGCAGAGGAATTTCAGGAGCTGGGATAGCGCTTGAGTCTTGGGTGGCAGTAGCAGCTGTTGACCTAGGGTTTATAGGGGCAATGCCGAGAACTTTCTGTGCAAGATTTCAAAGTTAAGAATGTATATGTGGATAGGTTTGGAGAGGGTCAGGAGAGGTGGGTATACCCTGGCGAAGGGTGAAATTGAGGAGGATACCCAATGGCGAAATCGTGAGCATCGGAGGAGCGGTATCATTGCGACAAGTAAAGTGAGGGAAGCTATAACTGTCGCCAATTTCTCTCCAGGAGACATGGCATTCCCGTCGAGCTCTTTGTTTTCCGAGTGATCACGTTTCTCAAACTGGGATAACGTGCCCCGGATAGCCAACCTTCTTGTGGTGGGCATGACGGCTTAGTACAGTAGTAGCGCAAACCCGTAGATAATAAATAAAGAGAGCGCGGATCGTTGAAAACTTGAGGAAGGGCTCCTCAAGTATAGCAGTCACCTTTGGATTTTTGCAGAATTTAGGAAACTAATGATAAACTTACTCCGAAGACGCAGTATTATTAGGGGGGGTAACATCATTATCGCCATTACCCCGATTGAAGTCCGAGGCTTGTCTTGTCCCAAGTTGTGCACATATGTTCATGGCGGTGGTGCTGGTAGGTAATGCTGACACCGCGATGAGAGTTTGCAAGATAATAAGCAATCCGAAGAGTACGCCTGAGAACGAATTTGAGAGCATTATGAGTAGGTGATAGATGGTTAGGGGTAGTTTAAAGAATTTGGTTGGTTGAAACCTGGGAAGACGTGTTCAACAGTACCTGTACTGTCGAAGGTTAAACGAGCGGTATGTAAACGATAGACTGAATGAATTGATCGTGAAAAATAAGGAGGAGTGAGACAGGAAGGAATTATATACTCGAATCCATATATATGCTTCTTGTAAGATGCACGCTTCTAGAAGGGAGAAGAATAAAATTAAGTAGCGGGGTTTTAGACGATAAGAGAGCTAATACCGTAGCTTCGCATCCACCAACCCGTGGGGGATCCACCTAACCCACGATTATGGATGGACGGATGACTAGAGGCAGAATCTACCAATCACCCACCCGACCAACAAGAACCGCAGCGGGAAACGGCGGAAGGAGGGTACTCGAGTAGATCGGAGGCTAGTCCTGTTCAGTCACATCCCGCTATCCCCGATCTCGATAATCTAGATACTTAGCTGTCCCGTATGAATCTCCAAGATTCCTTTACACTAAAACCTGTCCGGTTGTCCCGGATCACCAGCTGTACCGGACACATTCTTCTTTAGGTTGTAGCGGTCCAGGATACTGGGGTGCGACTGTCTGCTCAACCAGCCCAGCTTTTCTGATAGCGCCGCTGACGTAGCGCGTAGCTAACAGGCTAGGGCAATGTTTAGTGTTTTCCCCATTCCAAAATATAACCTTGATTGATAAGCTATCATACAGTTGTGCAGTACCGTACTGGTACTCGAACAGGTAATAGCGTGCCGGAATGATCTGGTGAAACTTTTTTCCACCCGAGATCAAAATCAGATGCGCCAGTACTCGAGTAGTGAGTCAACCACGCGCAGCCGTCAGAAGTCGCACACCCAACCGTTGGCTCTAGCGAATCCCGCCAGCGGGCCGTTACGGCAACAAAAGTGCGATGGTGCCCTCTAGTGCGCACCTCAGAGATTGTCAGATTGCTTCATTCGGGCTATGATCGACAAGTTTTTCTTATTCATAATATTATGAAAAACTCTTCGAACTCACAGCAACCACACTGATCTCAATTAGTCTCTTCACAAAACCTTTCATCTTCTCACTTTCCTTCCAACGTCAAAGCCACATACTTTTTTTACCGGTTCTACTTCGGTAGATAGCCTAGTTTATTGGCTTTATGTTCCACTTGAGATATCACAGGATTATTTATTGTCTTCTGAGAAGTATTCAGAGATGAGGCATCGTCTAGGCGGGTATACCGCATTATCTAACTTCATTCGCCTCGCGCTGGTACTTGTACGTTGAAATAAGAGTTTTTGTAATCTGTCTTAAATTCGCAACAGAGCTCCACCACTTAACCCTTTATGGCCAAAACTAGGCATATTTTGGACTCTCCCCGACCGTGTTGAATGTTTTGCTTTAGCCCCTACTTTATTTCAACCTACTAGCGCCAGCGAATACCCGCCTACCGATAGCGTTGAAGGAAAAGTCTTCGGGTATTCTCACTTAACTCTTATCGAGTGTTTCCTGGCCAAGCGACCAATGCCCCAAACCAGCTAAATCTACCCGATGCTGGTTACAACTGGGCCAATAGGAGATAATATGATGGTATGGATGAAGTACTGAATTCAGTATACTCATAAAATAATACAGCATATGGGCGCAAGCGATGCTTTTACTATATTTCCTCCCAGCGATCGCTACTGGCTTTGGGTGAGCGAGTACTAGATTACAGTACTCATAGGCGGCAGTCGAGGGAAAAAGTGGAGTTCACGCTCGGCGTTCGGCAACTACGACCACCAGCCAACTTTTGCTTTTTAAGAGAGAATTATTACACATTTATACATGAAACTTATTGCAATATAAGTTCACATACTCAGCTTGTAGCTAATGCTTTATTATTCCACTCTTTGCCTGCCGTAGTTTCTCTGAAGCGGGGGTGTTGCTTCGTTTCACCGTGTGCCAAGCCACAAGTGGAACTCCACTTTTCCCTACGACTGGCGGCGGTCTAGCGAATATCCTCATACCGGCACAGGTTTTCAACGCCGATATCGTTCTTCCCTCATTAATAAGTGTAATTTCCCCTTTAAACCCACCTCTTTTATCATGCGTAATGATTCCCATTGTCCTCTATCACGAGGGTACTCCCAATGACCTATTTCTAGGAGATTACATGGGACACCCTTAAAGCCAATTCACCGTTATAGGAGCCATAAATTGAGAAAGTCAGATCAAGTTACGGAGAGTATTAACAATAAGCTCCTGGTGCTTAGTGCAAAATTTCTCCCGTGCCTCACCAATACCTTTAGTAATTGCACTGGCAAAAACAAAGATTTTCATCTCATGCATTAGTCATGCATCTAGATGTGGACAGGAGATTTTTTGCATCCCCCCGCACTCTGTGCGTCCTGAGCTTAGAAAAAAAAAGATTAGCTCTATCTGGTGCGCCTAGACGCTAGGAAAATAGTCTTGCTAGAGTCACCAGACAGAAGCCTTTGTGAAATGGGGTCTCTTTGCTATTGCACGGGCCTCTTCTCAATGTAAGACCATCAGTTGCCTGATACCCCCCCGCTTATGGCAGCACCGCAACCTCCGGTAAAGTGAATTTTCATTTCATAAATAATTTTGTCTAGTGAATATACAGATCTAGCGGATCTGGTTTCAATTTAGTGCTCAAAAACACTTTCCGGGCCCAGGGGCTGAATGCCTCTGATTAAGAGGTTGTTTTGATATTAGGTCTCCTGCTGGCATCCGAAGGGATAGCGCGAGAGCTAGGCTTGGCCCCGTCAATCTTTCGGGGTGTTGTTAAACAATGATTGCGGTAGGCCGCGCTGCCCCAAATTCCACCCCACCGGATTCCGGACAATTTTTCAAGATTTGTGCAAGATTCATGAAATGCACCTCAATATCCTAGACCCTTTACTTTTTCAGCCCGGATAGGAATTTAAAAAATCTCTAACTCCTGCTCATCTAGAAATTATATCTAGGGTTTGAGATTTTCACCTTTTATTAGCCTAAAATCTAATATCACTCCTTAAATGATTGATGCTATGTGTGGTCCACCCAATAGGAGCCCGGGTCAAAAATTCTTTATGGTTCCCCTCATTCTCCCCTCAATCATATCGTTTACTCCTAGTAGAGTCGCTACATATACTTATTCCTCCTAGTGGATGCAACAAGCTTAAGGAGCAAGAAGGTTGAACAGTAGCATTAGAGTTGTTCAAGAAGCGCTCTCAGCTATGCGGTATATTACCACAATGGGATAATGCAGATTATGTGCGAGTAGTTGAAATAAAAACTGCGCACCGAGCACGGAGAGGTCCTGTTCAACGCCCTAACTATGATATTTCCCTAGTCCCTCATTTTCCACTCTACCCTAATCGGCATGGGCCACAATTTGTGAAGTATAATATTCGAATGAATTGGAGCCAAGATTCGAGTAGTGAGTTGTAAGTTGGGACGTCTTAGCGCCAATTCATCTGAATGGTTTATGAACTGCCTAGTAGACATTATATGGGAATTTTACTAGCTACCTACGCTCAATTATCACTGGATCCTCAGTTCTTTCAAAGACAATTTTCACCAAACATCACACTCTCGGATGTTCCGCTATTCCGGAGAGTCTACTTTCAGTCTATATTTTGACCGTCACAAACAGGGCAAGACAGTATAGTACCTGTAATATTTATAGCTTTTTTCAGGCCCACGGATGATCATAATACAATACAAATCGAGCACAAAAAAAACTGCTGGGTAGCATCACGAGAGAGAGAGCGGGGAAGAAAGAGGAAGAAGAACGGAAGTATAAAAAAGCTGGGCCAAGAAATAGGCGTAGACATACTGCAGGTGGGTTGCTCACGCAGTCATGGAGTGTCACTCGTGACAGCAGAGAATACAAGAGCAAAAGCACCATTTTCAACAAAAACATTGCTTATACTGGTTTGAAAAGGCAAATCCACCACTTCTCTAGGAACCTTTCTTCGACCGGTAACAGGAGAGGTTTATTAATTTTTAACACCATGATTACTCGTGCTCACAGTGGCAATTCCTAATCATGAATTGAACTAACGTCTTTATCAGCACGCCCACTATTTAATCCCTACAAATCCCACCTTTAGGCTAGACAAAACCCTCGGCTAGCTGATAGAAGAGCCGTAGAATAATTTAGAGAAAACCGGAACACACAGCTGCAAGGACTAGCAAGGTAGGTTGGTTGGTAGAGGCAGTCAACTGCCTTTAAAAGACAAAGCCAAAACCTCAATCAGACAGAATTGTGATAGCTAGAGTTCACTACCTCCTGGAGCAGCAACCCCTATTTTCAACCCGCCCTTCCTAAGCCTCGTTAATGTATTCTACTTATAGCTTTTTATCCAGGATAATACTTTGTCTAGAATGCATCATATTATATCACTCGCCATGTTTAAAACTACCCCCCCGTGCCAGGACAGTGAAAGCCCAGAAGGGGGGGGAAACGGACTGATATATTATCTAATATTAATCTAATATGTAATATGTACAGCTAGCTAGATAGAAGGCCACCCGTCCTAGCAAACTCCCCACCCAGCCTAAAAGAAGACGGACTTTGAAGGACAGTAGAAACTCCAATAGTCGGCCCATGTACTATGTCGTCGTAGGCTCCATACTCTGGAAAAGGGGCGAAAAACACAGCAAAAGATGAGATTCTCAGCCGCTCTAAGAGACAAAAAAACAAAAAAAAACATCAGACCTTACCGGAGGAGGCAACTCCTACGACATGGCACAAGGGCCGGTTATTGGAGTTTCTACGGTATCTCACTACAGTACTACAAGCCCCTTAGAACAGCAGGTACTGTGGAAACTACTGAGGTACGGGGCGTCTTGTCAATTCATGGGAATTGGATCGACCTGGTGGTATTTGCATAGCCATGCACCGCGGCCCCTTCGCTTTTGTCTCAAAGGAGATCAGAATCTCTCTCTGAGCATGCTCGGCTGGCTGTGATCACCCAAGTTAAGAACGCGAGTTAATTGAAGGTTAGTCTGGAAGGAGGAGGGTACGAACTGCTCCCTCTCTGTAGGGTCAATTTCTCGCCCTCTGCGGCAATTTGGGCAGCAAATTACAACTTGAGATGCGGTATTGATATTTCCTGGAACTGAGCTAGGATTTCAATTTCTAGTTTTTGTTGGTTAGCCAACCTTATCCCCCCTTCCTGCCCCCAAGCCTTGGCACTTACTAGTCTAGACCTCATCCGTCTTATCTTTATTGCTGATGTCTTGGCGAACTTTACCAAGATAAGACAAATTCTTAGTGTTGGGGCTGACTCAAACGGGTACAAGTACCTTTTCCACAGCGCTGGGGTAGGTCCAGCACTTTTTTGCATTCCCCACTTGTTCAACCTTGCCGCTCCAGGCCCCAGCTCTGCCGGGGTTTGCCCGGCCCTCTAGAGTTCCATGTTTCATAGGAGCGGTGTAGGTTTATCTGTCGTGACGTAGAAACTCCAATAATTGGCCCTTGTGCCATGTCTTTGGAGTTGCCTCCACCGGCAAGGCCTGATGTTTTTTTGTTTTTTGTCTCTTAGAGCGGCTGAGCATCTCGCCTTTTACTGTGCTTTTCTCACCTTTCCCAGAGTAGGGAATTTTCGACGACATAGCTCTGGGCCGATTATTGGAGTTTCTACGGTAAGCATAGCTAAAACCACTTGTTCTGATACCCATCATGGAGAACCCACATTTCTATAAGTGCAGTTAAGAAGTACAATAGCTAATCTGATGTATGGAATAAATAGCATTAGTAAATAGGATTCAACATAATCTAGCATTAGTGTCAGAGACAGATAATCTAAATCACCTTGCTCGATCGGAATTACAATCAACTACTTGATGAAAATTTTTGATGCGCGGAAATAATTAGTGCTAAATGTAAATCAAATGCTATACCTAATGGGGAGGTTTCGTTTCACTCAGTCAATCACGGACCGCTGAGGCGTTCCTTGTGAATTACCTACTTAGTTGCACATTGGCTCCCACCAGTTGCAAAACCGAAGTTCCCAAGACATCCACGGCAGAAGCCTCCAGCAAGTCACCTAACTATAGAATGTAGAAAATGTTTAGGTGCCTACGCAGCACGCTAGCAATGTGCTATATCTTGGGCTGTCTGAAATAGCAAAATTTCTAGTTAGACACACTAATGCTAGATTTGACAACAGATGGCCAAACTTGGTCGAAAGGCAGATTTTTAGTCTTTTTTAGCGCTCAAATAGCTCACCCTCTCTTCGTGCATTTAGATATCCTCAGTAAATCGCAAGGCGCATATTCCCACCACATGTGGTGCATGGTTCGTCATTTGAACTATTTTTGATGACACTGCCCAACATGCCCCTCAAAATAGTTCTAAATTTCAGAACCAGAGCTCTTACAAACTAGATTAAATATCAATTTTTCTCAAATCAAAATTGACACTGTTTTTCATGATAAAACAGCATGTGGGAATTGTTTTTGCCCATAAAAATTACAGGATGACCAAACACACCCACTAAAAAAGGGTTTCAGAAAATGGCAACCTATAAACTCACTACTTCATAACTCATTGTTCCTGCATCTGTATTGTAGGATTTCTCCCCAGTGTAAGGGTAAATGTAAAATTACTTTATAGATTCTTTTTCAAGCAAGTGGTTGTAAACTAGAGTGGGGTTGGTTTTTGAATTTTGAGTTTTATGTGGAATATAGAGTTCTACTATGAGAAAGAAATACAAAAAAATAGTACCAAGCAAGAACATAACACATGGAGTTAGAGGGGTTAAAAATTTGCACCTTATGTGGTGTGGATTGTGCTACAGTCCAAGGGATATTTCCCGGAAAATCGATGCCGGGATCACCATAGTCAACTCAATGGACCCTCAAGCCCCCTCTAGCAAAATTAGGACATGAGATATATAGTATTGGAACAATCTGCTGTTGGAAGTGTGGTTGACTTTGGTAGTTGAGGGAGTCTGATAGATCATTGAAGCTCAAGGGCATTGCAGATGGCTCGGGAGAGTGCGATAGAATGTTTCACAGTTTACGAAAGAGACTAGACCGACATGTCTTTCCTTTGTTATCACTGGAGTGTACGGAGGAGCAAGGGCATGTAATGAAATACAGAGATATGTTTGGTGGTCTATGGAAGGATCAGGACGTGCTACTTATGTTTTGCTTTACGGCTCTAGGTGGCAATACCAGTATACAGCATTGCCCACTAGAGTTTTTGATGTTGCACAACTAGACAGTCAGCATGGCGCTGATCACTGGAATCCCTGGCCTTAGGTTCATCGGCCTGGCCTTATCCTTGCTCTATGGGCTTCATATCGGTCAGGGATTGTGAAAAAGCAAATAAGAAAGTGCTCCAATGGATCTCCCCCCTCCTTCAATTCTAAGGACCCGATTGATTCTAAAACGTTTCTCTAGTCGCTAATAGCCTTTTGCCTCCGGAACCCCAGTGGAAAACTGATGCATTGAGATTCAAGACACATCTCGGTGTTGAAAAAAAAAATAACCGTTAGGCCCTCTGCTAAGGCGGAGCATGGGAATTGTTTCCGCAAAGCGAACCGAAGAGCGGCAAAGGTTGTCGGTCGGGGTTGGAGGACCGTCTTTGGTTCTTGGGTGTGATTCGTACCAGAACTTTTCTTCCCTTTTTTTTTTTTTTTAATGACATCGTATTGTATTTTTTCTTCGGGTTTTCTGTGGGCTCATCGGCCTCGTCTACCCAATCGTAACAGAACTTTCGGCGATGCGGTGGTACCTGACAGGTTCAGGGCTGTAGGGTTAGGGTCCAAATGCATCATCTGCTCGGAGCTCACCTCCAGGAGCGTGCTAACACTACCTAAAACCTCTTGAACCTCGCTTTTTGGCGGCATTTCTCAAATTCTCATTATAGTAGTCAGGCGCTCCTATCCTCGATAACCGTTAGTTATTATGCACGTATCATGCACACAGCCCAACACGACTCAGAGTGAGAGGTATGAGCTTTACATTTGCTGGGCTACTAGCGGGTGGTGAAGCGGCTCTTTGGTCCCAATCTTCGAAAATGTATTGGTGTTAAAAAAAAAGGTCGTCAACTAAGTTTGGAGCTTATTCTATACATAACTAGCCCCCCCGCCCCGCTCCCCTCGCTCCTAATATGGGCCCATAAGTTTACTCTTGGCTTCCTAGGCTCTCCAAAAGCCCAAGGTCCTTACTATACTCGAGGAGGCCTTCCTACGGTTGGCAACGATACGCACTTGATTTGTTTTTATTACCCGCCAATTTGCGCTGCTGTGGTGCTAAACCATCATGCCAACAAGAGAATTTGCCTTCGGGGCCGTGTTATCCCAGTTTGATAAACGTGATAGCTCAGGAGGGGAAGAGCACGAGGGCAATGACATGTCTTTGGGAGAGATATTAGCGATTGTTATAGCTGCCCTTACTTTACTTGTGGCAATGATACCTCTCTTCCGATGCCCACGATTTCACCGCTGGGTGTCCTCCTCGATTTCACCCTTAGTCGAAGTATCCCCACCCTTCTCACTCTCCTTAAATCTATTTATATATGCATTCTTAACTTGGCCATCTTCTACAGAAAGTTCTCGGCATTGCTCTTCCAAACTCTGGATCGAGAGCTGTTACTACCACAGAGAGCCCAAGGGCTGCCCCAGCTCCTCATATTTTTATACCTCACCCTGTCACCATTTACAACGATTATTCCAACACCCACCTTATTAGCACCTGTTCTAATACCATCCGATACAGCCCAAACGGCATCACCGGGGAAGACGGAAGAGAATCGCAAGCAGAGGAATCACCAGTGCCAAGAAGACCTGAGCGGGCAGTGACTTATCCGCTTCCCTAAGGATTATCATTTTATCGGGCCAGAGAATTTGTTCAATCTTCTGTAAGTAGAAGCTTATACAACACCTCTACCGTTGCATCTGTTACTGCACATGTCTGATGCCTCTAGTCTCCTTACTATTGCTAACGCTCTTTGTGGAACAGTTTTAGTTGCCCTTTGTTGTATGACCACTTGTGGGAAAAAGAGCAAGGCACTAGCCGGTCGGTTGTTTCCTATGCTATGACGTTAAGAAACGGATTTGGGGGTACGGCGTAAAATACTTGCACAAGCTCATCTATCTCTATTCCTTAATCTTCTATCCAAGCGTTCTTGGGCTTAGGATTTCTTGATTTTTCTTCTGACTCTGGAAGGTTTGGGAGGAGAATAGTGAATTCGGGTATAATATATACCAATCTTAGTTCATTTTGGCTAGAATTACAAAGTCGGAACTACAACACACCGAATGTTTCGATATTCAAATTGTGAAGCCTGCCATACTGTGCTGTAGGAATGCTGCCGGACAATTAACTCATTTTGAGGGGCGGACAACGCATAACTGGCCATGGGACTGACAAGGTGCTAAAGAAAGGAATAATCTTGACTGTTGAGTTGTCCGGGAGTATGAATAGTAGTACCAGTATCTTTTCCTTCCCCTTCAATACTTCTCAAGAGCTACGAATCTCAAGTTCTAGTGTTTTCTTTCTAGTGCAAGTGCCCCTTATCTGGGTATTTTTATTTCTCCGTCTAAGCCTAGAACAAGAATTTCCCTTGAAAGAGCTCCGACAGCCCCAAAGCTCTCAACCGCAACACACAGTAAGGCTCTACGAGTGCTCTAAGTCTAACCTACTGATAGTCTGCTACATTGAGATATACCAGTGCACCTGTTCCGCTATCATATCTTTTAAAAAAATTGTGCGTATGGCACCTGAGTAACTTATAGCATTTCAGTTAAAATTTGAGAACACGTATATACCAAGCTGAGTGTGTTAAAAATTTCTTGCCCCCAAGAACAAAAGCTCGTGCGATTTGGATATTTTGATAAGGATGATACCCTACACCAATAGCCCAACATTCGACCATCTAGGGACTAAGCCACGTGGCACCCTCAGCGAGGGTTAACAAATATTGGCAAGGAGTTTTGGTTAATAACTTAAGTACTGGGATAATACCATACTTGGCGATTCTTAAAGTATGATACTAGTATTTGGAAAATTAGCGCCAGGATGCCTCCACTTGTGCCTGACAGGGTTTCCCCCCGGGTATGTGCCCAAGCACTCAACAAAGAGCATCGGTGACAGCAGCAAATGATGGCAATACCTCTCATCATTACTTCAGTGTCATATAAAAGAGAAATTGTGTTTCTTTCTCTTTTCCTTTTCCTTTTTATTCTTCCATAACTCTCACTCTCCAGACTCTGGGCTTGATTCCCCTTATGGCCCCTCTCAATTTTTATTTCCAAGAAATTCATTTCTGCGTTTTCTTCGTGTGGGTGCCGCAGGGGTTACCGTGTTACAAGTATCTCCAGCGCGGGGGCACACTGGAACCGAACGCCGACCTAATTCTAAGGGAAGGAGGAGCTTTCTGTTACAAGTGACTTTCTAGAGTCCATAATTCGAAGGGAGCGAGCACCCCTTTAGTGCCTACTTGGTCCGCCATCAATTCATCTCGCCCCATCACTATCATATCATTGTGGTGGCTAGGTGAAGATTGCGGCGGCGTATTTGTTGAGGGACTACCGGTGGCGCGCCGACTGTTAGCCAATAGCAAGGTTTAACCACGCACCCGGCCATTTAGAAAGTCTCTGGACGCTTTACATTTATTAGTACCTACGAGTAGTACCATAACTTTACGAATTTTTCGTGCAGCGCTTGTGCCTTAAAATATGGGCTTTTAGGGCACTATCATTACAAGTAAGAGGAGAGAGAGGTGAGCATCAGTTTATTCACTCAGAGCTTGGCGCAGATTCATCCGAATTACTTTTATGAATTGCGGACGGCAGAATCCGGGGTTTCTTTAATGCCAAGGTGAGCCAAGCTTCTTGGAGCCCTTACACAGTCCCTCACAAGATGCGAGCGATTATGCATGGCACCGTGAAAGCAGAAGAAAACCGCTCTGCTAGCCTATATAGTGCCACGGCATAGCCGCTGGAAAGCCAAGGGAGAACGCTCTCTTCGCCCCCAAATTTGTGGGGATGCTGCGAGCTTTGTATTTCAGGGAAAAGTGGGGAAAGCGGAGGGGGATGCATCATGAGTAGGGAGTTGGTTAGCTCTGATGGTACGCAAGGCCGGCGCCCAAGCAGGCTACTCTTGCGTATGATTCGCATACGTGGCTAAGGAACTTCACCACTTCGAGACCAGACGAGTACACGAGAGGGGCCTGTCTTGTGACGTCAGATTACGGTTCAATCTTTCTAGTAGCACGAAACCATATGCAAGAAAAGAAAGATATTGCCAGCCTCAAGACTGTACCCCAATGAACTGTACAATCCAGCTTATAACCCATAACCCAATGCATGGCTAGCAGGCATCAGGGTATCACCGTAAGGTCGTCACACTGCCTTCTCATTTAGATCATTTGCAGGGGCATAACTTAAGGGTAAGTGAGGGGAATTCGCTTAATGGCAACGAGTCTATCATACAAACTTTACCAGATACTTCAAATGAATCGGAAAAAGTAACCCCTGATCCCACCCATGCAAATCTCGTTCGTTTCACCGGGTACTAGAAAAAAGTCCAAAAACTAGGTATGCAGCCAAACCTTGCGTGCATGGTCTTGGATGCCGCTCGCCTGCATGGCCTGATTTTGGGAGCAGTACTCAATAAGCTATCGTAGTATCTTTCCACCAATCAGCCTACCGGTAGCTAGGGCTGGGTTTAGAACACACTATGCGAATTGCTTCCCAGCAGGGGCCACAATGACTATTGCAGTCTTTTTTTCTTTTTTTCTTTTTGGCGGTCCTCGTCTCATACGCTTCGTATCTCCGCAGGTACCGAGTTTGTCAGGTTTTGACGGTATGCTGTCGGTATTATTCCCCTGAGGTCTCACCCATTCTCAAAACCAGCCACAATTAGAGGGGTTCAGTCCCGGGCCTCAGCGCCAAGTTTCTAGTGGATCAGTTGGATTTCTACCGGTATGCGAAAAAGGCGCCTCATGCATCAAATTCCTTCAATTCGTTTTCAAACGCCGACAGGTTAAACTTGAACCTACTCACACCCTGAGCACAGTACCCCTGAGAAGGCTTGTTAGCAGTTAATTTAGGTTAACATGCAAAATAAACTGTTTCTACTATAAAAACATCTCCTAGCGCTTGTGCACTGTTTGGGAGTCGGGGAACCTCTAATCACGACAATAGAAATGATACTCAAGGTATCGGAGGTAAGTTGGCGCCGGGGATGGGGAGTTATCATACCGTAGAAGCCTGAATACCGGTAATTGGATGATACGCTACTTGTATGTTGTCAAAAATTCCTTATTCTGGGAAGGGCCGGAGAAAAACACAGCGGGAGGCAGCTGAGAGGACCCGATAAGACAAAAAAGCGCCAAACCTTACCAGAGGGGGGCAATTCCAACTAGCATCTGGGCGAAAATTAAGTTGCGGCGCCGATCGATGAAAAGGGACACCAAAATCATGGGTGACATACCGCGTATCTTTTTTTCAAAGGGTCCTACAATATTAGTCTACTACATCGAGGGCGCTGCTGTGCGCTATGGTGGCTAAGCTGATTACTCGTACATTAAGGTCAACCTAAGTTTTGCTGGTATGAATAACCGATATGCAAGCAAATTTAGTTCTAGTTGGCCACTCTCTTCCCGGCTCCGAACCAACTAATGAAAGGAAGTTCATCCACGTGTACGACTGTATTCCGGAGACCCTGGCCCAAGCCATCTGAGGATGCTCATCATCTAAGTGAGGGGTTATTCAGTCAAGTAAAAGCGGCGAGGATGTAGGTGACAGAGCACGTACCCGATTCCCCCATCGCCGCCTGCTACACATAAACATTCGCCCATTGGAATCCTAGCCGGTTAGACTAGCGCATGCTGGCGAGCACTTACCGGTTGTTTGCGCCCAAGGGAAGTAGCACTTAATCTAATTATTCGGGCTTCAGCGAATAATTAAAAGTTTGGCATAGCGCCATGCTTAACAAGAACCGAGGGGATCTCTTAATTATATTACAACCAAATCTAAATTGCCTCATATCCGGAACTCTTAGCTAAGGGTTATGTAAGGTAGAAGCAATGGCATTCTGGTTTGAAGGATAACTGCACATGTCATCCACAGCGTGTAAGTAATGAGTAATCAAGCATAATAGATTGCAATAAATATCAACACAAATAAATATTTACATCTAATGTATCAGCTAATCGTCAGAATGCGGGGAGAAGATTTGCATCCTCGCGCACTCTGTGGATCCTGAGCCGAGAAAAAAAGACCCCCTGCATCATGTGCACTTGGATCCTAAGTGAGTAGCCTTCTACAGTCACTAAACAAAATTCTTGGTGGAATGGGGTTTCTCTTTGCCATTGCGGGGCTCCCTCCCAGCTTAATCCATCAATTGTTCAATATCCCACCTTATAGTAACAGAATAATCCTGGTGAAGTGAAGATTTATTTTACTGACGCTTCTCTCTAATGACTTTACTAATACTTATCACTCGAAAAACGCTTTCCGGACCCCAGGGCTGAATGCCTCTAACAAGAGGTTGCTTTAATGTTAGGTCTCTCTGACACCTGAAGGGATCGCACAAGAGTGAGGCTTGTATCATACCATCAAATTTTCCGAGTGTTATCAGACAATACCGAGCACGGGAGCCGGCGGAAGATACATCACAATCCGGATAGCCAACAAAGGTCACATCTGATGTTCGACAAGGCGCAGAGAGCGCCGTCACGTTGAATCCCCCCCTTCCCCCCCAGCCATCCCCCTTTGAAGGAGATCACACATATAGCATTGCGGTAGGCCCCACCGCCCCAGATTCTACCTCGCCCGATCTCCGACATTGTTTTAACAGTTGGGCAAGATTCATAGAAATGCACCTCAGTGTTCCCAACGGGGCAGTCCGTCCGTCTTGAGTCAGGACGAGGACGGACGACTTTTTGCCGTCCCGTCCCGTCCTCCTGCCAAATTGCCCGACGATTCCGAGTGGAGGACGTCGGGCCCGACTGTCCCCCACCGTTATATTAACCCCTGTAATGTCTCAGTTTGGCCATTTGACTCTTTGTGCCAGGATTTGTTCTGAAACGAAACGCCAAGAATTAAGGCTACACAAAATGGTAAGCCCAATTTTCACTTCCTCTCTCACTCGAGTTTGAGCCGCTTGCCATTGTTGGAGTCAGTGGCCACTCGGCGCACAACTCAGAATACTCGTAGTCGGACTGCTGTTATAACCAAGGGACTCCTCCATACTCTCAATTATGCTGACGTCGGGAGTGTTGCGATACTTGGCACTGTGCTAACATCAAAATCCCTGATGGTTTCTTCTGATGCGGAATCCTCAAATGGAATTGAGATACCGGATAGAGATTATAGAAATTGAGGAATCGAGATATGAAAAATAGGTAAAGTCAAACTTGGTGGCGAATTACTGAATCAAGCATACAGAAAAGGTCCACCCAAGCTATTTCACAGAAAACGTTAGCAATATTACAGAAGGCCGGTATACCAGGTAAAAGCAGCAACAGGTACAAGGTGGAGGGGTTGTGTAAGCTTCTACTTACGGAGTATAGAACTACTCCAAGTTCTATGACCAGATAAAATGACAACCCTTATGGAAAAGGATAGCTGACTACCCGCTCAGGTCTTCTCAGTCCTAGTGCTTCCCCTACTCGTTGGACTCTTCCATCTTCCCCTGTGGTACCGTTTGGGTTGTATTGGAAGGTATTAGAACCGGTATCAACGAGGTGTGTGCCAGAACAACCACTGTATATGAAGATAGGGCGAGGCATAGGAATCCCGAGAGCTTGGGGGGTGGTTGGGTCCTCTGGGGTAGTAACGGTTGTCGACATAGGGTTTGGAGGAGTAATGCTGAAAGCTTTCTATACAAGAATGTGTATGTTAGTAGGCCTAGGGAGGACGAGGAAGGGCGGGTATACTTTGACAAAGGGTGAGATCGAAGAGGAGACCCAACGATGAAATCGGGAGCATCGGAAGAGAGGTATCATTGCAACAAGTAAAGTAAGGGCAGCTATAACAATTGCCAATACCTCTCCGGGAGACATCGCATTGCGGCTGTGCTCTTGGTTTCCTGAGTTATCACGTTTATCAAACTGGGATAACATGGCCCAGATGGTAAGTTCCCTTATGGGGGACATGACGCCTCAGTACGGTAGCAGCGCAAATCCGCAGGTAATAAAGAAATAGAGAGAAGATCGTTGTACACCTCTCGAAGGGCTTCTCGAGTGTAGTAGTAACTTTAGAATTTTGTAGGATTTAGGAAACCAACTATAAACGCACCCACCAGGATCGAAGCCTAAGAAAAGGCGGCAGGGCCTCTCGTTATGTATAGAATAAATCTCCAAAATCTAGTGATGACTTTTCTTCCTCTCCTCAATGTCCTAAGCACTCGAGTACTATTGGTTATGCACGTAGAATGCACTTAGACAAATGCAGCCCAACATAAGTCCTAGAAAGCTGTGGGTTTACGTTAGTTAATTGAGCAGCTAGCCGTTCGATAGAGATGCCTTTGTCTATTTGTCCAAATCTAGGAAATTTCATTGGTGTTAAAAAACAAAAGATGGGCAACACCCACCGTCCAGCTTACTACCTCAGAAGACAATGCGTGGCTATCAGGCAGCAGGATGGGACGGTCGCACCCCATCAAGGTGATACGGTTTCCAGGAAAAGCGTTCAGACTGTACTCGAGTACAAGGAATTGTCATACGGATAATCCCTGTCCTATAAAAAATTGTGTGGGAGTTTTTCGGTTCACGCCGTTCTTTCTAGAGCAAACCTTTAGAATACCATGCGCTTGGCGGTCAACCCTTTAGGATACCATCGACCGAGAAATATACCATCGTACAAGTGAAACCTTTGCCGGGACAGCCTGCCCACATTGCAACGAACAACAAAATCTTTACACTAGCATATCTTTTTATCCCTTAAACAATGCAAAAAAATTGAAAAAAATGATAGAAAAAATAAAGAATTATGATACTTTAACCCTTTTAGTTTTTTCTAGAATTTCCCTACAATTTTGTGACTTTCCATGGATTTTTGGCTTAAAAAACCATCCCACAGAAAGCCATTCTATGGGTGAAAAAATAAATATAAGACATTGACTGCATTTACTCAAGAACTCACCCTTTTTTACTTTATTTGTTAATTTTAATTCGCTATTTAATGGTGGCCGAAGAGAATGGTAGTTCCCTGCAATGGTTTCACTTTTTCGATGGTATATTTCTCGGTCGATGGTATCCGAAAGGGTTGACCGCCAAGCGCATGGTATTCTAAAGGTTGTCTCGATCTTAGATAGCAGTCGGCAGTTGCCGATTCCTTAAGAGGCGGTACGGAAAAGGGAGAGGGGTAAAGATGGGGGTTTCTCATCCAATAATGCCGAGGACGATGATGCCTTTGGTCTCCCGCCCCCACACTTCCTCACTTAGATAGAAAGAAGAGAAAACCTTTTGAATACCATGCAATTAGCGCCCGACCTTTCGGATACCACTGACCGAGAAATATACCACTCAAAAAAAGTGAAACCATGTGACCCAACCGCAGCGACAGGGTAACAGACCTCCACTCCCAGGTGGGTCTGCTCCCCGCTTATTTTTTTTTCTCTCCAAGCAAGAACACAGCATCGCCATCAACCATCCCACCCACTGCAGGATAGGGGGGTTGCCTACCACCCGGGGCTTCTCTCTGGATAAGGTTTGTTTTTTCTTTTTATCTCCCTTTTATAATAAAATGATAACGATACTAATAGTTGACATAGCCGATACCTTTCTACTGGTGCATTAAAGGTAGAATTGCTTGTCGGCATTAATTTTTCTCCCAAATTGGTTTGTTCTTCTATCTGATAAAATTTTAATGATACTAATAGCAAATACCACTGTGCAGATACTACCCTCCTGCGTTCAAGATGGTTGTATGGTGTCTAAGTTATAGCTATCTTTTTTGAATGATTTGTTCTTTTCTCATGTACCTGGTTTGGATGATATTAATTTGGTAAAACAGTACTGATATTTGTCTACCAAGTCGCAGAGGGCAGCACTACCTATCAGCTGTCTTTATGCAGAGTAGACCTTTATTTCCATCCACTAATGAGAAGAGCGGGTGGCATGGAAGCTTAAGTCAGGGTTCAATCGCGGAACTAGAGTTTGAAAAAGTCTTTAAAAACTCAGGGTTTTGATACTGGGTTTGCCAAGTGGGTGTTTTGCGAAGGGATTGGTTTGTATTCATGGATGATATGTTCTTATTATATTACATACACCTCTTTCCTAATCACCAATTCTTACTTGTTCTTGTGTCGAAACCCAAGCTGCCACTCTTTGTAACTTGATTTTTTAAATAATAAATCTAATACTAAAATACTTGTTTTAGGAACAAAAGATCCGGGAATGTAATGTTTTCTTCAGAATACTAGTTGAACTATGTTACAATTCTCTCTCCTCAGGGTGATACTTGTAGCATGTGACCGATAGTTCACTAACGATCACTTCTCTTTGCCCGATAGCTGTTGCAATAGCTAAGTACTCTGACTTCTATCTAGTAATGTTAATGGCTGAGCTCATATAAGACAGTTGTATCTTGATTTCTGGAAACGTGACAGATAAAAGATCTTTGTATTGAGAGTATAGAGTACGAAAGAACTTAGATGGTTGCGTGGAAAACGCAAATCCTGTATGTTGTTTCTTTTTTCTTTTTTTTGTATCAAGTCCTTTGTATTATCAACTAGTGGGAACAATGAGCACGTAGAGTGCAAGCTATGGCAAAGAGAAAACGCGATCCCCAGGTTTTACCCACCCTGGTGCTAGGGAAACAGCCATCAACCCAAGTCCCTCAGGTATGAGACCAACCGCACACCAGCCACGCAAAATAAGAAATCAAACTCTGACAAAAGGGGTGGAATAAGAAGAATCAAATAAGTATCTGTGGAGGAATCAATAGGAAAACCCTTGCCGTAGACACCAACAAAATAAATAATTGTTATAACCACTAATGAAACCCAAAGTAACCGATAATAAAAGAAGAACCATGGGGGAGCAGGGGCCAGTATAAACTGTTGCGGCGTTGTACACATTACTCAAGAGCCCTACGGGTTGACATCCGCCATCAAGGAAGTGCAATATGATGACTGAGTGTAACCAAGAGGTACGACAGTGGAGAAATCGCTAGGGCGGCGTAAGGTAAAGGGGCAGTAGAGTGCCAGCTGAGTGAGTGGATTGTAGCTGTAATTGAGCAACGGGACGAGACCTTGAGGGAGGAGAGGAGGGGTAGACTGAATGGCCGTGGAAAGTATCGGGAATCGTGTGCGTGTCTGTTACAATGCCCTTCTCTCCGGGTGATACTTGCAGCAGGTAACCGATAGTTTCCTAACGATCACTTCTACTTAGCCCAATAGCTGTTGCGATAGCTAAGTCCGTTGACTCCTATCTAGCAACGTCGATCGCTAGGCTCATATAAGACAGTCGTGTCTTGGTTCTCAGAAGTATGATAGATAACGGTTTTGTTATTGAAAGTATAGTGTATGAAAGAACTTAGATGGTTGCGTGAAGAACCCAAATCTCATGCCTTTTTTCTTTTTTTTTTTTCTTTTTCTTCATGTGCTTTGTTTTATTCGTCATCTAGGTACAAAGACTACGTGCAGCGCTAGCTATGGTAGAGAAAAACCTCCGTGAACCCACCGGCGCCAGGGAAAAAGCCATCAACCCAAGTCTCTCTGGTCTGAGACCAACCGCACACCAGCCACACAAAATAAGAAATCAAACTCCGACTAAAGGGGCGGAATAAGAAACATCAAATAAATACATGGGGAGGAATCAGCAGGCAAACCCTTGCTGTAGACACCTGACACAATGAAATAATTGATAAACCACTTGCAAAACCCTAAGTAACCGACAAGGAAAGAAGAACAAAGGGGGTGCGGGGGCCACTAAAACCAATGTGGCGTTGCAAGCATTACTCAAGAACCCAAGGCGTTGACATCCGCCACCGAGGCAGTGCAATACGACGACTGAGCGTAACCGAGGGGCGCGACTGTGGCAATCGCTAGCGCGGCGAAGGCAGTAGGGTGCCAGCCGAGTGAGTGGACTGTAGCTGTAACCGAGCAACGGGACGAGACCTGAAGGGGGGGAGGAGGGGTAGACCCAATAACCGTGGAAACTATCGGTAACCCTGTGCGTGTCTGACTAGGCAGCCTCTAATGGGAATGAAGAGGATGGAGAAATCGACCGTGGCCTGTTG
>Ga0307507_10004368_pt1 | contig 25240 bp, 28 predicted proteins | sample 7_EM_MG_FD_207223 | JGI IMG/M metagenome (GOLD analysis project Ga0307507, IMG submission 207223) | Populus trichocarpa ectomycorrhiza microbial communities from riparian zone in the Pacific Northwest, United States - 7_EM | ecosystem: Host-associated > Plants > Roots > Unclassified | place...
ACAAAACTAACCAACCATTATCCTTAACCCCTCGGACTTCAGGACCTCCGCACAGCGACCGCCTCCGACCGCCTAACTCTTCTGGAAGAACACGCAATGCAAAAGTCCTGGCGCGAGGATGGGGACAAGCTCACGTTTATAGCTTGCCTTCCTCCCTCCTCCTCCTCCTCCTCCTCTGCTGCTAAGGCTGTCAGGGCAGGAAGGGACGACGCACCGGAATGCATGCTTGGTGACGTGAACCTTTTCCTGTACCCCTCGCCCGAGCACGACGAGGCGGAGGGGAAGTTCGTGGCGGAGGTGGAGGTCATGATTGCGCGAAGGGAGTTTCATGGCATGGGGTTGGGGAGGGAGATTGTTGGGTTGTTTTTGTGGTACGTTGGGATGCGTCGGGAGGAGGTTGTAGGACAGGGAGGAGGAGCGGGAGGAGGAGCGGGAGGAGGAGCGGGAGGAGGAGCGGGAGGGAGGGAGTTGGCGGGGTTCAGGGTTAAGATTGCTGAGGGGAATAGCGGGAGTATTAGGCTTTTTGAGGGGTTGGGGTTTGAGAGAGTTGGTGGGGTTAGTTATTTTGGGGAGGTGGAGTTGGTTCGGGGGGTTGATGGGGGGGATATGAAGGGCGAGGCGGGGGAATGGAGGGTTTTGGAGTATGGGTATGGGGGTGAAGTTCCTTAGGGGTGGGTACGGTATGGTAGTGGAGAAACAGAGCGGGGTGAGGCGATGCGCGAGCGAGAACCCAGGGAAGGTATATGTTTCGCTATATTTGCGCCCAAATTACTGCAGTACTACTCTTCACAACTTCTCACTCAGGCCGACTATGCTATATAATCACGCTATCACCTCCCGCTCCAGTCCAATCCGGAGCTCAATATAAACCTGATTCGGGCCTCTCTTCCACTTCCGTATCCCCGCTGTATCCCCGCCAACCCGCACCACCACCACCACTCTACAATCGCCTCCTCTCTCCTCTCTGCTAAATCTGTGAAATTCCAACGACCCTCCCGGAATCCTGCTCTGTGCTCGTCCTCACAGATCCCAACTTCCTGCCACGCCGGCCACCACGTTACCTCGACCTGGGCATGTCCAGAACAAGACTTACCAATCAACCGCGGGGGGGGACATGCATGAGCTGCCAAGGGCAGCTTCGTTTAGTCTTATTATTATTATCATCTAATATCATATGCATGCTCTCCCCTGCATCAAGAATAATCATAATCAGAGGGGGGAGGGGGTGGTCGGAAAGTTTAGGCAGCATGAGCGCGCACTAGACACCGCGTCGACAAAAAGGGTCGAAGCAACCTTTCACCTGGACCTACCAGCACTCACGACTTAGCGAGTGCACGTGAGCTTTACGGATAAAAGTCTGCAAGACTCCTCCGTGAGTATACGCCCACTGGATAAGTTTAGTACGGCGCTGGTTTCTATCTCTGGCACTTTATACTCGCTAGGGAATCCAGCTGTTAGGGTTACGGCGATGTCCGAGAAGCATATACCACCACGGCCTGGGTAAGGTGGATGCCGCCTTAGCGGCGGTGCTGCTCATGGATGAGTGGACAGTCGAGCTTAGGTGCGAGGAAGGGGTGAGGGTTGGGTATAGGATTTGTGTTTCGGGGGATACATTGTTTGTTAACGAGCTAAAGGAGATATCTGGGAGGTTTTGGGGGCCGACTTATGTTGCATGTTCCTAAAGGGGAGGCTAATTGTGGGGTAGGAGGAACGGGTATCCCCGGACCGTCACTACCGCTGGTTACGGCTACTATATGCTAAACGGGGGATTCGTTTGATGCATTTGGCTTACCCCGAGGTGACAGCTCTATTACATTATGTATGCCCCCACTGTCAATGATAATTCGTGCACGTTTCGTGGCTAATGAGGGGCAGCGATTATAACGCATTTCTGAGTCCCCTAAATGACTTCAAAAAGGCCGTGACAGAAGCTGGGTTACTGTTGGATATCTCTCTGGCCCAGGCACACAACTTTCCCAACTATCTTAGAAAAAACAGTCCCCGCCCATGTAGTGGCATAGAACCCCCTATCAATCATCGCTCAAACCACATCCCAGTAGCTCGAACCGTGAAACCGCCATCGGATGGCGAAGGGAGAAAAAACCAATGATACCATTGAGCGGCCAGAATTCACTGTACAGCATTCCCGCCGAAGGCCCGCAAATACCCGTCTACCCAAGCCAATCGATCAATCAAGCAAAGTCCCATTTCCAAAGACCTCGAACATAAATCAAATCTCTCTATTAGTTTTTTTTTTGTTGATTTTTTATTTTATTTGTTTATGAAACAAAAGAAGAAATCGAGTTTATTTTCGTACACATCATTTCTTGGAGGTGGAAGGGACCTCAGTGATAGGGAGAACTGGCTACTCGTTAGCAGATATCGATAGGAGGGAGGGGGGAGCGGAGCGGGGACAAACGAGGGGGAAGACTCTGCTTCAGCTTCTCCGCCTTCTCAGCGTCGTGGAGGATGAGGGTGTACAAGTGGCGGTGGCAGCGGACCTTGAGCTTGATGGTGTTAGAGCCTTTGGTTGGCTTCTGCGATCCCATGGTAAGGTATCAGTATTATTTCCCTTTTCTCTCTTCTCTCTATTCCGTCGATATTGATGGGCTGGGATTGAAGAGCCATTTATGAGAACGAACCTTAATTCTAGCAGCTGTGCACAATAAATCACACGTTAGCAAACATGAACCGAAGCTCCCAAGGAAAGAGGGGAGAGGAAGAGATAAATACCCTTGGCATCCGGTCTATTGCATAACTCAAGAAATTTCTTGATCTCGTGAACTTGTTTCGGCATCTTGATAGCTATGAGTGTTGTTGCCGACTGGTTCGTTCAATGGCTTCCTTCCTTTCAGTTTGCTGTCCCTCTTTGGTGTCGTAGTGCGGGAAAAATCACAATGGAACAAAGTGGAATTCGAGATGTGTGTGTGTGTGTGTGTGTGTGTGGGACTGCCGGTTGAGCTAAGGGCTGGGGCCCCCGTAGATGGAAGTCAATCTAATCTTATCAGCGGGAATCTAATGTTAGTTCCCCTCGACAAACCAGCAGAGACAGCCACGCGTTCGTCACAACTGACGAAACCAATGTAACCACTTATCATATCATAGGTCAGAATTCTCTAGGCCTACCATCACTGTATCAAGTGGTTCCACCACAAATACACCCCAGAGTGTCATAAACCCACCCCAGCCCCCCGTTTGCGCAGCCCGCACGCACGCAAGCTCGCCCGCCAACTCATCCTACCTGATCTACCGCCCAGTCCATATCCCTACCAAACAAGAATGCCACAAACACCTTTGGACAAGATGCTTACTTCGAAAGTACCGTACCATTCCCCTACCCTCCACCCTTCTGGGTTACTTTCACTCTTTGCCTCCTTGCTGTTCTAGATAGCTAGCTGGGTAGATAGAGGGGTAGATGTCGATTGAAGAAGTATACAGATATATTGACGTTGTTTCTCAGAATGCTTTCTTAGGTTTAACCCCCCAGCCTCTCCTCCAACGACCGCTACCCCTTCCAAGCCACTGCCCTACCCTACCCGCAGGTGGAACAAAGTTAACAAAACCCAGCATTCTCAGCGATGGTCGTAGCGGTATCCGCCTGGTCAATAATGAAGCCGGACATAGACTTGAATGTACTTGGTGATCCTACTGGTGGTATTACCCCGCTTCCTACCCTACCCTACATGTCCTCCGGGTGCCGTACTAACCAACACTAGACCCAGAAGAATGGACGGTTAGCGAGATGGAGGTGTGGTTAGGGAGGGTATGTATCGTCTTCTACTGGCATTAAGTGCCGGGGCAAGGTTTGGGGGGGAAGGGTTGAGCTGGGACAGAGGGCTGACAATTTATCGTATCGCAGAGAGGGCTAGAGACATTCGGCACTCGTGAGGAGGTCCTCGAGAGGGTTAGAATGTATATGCGGGCGAGGAAGTAGCGAGGGCTTTAGCGGCGGGGTGGGGTGAGCTGGTCATTTGCACGGGTCCAGCACGATCTGTTATCGTTGTGGCAGGTTGTAAGTACGATAGTGGTGGTGGTAGTCGTATAATAATTTGGCTTGTTGGAGTTACACGGTATGGGTATGGGAAATTGTTGCTGGCTTTTTTCTGACTCTTCAAGTAAATACAATACCTTTTAAATTTCCTTTCCTCCATTACTTCGCGGCCCTCTTACTCGTTTGTTCACCCCCGCTGGCGATGCCTAAGAAATGCCTTCCAACTCGATTATCGCCTTCCCAGAGATTATTAAGTAAAGTTAATCTGGAACCCTCTTCGCACATGATAGACAAAAGAAATATCGACTATTTACAATCAACCGCGGAAAAGGAAAACGAGGGAGTGCAAACTTATAGATATAAAGAGAAAGAGATGGGAAGAACCACATAGCACGGTATCGAAAGTATGAAAGAAAAGAAAAGAAAAAAGAAAAAAAAGAGGGATCAAAAGGAGGATATTTTACACAAAGATCCAAATCCGAAGAGTCAACAACAAAAGAAAAAAAGCTAGGGTCTTCTCGCATCTACCCCATCAATCTTCGCTCAAAAAACAAAAACAAATTGCGCTTGTATTACTCTATAGTCCAGTGATGTCAATGAATAATAACAAGAATAAGCGGATATAACGAAATCACCTAATCACTTCTCATCTGTTCACTCACTCCGGAACTCAAGAGGTTAAAGGGAAGGGAAAAAGGTATCGGTCGGTAAGGTAGGGGGGGAGAAAGAAGTTTACATCGGCAATACTTAGTCAAGAGGGAAGAAATAGTGAGGGGAAAGGGTCGAAATGGCAATCGTGAAGGATTCTTTCTAAGCAGTGGCCATTTCAAAAGCTCTGTGAAAAAGATCATGCATAGCGTGCCAGTGGAACAATATCCCCCCGAGCACGCACACATGCCAAATGTTGTGGCTGCCACCGATCCAATCAAAACATCCTGGGTAAAACCTCTCGGGTACCTGCATGGCATATATAACAGCACCTGCGATGTAGACGGCAATCTATACCATGATTAGTATTCACAACCATATCAACATACTTGTTCCAGGCAAGAAGTATCCGGAAATACGGTAGCGAACCTGTGATACGCACGGATTTTTTACCATATATTTTGCAAATGCTTGTTTCTGGATACTTCTTGCCTGGGACAAGTAGCAACGTTGCAGTCAAGCGACGGGGGGTCATACCGATTTTAGCACTGGCAGATAGAAGAGCGCAACCCACGAGAGGCCTCTCGTTATGGATAATTGGATCACGGGGATTGTTCCGGTAGCTCCTAGGGTGACGTAGAAGACTACTCTCCAGACCCTCATGTCCGCTCTGTTGAATGTGGGTTTCCATGGGAGGATGACCCCAGCGATGCCAAATAGAAAAGTAATAGTTATATAGATCGACCTGCTGATAGGTTCAACATAGAAGGCGGTATATTCAGTGGTGATAATACTCGCTGCGATCAACATAGAGATGCCAGAGTAATCGACGCAGGCAAAGCGCTCCATCGTTGTCTGGTGCGAGATGGAAGAAAACGTATGCCAGATAGTAGAACAGGCGAGCGCCTTGGCAGCAGCAAGGAAAAATAGCCCATTGATGAACTTGTCGGCAGTGGTATGATAATTAAATATCTGCGACATGGGGTAGAAGTAAAAGGCAATGGCCAGAATAAGGATAAACCCTAGTCCGTGGGTCCAAATATTGCACGTTTCATTATTAAGCGCAAAGGCCGACCTAACGCACTCTAATTTTGTCTCTGTAAAGCGATACCCGCGGGTGATGTACGGATTCACCCGCCATGGGAACGGTAACTCCTCGTAGGTTATCAACCTACGCTCCCGGGCAGCTTTGATGGCCCGTTCGACGGACTCGGCAAGCTTGTCCTTCGCATCAATAACGGCTTCGACTCCACGCATGGCCTGGTCTAATTTTCGATCCATACTAGCGTGCGAGCGTGTCTCGAATTCCGTCAAGAGCTCCTCCAGGAAGCGAACGCCCGCATGCACCTTCGCAGGTAGCGTCTCTTTGGCCTCAATAACTTCATGGTAACTAGACTCCAGCACCTCAACGATAACCCTAGCTCTTCGTTTCCCTTCCCCGATGACTTCTCCTCCAACCCTTCCACATCCTTCACGTACAGCCTGTAGAGTGTCGTACGCACGCTGAATGCCCTCGTCAAGCTTTATATTTCCATACTCTTCTAGGTAGTCGAGACGTCGTTCCAGTTCGCTCAAGAATAGATCAACCTGAAAGGGGCGAAAGGAAAAATGAGGAAAGGAGTAAAGTGAGCCTAAGTGATCCCCCCACCATAATCGGTCCCAGGAGGAAAACGGGTAATGACAAAATGAGAAAAAGGCTCAAACCTTGAGGAGAAGAATCGAGTCGTCCTCCAGCAAATCCGTAGAGAAACTGCGTGAGTGGACATGATGCGAAGAGTGGCGACGGCTCTTCCTATATGTGACTTTAGAAGAGCCAGACGTTTTCCAGCTGTCGGTGACCGTACTAGCGCTCGATCCCGCCGCTGCGAAACTAGTCATTTGTAAGTTGTTTGAAAAAACAAAGCAATAACCTTATGGGTTTTCCTTTCTTCTTCTAAGATTAAAAGATAAAAACCAATATTTGTGCGAGAAGTGCAGTGTGGTTGGATTGAACTCCTCGAGTGAGAGCACTTGTATCTGTCAAACGGAATGGGGCAAATCCGGCAAATGAGAACCACCGGAGGTGTAAAAGAAAAAGGAGCGAAGCTGCCCTTCCAGATAATATGGGAGGAAGCAATGGAATTAAAGAAAGAGACGCGTTGCACACCGGTTTACTTGGAACCGGGCGGAGTGAGAAGAGTGGGTAGGGTAGACTGTGTGCCCAAAAAAACAATGGAAGGATACAAACAGAGAGATTTAATGGTTGGGACCGAGGCACAGACGAATCGTGGGCGAGCGACGGTAGGGTAGAAGAACCGGTACTGCACACACCGAGGGCGGGGAAAGGGGCCCGGGAAAGAGGATAAAAAAGGGAAGTAGGTACAGGCAGGTTAAGTGGGGAAGGGGGCGCGTGGTGGAGGGTATGAACTCTTGAGACGGGGAAGGGGAAGGAGAGACAGGAACGTATGGCTCTCTCTTTTCGTACTGTGAAGTACCGGCGCTGCGCTAGTACCTTTCTCCTCATGGATCAGGCCTACCTGTGTCTCTCTCCCGGTACTATCCAGCTCTTCTTAACATCCCTTGAGCACTTCTCCTCGACTCTCGATAAAGAGGGAACTGAGAGATAACTGAGCGCAAATCAACAACGTCCTCTGTGGATACCTGATAAACTTAGAACAGAACCAAATAGTTGGTGGAAAGGAAGCTGCGTAACGCGGACTTTGGCGAGAAATTCGATTAAGCAATGCTGACCTCCCTATCTTGACCAATCCTAACCTACCGCTCAACCACTGCCCTCCCTCCATCCTCGCCAAGACAAGTAAAGACAAAGCAGACACCAAATGACCAAAATGGCAGCATAGCAGCGGGTACTGCACTGTACCAGTTCGGTACTGAGCACAATACAAGAACTGCGCCGGCGGTCTAGCCCAATTCACACGTTCTCACTCCTTTCAGCAAGCCAATCGTAACCGAAGAGTTGAAAAGAAAAAAGTGAAAGTGATGAGCTGGAAATCACCCGCGCTTCGAGGGCAGGGGCAACCCTGATCCAATAGCATCATTCCGATATCAACTTGTCTTCCCCGCGTCTCTCCCAATCTAGCAGTGGAAGGAGGATAGGAGGCGGGTACCGGTACTTGAGTGCAGGTAAGGAAGGTACGGTACCGGTAGGTGATACAGTGATTTGGGAAATTCTAGCTTGCGCTTTTTGCACTCATGCTTGCTCCGGTCACGATATGATTGCTTGCCTGCCAGTACTGGTACGTCCTTAGGGCGGGTGTTTGGCGAGAGGGAGGGAGATGTAACTTAACTAAAGTTAAACTATGGTGGGGGGCGATCCCTTTGTGATCAGTGAGCGAGATGGATTTTCGGGCATGTATCCCGAAGTCTAAAATTTTAAAGTTTGAAGATTACATTTGGCTGGTAACAAGGTTGGAAATTATTCAAGCCTCTCCCCCCATACCTTCCTCCCAGGAGAAAACTGCACTTTGTTGGACACCACCCTGTTGTACTTTAAAGTTTACCCCTTATCGAAAGACTTTACCATAATACTGTACCGGAAAATTGCTTCCTTCAGTAATGCAATAAAAGGTACCCAGTCACCCCTTGCAGTATAATTTGCTAAAGATAAACAATAAAGGATACCGGTACTGGAAGCCAGGAATATACAACTAAAAGACGGGGTAATGGACTATCTAGTGGCAAGTGAGATCTGTCAGATTGGTGCCATTATAGAGTAGATTAATAGCCTAATTTGAACATGTATATAACAATTACAAGAGTTTAAAGAACAAAAAGTTACTCATAATGTCTATTTTATAGCTAAAATTAGAAGCGCCTATATGATATAGCAGATAAGTCTAACTACAAAATACTATCATGCAAGTTTTGAAATCCAGTGGTCAACTATAGGTTTCGTACTAGTCGCCATTCAGTTTACCTACCGTGATACATATTAAAAAAGTCCAAGTATCATCAGATAGTATACCGTATTATGATAAGAGAGAAAGGAGCCTTCCTAGCTAGCTGTTTAAACCGGGATCGGCAATAGGGAGCATTAGAAGTTGCTAGGTCAATACTTTATTAGTCCCTACTTCGAGGAAAATTTGAAGGGACCGAAGTTCGAGGTCTTAGGTTTAAGATCGCATCTGAAAGAGGGTCTTTATTCTCCTTTTCAGCAGTAGTAATTGCACGCCTAGAGAGAGTAGAAATCGTAGATGTGGGAAGTCCAGTAAGGTTCATAGCTTCGCTGAGTATATAGCTGACAAGGCGAAGTGTGATCGCAGCCCCCCGTACCGCGATATCCATTTCGGTGCATCTAGCTCTTGACTTCTTTGCGTATGAACAAGTCACAACTTTCTTTGGAAGGCATATTTAAAGGAACCATTTCATTTCATTTCTTTAAAGTGACAAAGCAGAAGGTTGAGACGGCACTGATGGGATTGTTATGGCAGTAGGTAATGGCGGGGTTGATGAGGCACAGGCACGCGAGAGTTGACAGCGAGTCGTCATTGTCATTCACATTCCGAGTATTCAATTCGCGTCCGAGTAAATACTTGTCTTTTTTGTTATTTTTTTATTTTTTTTCTCCTCAGTCCTTATATTTAATAAAACAGTAGTATTGTGTCGATGATTTTCAACTCATTTTAGCCTCGGTTGATGCTGTTATTACAAAATTTATATGACAAATTGCTTTTCGTCTTTTCTCAAGCTCACAAAGGGTGCAATGGTAGGCTTTTGCGCATATTGACACCCACATGTATGAAAACAGGAAAATAAACGACGAGTAGAAATAATGCAGGATGAAAAATTTTAAGCAACGCCCGCCTGACCCGCCGAACAGTCCCCATCCCCGTCCTGCCAAACCCGAACAACATCCCCAACCCTAATCTTTGGCACCCGGGACCCGTTCTGGAGTGGCAAGTGCATAGCATGCTGTCCAAACAAAACCCTTCCATCGATCCTCCTCGTCTTCACCAAAGTGACGTACGGTTCTTCGTTCCTTTCCGCCGTTTCCTGGTCCACGCAGACCATGTGGCAGCGGCGGCAGGGGCCGAGGAGCTAGCCTTCCTTCAGTCCACAGTCCAGAGACTACCAAGAGCGGGAGAATATAGTACCTGAAAGTACTCTTGTCCAATCTTTACATGCTTCCAAAAGTCCTCCGCATAGGCTCCGTTTGCCACAGTCGTTTCGCGGATGACGATGTTCCCGCGGAATACCTCGGGTTTCGCTAGCTTCCCGCCGGTAGACCTAATTGTTTCGTTTAGTTTGTCTATGGAACTGGTGTTGATTAGGAGGATTGGAGATTCGTTTGACAAGAGTATTGGTGCAACCCTGCCGTCTTTCTCCTGGATAAAGCTCGATGCTTTGAGACGAGGCTTGAAGTGCCGGTTCTCCGACACAGCAGGGAATCGTGCGAGGGTGCAGGGGACGCCAACGGCAGAAGTGAAAAAGTCGGCGATGTGCGTGGAAGTGTATGTTAGGGCCGCGATTTCATCGCCGCAAACCCGGGACCGACTGGACTTTAAGGTACAACTTGCTGATGGGGCTAAGGAGAGGGGTATCTTGAGTGGGGCGGCGGAGGAGCTGTGCAGGTAGACTTCTAGGTATCCTGATATGAGATCGACCCGGGGGCGGATGAGAGCCATTTTGTTGTGTCTAAAATGGATTGGTAAAACAGCTCCGGTGAAATAAAGGAGGATACCAAACCTTTTCTGATCGATCACTGATCCAGTGCCCAAGTGCACCAGGCACCATTCCCTGTCCCAAGCAAACCCATGAGGCCGAATTTCCCAACATTCACCGTGAGGTATGTTGAAGCCTCCGCACGACTTGATGGGATCTACCCTAGGTTAGCAGGTGAATAGTTGTTACCCCCTGGTAACGTACAGATGGTCAAACTCTCAACCACGGCCTCGGGCTTCCCGATCGGTCCCTGGAGAGCCAAACTAACAGACTCCTTGTCAAGATAAAATTCTTCTAGAAATTTGACAAACACTATCAAATCGTCGACAGTGCTCATAGCCCCGAGTGATACCCTGATTGCGCCAGTTGGCTTCCCATGCATAACATCCTGCTCATCCCAACATCTATGCCCGGCGAGATAATTCTGCTCAATTTCCCAGGGCTCGAGGCCGACTGATGTTTCAATACCGCCGGGATTACACATTCCTCCTGTGCGAATATGGATGTTCTTAACAGATGCCAACTTCTCCACCTCCGCATATCCGATCCACGACCCATCTGCGCGTTGCATATTGAAAGCTATTATAGGGCCCTGTGTTACGGAAGAGGTGTGGCCTCCTGAGGTATATATCTGACAAAGCTTACCCCCATTCCCATGCACAAGCTCGCTGAGCAGCGCGTGAGCAATTTGGGTGAGTGAGAAAGCATGACGGGAGATATTGTCAAAGCTGCCGTATAATCGTTTGTGAGTAGAAATGGCGATATCCAGGGCAAGTATCGAGTGAAAAGCCGAAGTCCCGTCCTCCAAATGCGCGTGGATTGAATCTGCCTTTCGTGCGTGAAAGTTCCGGTTCCTGCTTACTACCGCGTCAACTGTTCCGCCGCCAAAGTACCGCCGTGACTGGAGTATGTTGGCAGAGTCTTTCCGTATGATTAACGCTCCCAGATCTGGGAATCCAAACATCTTGTAGAAACTTAGTACGGTGAAGTCCGGCGCTGCCCGAGCATCACTCAAGTCGAGCGGGGTGGAAGTAACCAACGCCGCGGCATCTAGCAGGGAATACCATCCAGGCCGGTTATCTCGCAGTCTGACGGCCCAATCCCTTGGCAGCCGTCGTCCGGAGAAGTTGGATTGTGCTGGCCACCCAAACAATCCAGACGAATCCGCGCATATCCCCTTCAACCAAATTTCCACTTCTGCATCAGAAGAGAAACAGGTAGCCTCGCTCGCTAGCTCCCGCGCCCCGACGAGGCTTGTATGGGCGTCCACATGGTATCGGTACTTGAAGCCGCCCTTTTGAGCCGTGAATGCTTCGAGCACTAGCTTCATTCCCGCAGTGGCGTTTGCACAGAAGACGATGTCAAACTGCTCGGGATCAGCATTGAAAAGGTGGAGCACGCGGTGCCGGGTGTCATCTATTCGTTTGGTGGTTTTCTGAGATGAGGGGGACGGAGAGTGAGGGTTGCCGTATAGGTTTGTGCAGAGGTCCTCGGAGAAGGAGTGAATTAGGGAGGTCGCATAGAGGGTCGTTCCGGCATGATCGAGATATGTTATTTCTAAACGAACGTTTGAGCGATCAATCTTGGAAGCTCAACACATACAACTACTCTACGAAGAGGAGAAAGAGTACCATTTAGCTGCGGATACTCCGTAGCTCTTAGTCCTTCCACCAATGGGTTATACCCATCAGCGATGGCACGCTTCAAAAGAGAGTCCCGGCGCGAAGCCATGGTGCATGTATTGATCAATTCTGTGGACAAGATTGGAGACTAACGGAACCCTTTGGTGACAGGGGGAGGTGCTAGGTCCAGCGGGAGAGCTAAGTACTAAGGAGGGGAGAAGAGTGACAGCGGAGCAGCTTCTCGGCTGGCTCCGGCCGACTCGCCTCCGCCAAGACATTGCCCAATTCAAAAAATAATGAAGGGCACAATAACTGGAATGCCATTGTGAAAAGCCTTTAACAAGACCTTACCGGGCCGATGGTGTGTCGAGCACGCTGTGCCTGGGCGTGAGAGATGCCCGGTGACTCCTGTGATGTGCCGGGGGGTGGAAAGCGAGAAATCAACTGGGCCGGAGATAGTGTAATACGACCATTACGGAAGAGGCAGAAGAAGTGAAACAAACCCAATGGAGATAGAAAAGAAGTACCATTCAAACAATTGTTGTCGAAAGGTGGTTGTACGTTGTGTTACTAGCAGGAGAAACTGAAGCGCATCTTTATGGAAATATTTCTGCAGACAGAGCGATCTGCCAATATAACTTTCCTTTGAGCATTCTGAGAATCTAGAACTTAAAGGTGTGCTCTTAATACTAAGAGGATAGGAAGAGAAGCATGTTCTCCAATGGCTAATGGCTATAGATAAAAGATGAGCAAGATACAAAGTTACTATTTGACTTGTAGTTTATTAAGGCGAAAGATTCTATGGATAGGTCTGTCCTCCATAATTATCTATTGTTCTTTCCTATCAAGAACTTTATAGATAAAACAGGAAACATTACCGGTATGCTAAATGTTTATATAATTGTTTGCTACAATATATAGATAGTTGAAAATAGTAATACGTAGGATTTGTTTTTATTACCCAAGTCTGATATAAAATATCTAAAGTGATACTTTTCACCTTGTTCAAATTTCTATTAATCTTAAAAGTGTTTCCTATTTGTTGCAAACTATGATATCTAACGATTCATTATCAGACGTTTTCTATTCTTTGGTTAAAGTCTGAGAGGATTTGTGTTTCCCTTATTTGAAGTGTGCAATCAGTTCCATACTAGTTGGACATGAGGTGGTTGCTTCTTTCGAGTATGAGGTGGGTGGATACTTTGACTTTGCTTGTATTAGTTTATAACCGCAGCAATATTATTGCACCTTGAATACGGTAATTAGGCCGTGATGTCACGAAAAAAAATGCCGCCCCCACTTAGGAGCCCCCTGCCGAGGAGAGCGGAGTGAAGAAAAAAAGAAAATTATTTCCAACCACACGCAATCACTCGGCAGTCTTTTTCAATTCTCCCCTGCTAGACACCCAGCCCCTCACTGGGTAACACTCGAAGAATCCAGTAAAGCTATTGCCGGCTGGCTGTGTGACAGGAGGTACAATCTGACTTATCCGCAGGAAATCATGGCATGAAGGGCAAAAAGGGATCGTGAAGCGTTCGGGTCCTGACATGCCGCTTCTGCTGCAATCGCTTGAGCACGGTCAGAATGCGGGTACCCGACATGCAGTTTTTTTTGTCTCGTGGACTAGGTGTGGTTGTGCCAAAGGCTCTTGCAGAGCCACAAAAGGCCCGGCTAGACGTTATGGAACAGTTATTTGAGGTTAACCTACCAAATATCTCCCTGTCTGCTGCGGTTAATGGGTCCTTGCCCTTGTATGAAGCTGGCGATGAGCCCGGTCCCGCTTGAGGCAAACACTTTTACTGTACTAGTACTGGCCGTGGAAACGAGGAAGAGATACGGGTGATGCCATGCAGGGGTCACAAGGGGCAACAACGAAATCCACATTTAATTATTTCTATTTTAGCTATAACAAAGGCTTTGCCTGGCGGCATATGGCCAAACAGCATTGCAATGGGGCAAGCCAACCCGATCCGCCTATCTCGTAGTCTATCTAGAAAGTACCACCAGTGCGCCCCGTAACAAGCCCAGTGGCTAATCAAAACGCGAGCCATCCCACAGGAGAAAAAAGGAAAAAAAAAAAAGGGACGCATTCAACGCCCCAGTCTAGATCTCAGATCAAGGCTGCAAAAAAAAAAAAAAAAATTCAATCATCCAGGGTCCCGCAGTAACGACATACTAAAGGGGAATCAGGGACCTCATCATCCACCAATCCGACCGCGATCATCTTAATCTCGGTGCACCCGTGGTGCGCCCAGTGATATCGCAAACCAGGCACATAGTCGTACCGGTCTGAACTAAAACTACCCCCGCAAGGACATCGCCAAACAACCTTGCCATCACCCAACTTGCGTACAGGGCACAAGTGTGGCTCCATCTCCTCCAGGTACAAGTCCACCGCCCTCTTTTCACCCTCCGGGCCCTCCGGATCCTCCGGGACCACCGGTTTCAGGGTATCAGCCTTCATCCGGCGCTTCTCGAGCCGCCTCTGCTTCTTCCTCATTTTCCGTGAAAGGGCCGCGGGGTGCGTGGGCGGGCCAGATGACCCCGGAGTAGAGACTGTGGTTGTAATGGATATGGATGCCGACTCCGACTCCGAACCTGACCGCATTCTGTTCATGGTGTAGGGAAGCGACGATCCGACAACAGCTTCAGGCGCCGGCTCACTAGGGGAAGGGGACAACCCAACAAAGCTATTCCACGGAGGAACCGGCGGAGGTGGGTAGGAATGAAGAACATCCCATGCTTTTGAACGTTCCACCTCACAATCGTGAAGGCGGCGAGAAAGGACCGAAACATGGTGCCTCAGATGAGTGACTTCGGCCTGGAGGCGAGAGACTAGGTCTGAGGACTCTGAAGCTGTCGCTGGCGTGGAGGCGGTAGACGCCGCAGAAAGACGAGAACCTCGTTTACCCATAGTCCTTCGATACTGCCAGGCGAGCCCAGATATCTCAAGAGATGAAGGGTAGGTGTAGAAAGGTAAAGGTAGATGTATAAAGGAGGCTAAATGACCACCAAAAGAGGGAGGGCTAGTGACGAACGTATTCGATGTTAGGAGCCTGAAGCTATCGTGAGACAGAATCGGCCCTTCAAAAGCAACACAGTACAGGGGTTGGGAGGATTCTCAATAATATTATGGTCAGCACTGTCTTTAACGGGGTACTTGAGTACAATGACAACTGGTGACCAACAAGGAGCAGTGGTATGATAGGTGATCTTTCGTTACCCTGCCTTGGTATGCTGCAAGACCTAGTTAATTCCAATCGGGTTATGCAGCAGCAGTCTCTGTGCTAAACCACAATAGGCCTAGCAGACGAGGTTAACAAAATGACGAATACCAATTAATCAATTCCAACCTCCCCAAGCTATACCCCGTCTGTAAAAGGCTACTCGACGTTTTCTCAAGTCCCCAGAATGGGAAATAAATAGCAGTAAGCTGCTCACTTCTGGTATGATAATGCCTTTACCGCACCAGAACTTGGCGGAACTACCAAAACTCGGGCCACGGGCCCGCAATTTACGTTCGGGTGGCCTTTTTTATTTTATTTTTTTATTTTTAAAAAAGGCCCAGCGTTCCTTCTTGGGGCGCTTGTCGGAGATGCGAGGTCTTTACTTGTAGGAGATGGTGGGTTGAGGAGTTTTCACGGTATTCGCCCTTTTGGCTACCAAATGCCCCCGTTCCCCACCCGCCCATTCCCGTCGTCTACAGGCAGTTGAAGACCGCAGGGTGGACTACAGTGCCAATATCACTTTTGATGAGCTGAAACTCGGGCATAAGATTTGGGACGTGGAAAGTGTTGGTGTTGCTAGATATTGTTGATTTTGAAAAGGCCGCAGTGCCAGGTTTTCTCAAAGGCTCTTTTTATTTCTATTTATATGGATCTTAAACCCAGCTTCCCGCGATCCACTTTCCTACTTTTAGCGATGAACTTTACTGTACCTCTCCTAGTTAAAAGGCCAATCTGAATCCCTAGGGCGACGACGAGAGAGGGAGAAAAAAATTGAAGGAGTCGAAAGACTGACAAACCGAGGACCTTTTCGAAATCGATAATACTGGCGTCCTTTGTGTCGCATAGTCCCGTGGAATATCCCAATGGGCCAGTGAATTCCCGGGTTTTGTTCCGAGCTGCTCCGCAGTTACGATACAACAAAACGGTATGACAGGGTTGGTCCAGAGGAATAGGTGGTACTTGTACGAGGGTTGTTGTATTTAAACGGTTTGGGGAATGCACAATGACTGGAAATGCTGGTGGATTCGGGAAGATCAATGTTGTGTACTGTACTGTATTCGAGCATCATAGAATACTGCGCTCGGGTACCGGTACAAGTGTAGCCTACTATGATAGTACTTGGGGGGGTTGAGCAATTGGCAAACTTGTGGCTACTTGTAGAATCTTGCCGAGTGAGCCCGGCAACTTGGTCCGACTTCCCTGAATTAGACTGTTGCTATTCGAGCATCATGCAGCACAGTTGAAGAAAGGGGATTCCCCATACTGTCGCTCTTATTGCTTATTGGTGGAAGTACTTGTATGTTGGTGTCATGAGTTCTCTGTAGGCTATTTTATTACTGCTCCCCCATTCGGATTAAATCACTCCCATCCTGGGAAGATGGTGCCCGCTCCTGCTTCCATTCCCGGTTCCTGACATGATGGGCTCGGAGGAGAAATGAAGCACAGATCAGAGGGTCTGATTCGAACACAACGGCGACCGTTATACACTCATTCCCTTTAACTATTGTTATTCGTCTTTCTCTACGTGAAGTGTTTCCTCTTAAAGTGCAGTGTTTACTATGCTCCAGCTCTGCCATCTCGGGCAGTGGTAAGGTAGGTGAGGTGAAGAGGGAAAAAGGGTAGGGGAAAAAAAGAAAGAAAAAAAAAGGAAAAAAGGAATGAGTGCTACCGCAGGTATCAGTCGAGTTATGATGATCGGAGAATGGATGGCGAAGGTACCGGTACCCAAGGTTGTGCCTTCCATCCCTCCACCATCCATCCCCTTATATCGCCCTCCCTCCTCCTTCTTTCCTTTTCCCTTTGGCTCTTCCACTCACCCGTATATTCCCCTTTCCTGGTCTGCTGACGACGAACCCCTCGGTTCTCTTGTTTGACTCTCTAGGAACCAACATTCGTTCTTTGCACCTCTACACCTTACCAACTCTAGTCACCACTTATCCCCGAAACCGCCAGTATATTAACCATATCTCTTTCCGCTCCATTACCCTGTTAAATAGAGCAAAACGACAGAGGAAAAAAAAAAAAGAAAAAAAAAGAAAGAAAGTGAGCGACTTAAAGAAAGGACGGGGAAAATAATAATACTCCTACTCATTACTTCAATTCCTATCGTTGATCTGGATGTTTTCCTCCTTTCAAGCCTTACAGCAAAAGGCCTGCCCTCCACAACCATCGGACAAGCAATCTTCAAACAACTTTTCCGAATTGTCGGTCGAAGGTGCTGAGATGGAGCAACCTATTCCCGTGGTTAATGGTCGATCTTCCTTGAAACTCAATGGCGGTGTTGTGGTTGTGAGCTCGGATCAAGTTACATCTGCCTCGGATGGAATAGCGTCAACGCCAAATACAACAAAAACAAACGGGACTGGTGGCGAGCAGAGTATTTCGGTGTGTCCTAACAATTTCCTCCCTGTCTCTACGCTCAACTGCTTACGTTGGGGCTCCAGGACTACCTTTCAAGAAGTTCGCCAAATATTGCAAACATGCTCTCCCGACCCAGAGCTCACCGAGCCTCGACCACATCCCAGCTTCCGCCGTTTATGGTCTCTGCGCCTGGAAAAGTAATTGTTTATGGCGAGCACGCCGTTGTTTACGGCAAGGTAACATTTTCCTCCTGATGGGGGTATGCGATATCTTCTGAGGAAATTTTACTGATGAAACGCAATGTTAAAGGCCGCGATCGCAGCTGCGCTTTCCCTTCGATCGTATCTGTTGGTAACGCCTCTTCCAAAGACGAGCCGTACTCTGACCCTCAACTTTACCGATATCAACCTGAACCATACTTGGGATATTGATTCTCTCCCTTGGGCTACGTTCTCCAAACCTGGCAAGAAGAAGTATTACTTCGATACCGTGGAGCGCTTGGACAAGGAGCTCTTGGAAACAATTAAACCGCTGGTGGCAACTATCCCTGGAAAGGTGCAGCAAGGAGCAGCCTCTGCGTTCCTCTATCTCTATCTCATGCTCGGATCTAAGCATGCCCCTGCTTCAATCTATACTCTCAGATCAACAATTCCTATCGGCGCTGGTTTGGGCAGTAGCGCGAGTATTTCGGTTTGCCTAAGCACAGCTCTTCAACTTCAGATGGGAACCCTGGCGGCACCATTCGAGGGAATGTTGTCGAATGAGACCCAATTGCAGCTGAAGAGAATTAATAACTGGTCATTTGTTGGGGAGATGTGCATTCATGGCAATCCAAGTGGTGTTGACAATACTGTGGCAACAGGAGGTAGGGCTGTGCTTTTCAAACGAACAGATTACAATTTACCTCCAGAGGTCACTCACTTGAGGAAGCAAGTCCCCAACAATTTCCCTCATATAGTGGATGCATTTTAACCCGGTTCACAGCTTCCCCGAGCTCCCTCTGCTTTTGGTCGACACAAGACAACCGAGGAGAACTGCTGAGCAGGTTGCCAACGTTCGTAACATGCTTAATGCGCATCCCGAGATTACACAGTCAATGCTGGACACGATTGACCGTATTACGGCCGAGGCGCACGATGTTATATCAGATCCCGACTTCAGTTCTTTTGCTGGAAGCCCATCCCTTGCCCGGCTTGGCGAACTCATTCGCATCAATCACGGTTTGTTGGTCTCGCTTGGTGTATCTCATCCAAAGTTGGAGCGGATTCGAGAGTTGATTGATCACACCGGGATTGGTTGGACAAAGCTTACTGGTGCGGGAGGGGGGGGGTGTTCAATAACCTTGCTGAAGCCGAAGGTGAAGGCCAACATACTGGAAGAGTTGGATTCTAAGCTCAGAACGGAGGGATTCGAAAAGTATCAGACGACTCTTGGAGGGGATGGTGTTGGTGTCTTGTGGCCGGCAGTTGTTGGCGGCTCTGAGAGCGAGATCAACCAGGAAATGTTTTTGGGAGCTGAAGGTGTGGAAGGGGTTGAAGCGTTGGTTGGGGTGGGGGCCATCGGCAAAGGGATCAAGGGGTGGAGGTTCTGGCGGGAGTGGATTGCCGAGGGCTCCGATTTCTGCCTGCATTAATATATTGGGTTCGGGGTATATAATAAGTTTAATCACCTTTTTTGCTTACAAGTACTAGACTTTCGTTTCTTTGTCCTATTTGGTGGCAATGCGCTAGCTTTGACTTTTTGGTTTCTACCTTGTTTAGCGTGTGCAAAAGGATCGGGGCTTGTATGGAAATGGGAATTCGAATTTATGCATGGGATTGTTGCGGGTGAGCCTGAGGGGAAAGTTATCTAGAAGTCGGCTAGCTCTTGTTGGTTTATTAGCACCGTACTTGGGAAGATTTAGTAGTGTATTATAGGTATGGTCAAGTTGGTTTATCATAGAGCACTCGAATGTTTAACCTGTTGTGTCCTAACGGTGTGGGCTGGCAACCCGAGCCGCACGCCTCAGGCACGAGTTCCATCGTATATACCCCACCACCTGGTAAATCCCAGTCTCAACCTAGTGTCTTAGCACCCACCTCACACCATCTCCCCGCTATCCCCCTTTCACGGCTACAAAAAAACCACTTCCCCCAACCAGCCTTCCTAACCTTCCCAACCTCACCCAACTGAGAAAGAAGGAAATTAGTAAAGACAAAGCAAAACGAATCCATCTCCATGAACCAACCACCGCCAGACTCCTATGCCTCGGACCCGACCTGGGCCGACCTCCTCCCCCTCCCACAAGACGACGGCCAGCACCCGCTCGCACAAATCGCCTACACCGAAGAGTACACCGAGGCAATGTCCTACCTCCGCACCATCATGGCTAAAAACGAGCACTCCCCGCGCGTGCTCCAAGTCACGGCGCACATTATTGAGATGAACCCGGCCCACTACACCATCTGGCTATACCGCGCCAAGACGCTGCTTGCCCTATCCGCTGCGGGTGAGGTGCAGCTGGGGTGCGAATTGGAGTTCTTGAATGATCTGGCCCTGCGGCATCAGAAGAATTACCAGATTTGGAACCATAGGCAGACTGTCGTTGAGGCTATTGCCGCCGCTGCTCCGGCGGAGCAGGAGCAGCTGGTGAGGGAGGAGAAGGGGTTCATGAACAGCATGTTTGAGCGCGACGAGAAGAATTATCACGTCTGGAGCTATCGCCAGTGGCTTGTTCGTCGGTTCGAAGCTTGGGATGGGGAGTTGAGCTTTGTGGCCGCGCTGTTGGAGAGGGATGTTAGGAATAATTCGGCTTGGAATCATAGGTTTTTTGTGGTATTTGGGGGGATGGATGCGCGGAAGGGGGAGCGGGAGGAGGAGGGGGAAGTGGTAGAGAGGGAGGTCAAGTTCATTGAGGATGCGGTGTTTATCGCGCCGCAGAATGCTAGCTCTTGGAATTATCTTCGTGGGTTAGTGGTGTCCCTTTTATTATTAATATTCTTGGGCTGACCAAGATAAGCGTTCTCAAGAAGGCCCACCGGCCGTTATCCTCTGTCGAGAGCATGTGCTTGGTATACGCGCCCCTCGATGAGCCAGATAAAATCACATCCTCACACGCACTCGACCTGTTGGCTGATATCTACGCTGAGAAGAGGGAGGAGCATGGGAAAGCGGTTAAGGCTCTCGAGTTGCTGGCTGCCAAGTTTGACCCCATCAGGGCGAATTACTGGAATTACAGGGTGGGGCTTATTAAGGCTGCGGCTTGAAAAGTAAAAAGAAATAAAATAAAATAATTGGAGTTGGCCATGGTCCTTGTGCTAGGGTTCTTTTTTTTCTTTTCACTTTCGCTCTCACTTGCTCGGTGGTGGGGTTGTACTGAATCCCGGACTGGTTCTATGCTTATTTCCTGTTTCTTGATTGGTTGGTTGGTTGGTCGCTTGCCTGCCTGCCTGCCTCGAGAGGAAAGGATGTATGGGAAATGATTGCTTGACATGAAATCTATGTGACAATACAAACTGTGCTGAAGATCTTTCGCCCCCCGCGCCAACATTGACGATATATTCAATTGGTATAAGCTTGAATTGCCGCCGGGGTATCTAAACGGCCATAAGTGTTTCTATACTCTACTAGCATTTCCGCGGATATGCTATTCCCTAGACCGCATCATTAGTTCACTCTTGAGCGTTCAAGGGGGGTCGAGGGAGGAAGGATACTCACCGCCACAAACCACCAACACAACATTACTCTCAGGCCCCAACTCAGGGCACACTTTCCTAAGCACATTGTCGTAAATCACAGCCGCTGAAATCCCACAAGCCGGCTCGACCGCAACCCTCTCATCGTCCATCAACTTGACCGCACCCATGGTAGCTTGGGCGTCAGACAGAACGACGCTGCGGACGTTCCCATGGCATGCAAGCTCAAACGCCTTCCTTGCAACGTTCCTCGTGCTCAGGCTGGTAGCGATGCTCGAGACACCGTCCAGCTCCACTAACCCGCCTGCCTTCAAGCACGCAGCAAGACCCGCTGCGCCCTCGGGCTCCACCGCGATCAGCGGGACGTGCCCAAGCCCATGTTCCAGCAGGCCCATCTGCACGCCGCAGAGGAGCCCACCACCGCCGACTGAGAGGATTATTGCATCGAGGGATTGCTCCATCCCCGCAAGCTGGTCGAGGAGTTCGTCCACCAGCGTCTTGTTCCCCTCCCAGATATCCTCCGCATCAAAGGGTGGGCAGTACACACCCGTGGGATCTGCTGCTACCAACCTCCGGGTATGCGCGTCCGCCTCAGACCAGCTGGCGCCGTGGGTGATTACTGTTCCACCCGCTTGCTGGATTTTGGACTTCATTAGGGGGGTTGTGGTAGTGGGCACGATTACTGTCGCGCTTTGGGAGAGGAAGTTGGAGGCTGTTACTGCTGCTAGGCCTTTTCGTAATGTGTTAGTTGGTTTAGAGGAATCGATGGAGGGAGGGAGGAGGGACATGCCGGCGTTACCACCACTTGAGCTGTAGAAACGGATTGGGCGATTGGGTCGGCAGCGGACAGCTTTCAGGCAGTAGTTTCCTATTCCTCTATTGACGGGTGTATATGCTTCAGTTAGTTTTGGGACTCAATGCAGTGTGTATGGAATGTTGCTGCCTGATAGGGCGTGATGTAACAGGGTAGGATAAGAGATAAGAGTCATACCGAGATTTGAATGAACCGGCCGGTTGGAACATGTCCATTTTCATGTGCACTCTGCTGCAGTACCGTACTGTTAGCTATCCCAACATCCACCCGGGAGAAGTAGCAAATGGGGGAAGGCACCATCCAGCAGCCTTGGATAGAGCATTGCTCTCTACTAATGGCGTGCGGATCCATGGGAGCTTTGGGGAGGAGGGTGGAGTTGGATTGGCTTCTGTGGTGACCATGTCTCTTCGAGATATTGGCTCCGTCTAAAGGTTTGGCTAGAGAGGGATATGAAGCTCCAGATGGCTATGGAGAGGAGAGAGAAGGAGACGAGAAGAGGGAGGAAGAGGAGGTACTTCTAGTGACGGCGGAAATAAAACCCTCTCCAGCGGACAATGACGGATTAGATAACCACTGCCCTCCCCCTCGGCCTGCTACACCTCCCTCCGCCTCAACAACCCTAGCTGAGCCATCACTATCACCCACTTGTCGTGACCAAGTTCCGCACCGTAGATAGCTGGACGGTCAGATCACCTATACAGCACATCCATTCCCAATTTACGACATCCGACTGCAGCCATGCCACCACAATTATCGCAACAGCACCCAGGAGGAAGGTACAGTACAAAAGCCCGTACCCCCCCGTAAAAAAAAAAAAATCCACCTCTCGCATCATTGCACATTCACTCCAAGGCAACGCACCAAATATCACCCAACGGAGCTCCTCCGTAACAACGGTTCTTAGCGGAATACTCAACATCCCGGGAATAACCGATCCTGGCTCACTGTTGTGGAGTGACCTCCCGATAGAACTATGTGCCGGTACTAGTATGATACTGTGCTTGGACCACCGGCAATTCATTCATTGTCCAAGACTTCGGGAAGTTTTCTTTGCCTTTATTTTATATTATTTTTGTAATCAACAGCGTTTGTAGCGTGGTGAGAGCTTTGGCCGGCAAAATGCATTACCATGCACCGGGGGCTTGAGCGTGTATCGGCAACTTGTATCTGGTAATATGATGCCTGTATGGATGGAGGAAGAGATAGGAAAAGGGGAACTAAGAAGATAGATCGCGAAATTATGCGGTATTCGGTAATAGAGTTTTAACCACTAAGTTGGGAGTATGAGGTTTTAAGTGCTGGATTGGATATGGACGATCAATAACTTTTATTCATATATATATAATGGAGACACCGCCCATCCGGGCATACGGCCACCAAACAGTATTACAATCCTGAGGTAAGCCAACTCAACCCGCCTATCCCGCAGTTCATCTGGAAGGAACCACCCGCGTACTGCATAGTAACCCCACCACAGGGCCCGAACGGCCAGCTAGAACACGGCTATCTACTAAATTAAACCACCTATCAGGATATGCAACAAATGAAATCCACCTCCCATGGCCATCCTTCAAAACACTACCAACGTCCAACATTCCCAAGCCTAGTATATGTACGCCACGAGACCCTCCTCCGAAACATAAATCCATAAATCAAATCGTGGGCAATCCCATCTCGCATCCCTCCACCCAAACATAAAAAAAGAAAAACAAAAACAGAAAACAAATTAAAGTTCCACCCGTAATGCCTCCAAGGCATCAGGATCGCATCTATCAGCCATCTCTTCATCATACCACAACAAGAAGCCCTCCGTCATATCCGTCAGACAAGAAGCGCCGTCAAATTTGTGGAGGTGTGCACGCAGGTCCTTGTGATTTTTGTGAAAACCACCACAGATACAAGTGTGAGGGTCAGATAGCTGCTCAACACCCCAGTGTATTGCAAGAGCTGTCTGCATTCCTACCTCCAAGCCATCCCGATTCATCATGTTGGGCGCCCAGAACGAGAGCAGAGAGTAATAGGAAAAACAAGGTTTCGTTCTCATATGCCGTGCAAATCAGGTGCCCTTACACTTGTCGGTACTACGATTAGCCGGAGCTGAACAAGCGAGCTAACTAGTGGCATCGTCCGTTATGAAGTATCATGTAAAGGGTAACCACACAATAGGTCTCATGCAGGACCCATGGCAGTCACATGCCAACCACCACTCGCAGTGTTCAAAAGGTTTTCTGATGGCCAAGGTACCCTGAGTTAACACAGTGACGGTTTTCTGAAAAGGGTTGCCACATATCGTGACCGCGTTGTCAACCGCTATGTGAGAGGGTGGTATCACCAAACTGAAGTTAGGATGTGACTGCTACCAATTCATAAGTCTTGGTGTGGCGCTGTCATCAAACAAGGCATCCGGTCCTGGTCTATGCCTGTTGTATAAAACGCATTTGAACAGGTGGTGTCTCTCGGTCCTGGTTGCACATTCGGTGTGGCCTTCCACGCGGTGCCAGCTCTAAGTCTGACCAGTATATATTTGTCAAGCCTGGTCATACCCTTCAGATGCCTTGGTTTGGAGGGTTTTCTATGATGGTAGATGTCTCCTTCCCCTCGGTGCCAGTCTAGCCATTCCTTATTATGAAGATCTTTAATAATTCTGTCATGTGCCATGCCCATGTTGAGACCGCTCGAAAGAGAGTCGTTAATGGTATCATGGATGGCATTTTGTGCAGCTTTGTCAACCAGCTCGTTGCCAGCGACGCCCTTATGTCCAGGAACCTACTCAAGCCATACCTTAACGAAGCGGTTGATGGTAGGGATTAAAGCGTCTCATAGTCCTGCAGAACTGCCGGTTGGGTCCATATTTCGCATGCGTAGTAAAGTGGGAACGCAATCTGAGAAGACCAAATTACATCCATCAAAGCCCTCTTGACTGAGTGTGGCCAATGGATGGAAGATGGTGAAAAGTTCGCATTTCACGATATTCCAGTTATCCGGTGTCTCTATAACAACAGGTCCAGGAGTAGCGCCACTTTCGTAAAAAGCATAGGCGCAAGCGATTCCATCACACTTCTTGGAGCCGTCCGTCTATATAACTTTGTGCAACAAGTTAGTGATGTCATCCAAGATGGTAAGGTGGCGTGCTAAGGTAGCGTCTTTCCCATTCATGACGTGAACTGAATAGTCACCTGTGACAATCTCGTCAGATATCTGTCGTATAGCAGCCATACCATCAACTGCCCAATCATTGTTAA
>Ga0307507_10004369_pt1 | contig 25239 bp, 36 predicted proteins | sample 7_EM_MG_FD_207223 | JGI IMG/M metagenome (GOLD analysis project Ga0307507, IMG submission 207223) | Populus trichocarpa ectomycorrhiza microbial communities from riparian zone in the Pacific Northwest, United States - 7_EM | ecosystem: Host-associated > Plants > Roots > Unclassified | place...
ATCAGAAAACGTCGGCAGCTTTGGCGGATTATAAGGATCCCCGAAAATACTGAAACGGTCAGGGTCGACAAATGGCTTGGAGAACATTGAATTTTGCCGGCTGCGATTGCGGGTTTCGACGTTGATTGGTTCCACTGGAATATCCTGGTGATCAGAAACTGGAGGGGGCGCAAAGGGTAGTGACCGAGAATGTGGAGTATGGGCCGCTGGAGGCTGCGGCGCATCAGGATTGAACACAGTGTCAGTTTCGTCTCCCAGTTCCAGAATGGCCTTGTTCCAGTCAACGTTCACCGACGCCTGAGATATGACGTCGGAGTGAGTGCCTGGCGGGGAGAGAAGAACGACGCGATATTTTCTCAACCGGAGAGTTGCAATCGCGTAACTGAAGGTCCTATCTGCTGTAATGATAAGAAATGTGGTCGGGGGTGGGTGATCGAGGGCGTGGATGATGAGGTCCACTGCAATGGAGTGGTTTAATTTCGGATGCCCGGCGGAAAGAAGGAAGTAGCCTACCCATCATCATCTTTGTCGCGACATTTCTACCGCCAGCAGATGGACAATCAATCAAAGAAATACCAGATGATTGCAGTTCAAGACGTAAATTTGGATTTCGCAGACAGCTTAGAGCCGAGAAATCGTAATATGACCTGAACGATTTCACGGTGCCAAAGATCTGGCCAGTGATGCGGATATTCTTTGCGATATCATAACCTGAAATGTTGGAACTGGTCCGCGTTCCGTCTAAGACGAGTATATGAGTGAAAATTGAAAATGACATTAAGTAGTTGTTGTCTGACCAAAATCCCAAAAAATTGCAACATCCTCGAGATCTTGCATCGAAAGTCAGAATAGTGAACTTGTGGTTCGTCGGACTATAAATACCAGTCTCCATCATGCATACCTCATCCACGAGTTCAGAGGAAAACACTTTTACGCGTGTACTGAAGAACGTGCGAACATGCTGGTGATCTTAGACAGACTTGGCTGAGGCGTCGTGCAGAACACATGCTGGTTTTCGTCACAATGACAGGGAAGCGTTCAACTTTCAGCGTCTTCTCTCTACGGTGCAATAGTTGGACAACAAATCTGAATTAGGGATTAAAGAAGGAGGATAACGAGTAAAACCATGCGACCGAGGCAATGAAATCCGTCTATTGAATAGTTTTCCCCAATCTAGCAAGGTGGTAATTAATAGTTGGTTTATGAATTTTCTTCGGCATTGGCTATCGGGAAACACGCCATCAGTTCATGTGGTGCGAAGATAAGGCAAGTGACGCACTGTTGTCCTCATACATTGGAACAGTTTCTCGGCGTCCTCCTGGCACTTCCCTATTGAGTGTATATCGTCCGTAGCAGCCCAGCAACCCAGCATAGCTGAGAGTTGGGGCGCACACATCACGGTTGTGGCAGCTAAACAGGTGCGTTATGAAGCCGGGTCATAATGTGTGGATGTCACTGAATGATTTGGCTGACCCTTCCGCTGGCGTACTTTGAGCTTTTTTATGTGAATTGTCATATCGCTTCTTGTAGGTGAATAATGTGAGCTAGAGTGCGAGGATATGGAGAGAAATATTCCTGCCAAAGAGTTGTGCAATGTGCTTAACTCGACTCCCAAAGTTGAGGAAGACAAGCACGTGATGTAAATTACATGAGGTCCACGTCGTCGTTGTTGTCGCTTACTTGCTCGGTTACACACCCAGATATAATTGCATCAAACTTCATTTCCTCTGAGTTCCTTCCTGCCCTTGCCTCTTATTATCTTCCGTATCCCTACATTAACTTTTTAGGAGCTCCTTTTTATATATTATGGCTCTCAACAAGAACAACTCTGGTTAGCTGCTTGCCTTACATACTTCCGTGTCGAAACATTGCCGACCCTTGTTCTTCTAGCCGTTAAGCGGATTATGCAAGAGGCTCGCGAGCTCGCTAATGATCCGTCTACCGACTACCACGCTGCGCCGCTCGAGGTGCGTCTCTGTTTCTACAAATCTAACGCTTGAAACTGATTATGAACATAGGATGATATCTTCGTGGGTGGCGACACGATCGCTTTTATGCTGGCTGAGAAGTTAATTAGGAATGGCATTGCACATTGCGTGGACCTGCGGGCACCGAATTTGAAGGCGGACTGTATCACTTTCGCATCCTTCTGCCCGCGGAATATCCATTTCGGCCTCCCTCGATCATGATGCTCACACCAAACGGCAGGTTCGAATTGAATACAAAGGTAAACCACACGTTGAAAATCGACGGGATTGCCCTCATTCATGTACACTCCCTGCAGATCTGTATCAGTTTCACAAATTGTGCGTGATCATGCTGGTGGTGGATGGGAGTAGGCGCTTATTCCAAGTAGATCATGAAGAGCTCTGGCAACCGGCTTGGGGTGTTCGGACAGGTGAGTTTATGTGTGTTGAAGGCGTTTTGCATGAGGATTTATAGTTTCTTAGCTATCATTGGTCTTCAAGGATTCTTCCCTTTGAAGGGGCAAGCTGCTGTTGGCGTTGGGTCAATTGAGTTTCCTAGCACTGAACGGAAGCGACTGGCAACTCTGTGAGGCTTCGCTATTGCGTCTTCTGAGACTTGTCTTAATAATTTCGACGATAGATCGAAAGAGTGGGTGTGTCCGCACTGCCAACAACCTAATTTGGAGCTGCTTCCCGACCCATCGCCCGAATCGGCGGCATCAACAAGTGCCAAGACCTTGGAAAGCCTTGAAGTGTCTAACAATGCTCCGGAAAGGGCCCAACCACTGAATGTAGCTATTGATCAGCCTCCGGCTCTGCCCACTGCCTCGCCGCGAGGGGTGAACGACAGCGAGGAGAGGAGAGTCGTTTCGACTCTCCGGACGAGCGTGGCACTGGAACATAGTCGGCGAAGCAGTCACAAGCCGCCGCTCTTGCTTGATACTGCGATTTGTGTATTGCTCGTGCTAGTATTCGGAATAATTTGTCGGCGGATGGTGTAATTGTAATTGATAATGAGACTGGTTGCTATTTATAGATCTGGGGATATTTACGGTGTGTTCATTGCAAAGTTTCCTCGTCTGTTTCAATGCAGCACCAGCCTGAGCATTCTCTTAAACGCAGATCCTCCCTTCGTTTTCCAGCACAACCTCCTCCAATTCCCATCCCACCTTCCCTTATAGAGTCACCTTACCTCAAAGCACCTAGATTCAGACAAGAATCATCCGCTCCTTGTGTCCCTACAGAGGAAGACGAACGCTGGTTGCAGGATACAGTTCCTATCCAGTCACAGCCAAGCGAATCTAAGCTTTCACGTAGAAAAACTCTTCCTGCATCCACTCAATCCAGAAACCCACCTCGCCCAGCGCCATCTTCCCCTCCTATCACACTCTGGCGACAACCACCCCCCACCAACCCCCCACCACAAGCTGTTTTGGAACCAATAACACAGAGCCAGAGCTACCAGACACAATTATCAGCGGACCAGAGTTATTTCCCATCAGTGTCGTCTGTGCAATAGGCACCTGAACGACTTTTTCATCCCTTTCAACGCACACGAACGGAGAAACACACACGACCGCACTTTATTCATTTCTCGCATAAAGGTTCATCTTCAGCTTCAAGATTTCAGGAACAAATTGAGACACTGCCTTACTTACCTACATCCACGCCTTGCATCCGTCTAGAACAAATCATGCATCATATTATTGTATAGCATGGACATACCATTGTTCAAGACACGAAGTAAAACGGCCATTCGATCTCATAGCACATGGCGAGTAAAAATGGTTCGTAACGGCTTACTTCTTCTTCGGATCTCTGACGCTGAACAATAACAGGTCCTCATCCTCGAGATTATAGCTTGCAATCGTACTTGAATTTGTAAGCATCTTGCCCTGGTACGATATCCGGATACGAGATGCTGGGACGGAGCTGTCCGTATGCTGAAGAATACGGTCTCGCAGCGTCGAAACGAGGAGGTTCAGAGGGAGATCAGGGATAGACACGATCTTGCCGTCCAATTTCCACTCTGGTTTCGTGGGATCGTTAGGAAGCTGTACAAGAAGAGAAATAGGATACTAGAAGAAAATTAATCATTAGTATCGACAAACACAAATAATGATAAAAGGCAGACTAACGGGATGCATTGCGATCCAGTCTTCTTCAGGGTACAAGTTACCACCTGGGAGCTTGGCGACTCGTTGGCGTTTAGCTGGAGGTAGCTCATTTACACCTCCCTCCATCTCGTCCGCTGAGCGGACCATGCCGGTATGCGCCGACTGCATCGACCCATTTGCAGCTGCAAGTGCGGCCATCCGTGATGGATGCATGCCCGACGTAGGAGGCTGATACCCAAACGGCTGAGCAGCATCCAGGCCCTGATAATGTAATGGCGGAAGCATGACGGGCGGCTGGTTGAACGCGGAAGCCGGTTGAGGACCAGATGATATTGTAGCAGCGGAGTAAGCTCCGGACCCTGCTGCTTGAGGAGGGGCTGGCAAAGAAGCTGGCGCTGGAGGTAGTGTTGCTAAAGGGGGAGGTGCAGCAGCCGGGCCAATTCCAGGTCCAATGGCGTTCGTTTCTTGTCTGCATGAAACGTGAGCATGGCAAAGAAAACCAAGTTGGTGAAGGAAACTCACGGCCCCAAACCTTTCGCACGATGAATAGCCGCGATTTGTTCGTCGAAATTGACGTTTGTCGAGAACTTGTCCAACGTGTTCGCCTTTGAGGCAGTATGTCCATCCCAAACAACCTTCTCCCTCTCCTTGCGACGCTCTCGCTCTTCCTCCTCTTCCCTCTTGCGCCGCTCCTCATCAGTCTCAGTGCCGAAAATATCGACACGGGTTCGGGCGAGGTTCTTAAGTGAAGAGACAACATTAGCACCGCGCTGGAGCTCTGAGGCCTGTGCCTTGCGAGCCTCCAAAGCATCGCGCTGCTCTTTCCATTTCGGATCCAGCAGCTCAATACGCATGTGCTCCTGCAGCTCGTCGACTGCTATTTGCTGTCCACAAATTGTACAAGTTGTCATGGCCCCTTTGGCGTTCTTCGCACCCACTGAGTATCACCGAGTTTTAGTATAAGTAAAGAGGGGGCAGGGGTGAATTATGACATACGTTTGGGAACATAATCTGTCCGAATTTTCATTGGTCCAGCAGTGTTCACGGAGCTTGCTTGGATTGCTTGTGCACGTGCATATTCTCTCTGGAGAGCTTCCTCGTCCTGTCTCTTCTTTGCAGCACGATCCTCTTCATCGTCACTCTCCTCCATTGCAGCGTTATCTTCGCCACCAATACCCGCACCACCAACGGCAGCAGCCGCTTCTGCCTCTGCGGCCGCTTGTTTTGCACGATGGGCCTCAATATCCTCAACGGTGTTTTCCATGATCATAGCGGCCATCCTCTTCTGTGCTAGTGTCATGTTCTCCACTTCCTGCACGCTCATTGGTGGTGGGAGTTCAGAATTGGCATCTGCAGCAGTAAACTCGATGGTTTGCACAATAGCATAATCGTGCCAGTCAATCTCAGCAAATGCAACTGCAAGGACATTTTCAGCTTTGTGAGTGAGACGAGAAAAATGAGCACGCACTCCTTTCAGCCTCTTGATCATCCTCACGCTTCTTGTTCTTCTCTCGCTTATTCCTCTCCCATTTCGCATATTTCGTTGCGAGTTCAAGAGTCTGCCATCGTGCACCTGCCTGCGTCCGCTGCTTCAGCCGTTCCAGCGTCTCCTTATCAGGATATAGAACTTTTGTATACTGCTCCACCAACCGATTGAAATACCCGAAAAGGGAGTGGGTGGGTCGCAGGAAGTCGAATTGGTAGTTACGTCCCTCACGAGCGGAGAGGTTGGCAAGGAAGATTCGTCCACGTCGAGCTGTGAACAAAGCAGTGGCTTTCATGATATCCCTAACTCCAAAGTATGAGAAGGCATAAAGTATATATGATGCGTGGAGAACGTACAAATCAATAGAGCTAATATGGGGCATTTCCATTATAAACGCTGGTTGCGGAGGCTCTACTCCGATATCTACAACCTGCTTCGGAGCTGAATCCCCTTCCCCTTTTTCGTCTTTCATCTCAGCGTCGTCACCCAAGTCACCTTGAGCGATTTTGTCCATTTTGTGACGATAGTAACCATGATATGGGTCAGCTGGGTTCAGGAACGAGAATTTGGGGTCAGAACGCTGGCCCTCGCGAATTTTGTCCTCAAACAGAGGAGGATTGGCAGAACGCGCAACGAAAAGGGCAGTTCTGTCGATGACAGCTGTGCAGAGAATGTCTTGTGAGGCAGGGCTTGATACTATAGAAGTTATGCTTACATTTTATCTCTGGGGGCGGAAGAATAAGACCGCTTGTAAAACGCATAGGACCGTCCCTAGGCATCCCATGCATGTCATAATCAATGGCGACGTTGCCATTGAAATGAGCACCGTTCATCAAAGGTTGAGAATTTGCAGCAATAGTAGTTTCGGCCATGTTGGTGGACGCCAAGTAGTAAATATATTCCCACGATAAATACTTGCCTCAAGCAGCCTCAAGCTTTGGACGAGGACACATGTTCGGAGCATTTCGACCCACAAATGTGAATCTTGGAGGCCTTTTATGGTGAGATCCACATATTATATTTAATACGCGTATTTCAACTACACTCCAGGAAAACACCTTGGAAACTCTCTGTGACACGAAAAGCCAACGTTCGTTCCCGTCTGAAGAAGGTTGATGCGGTTATTGAAACAGTTAGGGCTAGTGGGATGGAATGTGGTGCCCTGGTGCGTGTTCAAGGCTTTTCCGTCTCGCAAGTTCTGACTTGGATGGTAGACTCGTGCGCTTGAGCTGCCAAAAGAGCACGAAATGCCGGCCAGGGACAAGTATACAGTTTTTAGCCCAAACGCAAAAGGATATAGAAAAGGCATACACAAGGTTCCCAAGTGGACACGAGTGCGTCAAAAGTACCCGCTTCCGTTTCTTCACTGACCTTGCATCCCAGTTGACACTAAGAACCAATCCTAAAGGGTTCTAGCCACATTATACTATGTATTGGGTTCAATCGGATAATGCGCTAAGAATACATCTAGAAGAGGACAACTTGAACTTTTCCAGCCTGGATAGCTTTCAACACCTCTGATTCACCCAAGACTGTCTTGAACACTTCATTTCTCGTTTCAGGAATATCGAACAGAGTCCGGTTCTTCGCATCTCGGAAACTCGTGTCAAGAATGATATGCGAGAGAGCAGAAATTGTCAAAGCATCTGGACGCGAGTTCTCGTTGGCCTATTTAACAATAAATTTCGTTCAACTCACCTGTTTCGCACAATAATTTACCAATTCTGCCTGGGGTGCCAACCGCTGCCCCCACCCTCGTTTGCTTCAGATATGTGACGTGGTCTGCAAGCTTGATATGCTTGGAAAAAAGTTTAGCAACTTCGCCACCTTTTTCGCCTCTGAGGGTCTTATCTTTCAATACTCGAGTTATATCTGCCACTCGCAGTGCAGCCCCCGCTATGAAAAGCAGCGTGGGCGATCCATTGGCTTTGGATTTTTGTGATAAACGGGTCCGTAGAGTTGGGAGCACTGCACAAGGGATGAATGGGATGAATGAATGGCTCGTGTTAATTGTGAAAATTGTTGGCGAACCTTCAACGATGAATTCAACGAGGGAATCAAGAGTTCGAGGGCCGGTCCATGGTGTGGTATCCGTAATGGAATGAGCTGTCTGACTGTCAATTCAGTTTCGTATTAGAATGAAGCAAGGGTGCGGGTGTACCAGGTATTGCGAGATCCTCTATTTCTAGCTCGGAAAGGTTTGGAAAAGTCTTATGTTGCATTGAAGACAGGTATTGAGCTAATTCTTTGGGTGCTCTGACAGCCAAGGCTAGGTCAACTGAGGCTGCACTCTCGGCTAGTCGTCTTTTCTGGTTGCACGATGAGTTGGGATTCGAACACAGTTTCATGGACAAACTTTGGCCTTTTTTTCTTTCTCCCTCTCTCTTCTCTTTCGCTTTTTAGCCACCTGCGTAATCAAGTCGGTGGAATCCTCCTCATCCTCGCATAATTCGCCAGCGACAAATTCACAACTATTCTGCACAGGCGCACCTTCACCTTCATCTTCTGATAAAGCTACAAGGTCATCGGGCACAAAGTCGTCTTCGAGATCGTCACCTCCTTCGAGTTTCATGATAGGTGAAGTTGAGAGATGAAGTGCACGTGACTTGCGACGATTTTTGAAATTGACGCTCACTATGATCAGGCGCCTTTCATCCCGTTCGATGCTCGATCTCTTCACGTCAACTGAATAACTGAGCATTTCTTTACTGTTTTATTCTCTGCTGCTATAAATTCAAATTTTATCTCTGAAGAGTGACCAATTCTCCCTTCAAAGTCAAGCTTGTCCAGATCTTCTGCTGACTTGGGTGCACCACGAGTCTCTCTAGATAAAATTCTCGTTCACACCAAACCCATCGAAACCCAAGAAAGTGATGTGGTATACACATCCCTCCAAGAAGAAGGAACGCGGCTTTGCGGAGCCTGCCCAGTCGCAGGAGATACCTCCTGAACCCTCCATGACGAGGCAGCCATACGAAGTTTTCTTGGTTTTGGACATAGAGGGAACTTGCGATCGGGGCACGGATTTCAATTACCCCAATGAAATTATTGTATGTGTTGTGCAATTTCCTGCATGTTATGATATCAACATGTCCATTTCGTTTTAGGAGTTTCCCGTATGCTTAATGCGCTGGAAAAACAGAACAAACGACGATTTCTGCAGCGAACTGGAAGTTGTTGATGAATTTCGGACATATGTAAAACCAAAGTGGAGACCAACACTCTCGAAATTCTGCACAGAACTTACTGGTATAACGCAGGTCCGTTATCACCAATTGGACCGTTCATACTGATTTTCGTCATCGTGTTAGGCACAAGTTGATGACGCACCTCTCTTTCCCGATGTATTAGTTGATCTGAAGAAATTTCTAGCGAAGCATGGATTGATAGACGAAGAAAGCCTGGAGCCTCTGGCACGGTTTTGCTGGTGCAGCGACGGCCCTTTTGATGTTCGAGATTTTGTTGTTAAACAATGTTTTATGTCCCAAGTAAGTGCCCCTTTGTTCATCTCCATCATGATCACTTATCCAGAACAAGGTGAAGATGCCACAGTGGATACAATATAATGTTTTGGATGTCCGAAAGGTAGTCTGGCTAGCCCTCCAATCGGCTCGGACCAAGCAGCCATCGACGCACGTAAGTTTTCAGAGGCGTGGCCTCACCTTTTCTGATGCCTCAATTAGGAAAGTAAATCACCAACAATCCGCTCGCTAAACATCTCTGCACAACTACAGGCTCTTGAATTGCCGGGATTCGAAGGCAGAAAACACTGTGGCATCGACGTCTGTATTCTTACCTCCTTTTTGCGAGTATGGGGTTGAAACTCACCTTGATGGCAACTGCATCATAGGATAGTCGCAACATCGCGAGGATTGTTGCCGAGCTTGCTCGGCGTGGCATTTGCTTGATGCCGAACACTGCAATACATCCAGGAAGGCGATGGCGGTGGATGGGGAAGTACGGCCAGATATTGGAAGAATACTTGAACTAAAGGATCCGTCTCCACCTCTGTGTATTATATTTAATCTTGATCACAGACATTGCAATATTGACTTTCTACGGTAACGATGCTGCGCATGCTTGTCAAGGCTCGCTTCGGCATTACGCGTTTCACGATGGTCGATACGCAGTTTGGTATAGATCGCTATACGCTCAAGCTTCCCACTGCTAATAGCCCTCGACATTTCACGAAGAAGCCTGACTCTGGGGATAAGAATCTAAGGGGAGCAAGTCGAAGTCACGAGGCAAAACAGATGAAAATCGCCACTTGACGAAGTCACGGATAAACTCCCTTCTTTCAAGACACCTGATCTGACGCCGTTCAGGCCACACGAGATGCCCGCATTGGGTTGAATGCCAATCTCTTGATTGCCTTGGACCAATTACTTGGCGCGCAATTTTACAGATTCTGTGTCTGGTTTAGCGTTGAGCTGCATTTTCCGATAACCGTGGCAGAAAAGGTCTTAGGAGTGGCCGATCAAAATTGAAAAACAGATAAGCCCAGTACGTTCATAGAATTGAACCACTTTGACAGCCAAATGACAGGACTGAAACAGTAATGGCCCTTCTGATCTTTTGCAGAACTCAACTATAAGACAAGACACATATCCAATGAACACGGTCAAATTTCGTGACAAAATTGCGGCTTCGTTTAGCTTTCGCTAGGCTCAAACAAAAAATTACTCGAACCCAGATCAACTTCACCATAACTACACTTTTGCCTGCCTCCCTACGTGATTCGAAGCCCCTAAGAGGGTTAAGTGGGCGTAAGTCCGAGTTGGCATCGATTGAATAGGGTTCGGATAGGTATGCGTTATGCCGCGCAGCTTTACCTTTGAAGGCTAGATCGTCTTGTGCAAACGCATTGTCTTTAGGGCTGTCGAGAGTAAAGACCAGTCAATCAAATTTAAATCAGCAGACAATGTACTTTTTCACATGCCTGAGATAGACACGTCGAACATGGAAATACAAGTAATGTTTGGCCTCTCTGATAGGTAACTCTATAGGCATCTAATAATGTGTATTGATACAGTGTAAGGTGGGGGGCATCAAGGTCGTAATGTTGCCGAAAATATAAAAAGTCGTTCTTTCATCGGGACTGCGAGTTCAATGTCTATTTTTTCACTAAAAAAAACGCCGTCAGTTAATTTCAGAACGACTGAGGGATTCTCATGCTCACAAAATCCCACAGCGTGCCGAAACACGGAATGCCTGCCTCTTTGCAACCTTGCATAATCTCCGAATTACCAATGTAATTCGAAGTGATAAAAACGACTAAAGTACAGCATGAGAGAAAGATAGTGAGTGAGATTGACAATAGGCACCTTCAGCGTTCCAATAATAGTACGCCTCTTTGAGAATCTTCATGGTATCTGGGCGTCCTCCTCGTGCCTTGCTGTCCCAGAGTGTGAGACGTTCGGGTTCGATATTTTCATGGATCAGCCGGCTAATTGTCGGGCCGAACGTCTTCTCTTGCTCGGAACCTGGAGACTGCTAAGCCGACACCAAGAGAGAAAGAAAAAAGGCCGCTCACCGATCCATATCAGATACCAGTCAGGCGATTGTAGACATGTTGAAAGGGCGGCGCCAATGCCCGTGCCGGTACAAATACGAATACCACGCTTGTACAGGGTGGAAGTATTAGAAACTCCAGCAAACTGGTAAAAACTATGAGAAGGTTGAAATGCGGGGATGGGCTATTTTCATTACCTTCAATTCCCGGGTCCAGATGGTCTTCGGTGGGTTTTGTACGAGCCCTCGTGTGAAGTCGCCTACGATGTCTCCGTCATCATCACGTTGACATATCATGTTAGCAATTTATCGAACCTTGTACACCTGCAATCATATAATGGTATTTCGCGTGTCGACCCTCTCTGAAAAAGGTCGATAAAATGACGACAGGGGGAGCATTATAACACTCACGATATAATTCCGAAGGCATGATATTCCATGATCGAGGAGCGACTGATCCGTCCCAAGAGACCTTGCTGCATGCCGCGTTTGAAGCGGATGATTGCAACCTTTGGTGAGGGCTACATCACGGCCCATCAGAAAATGCCGTATGGCACGGATATCAACTCACAAGTTCAATCTCGATAGGTACCTCCCTGACGAAAAACCAAGGCAAAGCGATGCTGCGAGGTGAAAGGCGTTAGCTGCGGTTCCTATCACAATGAGATGACGGGCGTACAAAATGGTCATCCCCATCGTGAACCAAAAATCCTGGTGACGAATAAGATCAACTCCGTTGAGATTCCATGAACGAGTAACTGGATCATAGGTATCGCCGAGGATAACAAAAACCCCTGAGAATGTGATCACATATACCCAACCAGGAAATAGAAGTAAATCTTACAAGTGCAGATGAGGCCCAACCATCCAACAAATCGGTGATGACGTTCAAAAACGCTACATAATTGGTATCTCAACCGTGGCAGAGGGTAACCGCAGCAGTATTTACGTACTTGTGGTGGGTATTCCGAACCCAAGGAAATGCACTTAAAGCGCTGATCATGACGGCCAGGTTTGTGACTACTCCCATCACCAGGACGGCGTCATGAGTGACATTGAGCTTCCGAAAATTGTTGACGACTTTGAACAGGAGCCAAATAACGCCAGAGAGCGCGCAGCCGCTGTGAATACCGCCAAGATGCTGCGGTACATGTTAGCACTGCACAGCCCCTTCGTTGCAATGTCGCTGATGACATACTTGTAAGACGGATGTGCAACCCAAGCGAAACCATAATGGTGGCCACTGGGTATGTGAGCTGAAAGATCTTCGCAATCAGCAAGCCACTGACCTTGGCAAAACAGGTGTTAACAAAGAGATACAGGAAGCGGCCAAAAAGCTCGTTTCGCATTAGGATAGCAAAGTTGAAGTTTGCAACAACGATGGTGCCAGAGTATTTCACGCCGTACGGAAAATGCCCGGAGGCCGCCAAAACCAGACCGATCATGTTTAGGCCGAAAGTGAATGTAAAAAACTTTCTGGAGAGTCGTGAGTCATACTGATCGGGAATAGAGAAGGTATCTTACCTGTATGTGTTGAACCAGAGATTCCATAATATCCACCTAGAAACCACCCTCTTAGACTTGGGCGCTGAACTAGCTGTAGGTTTTGCTGAAAGGATGACTTCCTGGGTTGTTGCTGTAACACCCGCATCCTTCTCCTTTGAGGCAAGTGGGACATTGGAAGGCGGGGGTTTGACGTCCTTGGAGTGGGATAATGGTACTGGCAGGGGATCGAGTGTCCCCTTTTCAGCGTCGATGAGGGCTTGGGGATGTCCTCTGATATCTTGAGACATGACCAGGATTGACGATGCCAGTAGCGCAGCAAGTATAAGATAAAGCTAGAAGGGGGAGGGACATAGAACCGGGGAGAAATCTCGCCTACTTATATGCCATTGAACCGGTCAGGTTGAGAACGCAGGGTGGAAAATGACCATAAGAAATAAGGTCCAAAGGGGAGTCATTCCAGCAACGTCAGAAAGTGCCAAACTTGCAGGACCTGAAGTGTTGGCCTGGGTCCTACATCCCGAGGCTTCCGGTAGCTCGGATGCCTGCGAATACGGAATGTACCACATCTCGTGCCTCAGGGCGGTCCAAAGAAGCCGCAAAGCAGGTTTCGATACATCAGGAAGTAGAATATACTTCAAGGCGCCTGCGCAACTTACATATGTAGGCTGTGGTACCCCCTTTAGGTATCATCCGGAGTTGCTGATATTCCTGTGTTAAGTCTCCAGAGCGCCTCACTGATATTCCCATGGTTTGGTATGTAAATGTTTCAGCGGAGTAAAGCTACCTATGGATCGGTACCGGCGTGAAAGCTTTGAGCCGAAATCAATCCGTAGCACTGGAGATTTTGCCAGAGGACGCAGTGCTATCACTGACGGGTGAGGTGTGTCACTTGGGAGATCAAGATGCGTACTCGATCTCAATGAGTATGATAAGTGAGAATTTGATGCCTTCATCAACCTTGGACAACGTGGGCCTCCAGAAACCAGGGCCAGATATGGGGAATGGTCGATGACTTGGTTATTGGAACAAGAAATTCACGGTTCTCTTCCTGTGGAGCCAAAACTCAAAATTGTTTATTGGCGATCAGGGAGCTCTTTGCGGGGGCGAGGAAGTACGATGGTAGTTTCAAAAGAAATCCAAGTAGGGATTAGTAGGCAGGCATCCAAGCTGCTCTCACCACAATAGAATAACCAGGCACCGCCATCCTCAGGCTTGTCTGTAACACTAACAGGACAAAGTGGTACAAACATGGTCAATTACTCAATGGGTCAGATTGAAGCGCGCTCACATAGCACATAGGACTGTACACGAATTGTATAGTTAGGGAAGCTGAGATCGACATTGGCGATTTTCACTGGCAAGGGTCTTGTTCCTCAGTTTTATTACGAAAGTCTTGTAACCTACTTTTGGTATTGCCGAGTGTGTCCAGAGGTCTGCACACTCCCAGCATAATGGAGGAAAGCTTGTGTCCGCTTTGCCGAATGTACACGCATGTCTTGATTCAAACAAATAGAATACATCGTGAGTTCCATAAAATAAGAATATAATAATCGAGCACCAATGAATTAATCTGCCTCCGCGAAGTCACGCAGTTCCCGCAGGTGTCGAGATACTTCCTCCTTAAACATCGCAATCTCATGACTATTCTTGATGATGGCACGAACCGTCTCCTCCTTGAGTCGGGAGACTTTTTCCATCTGTTCGCGATAGCTGTAAGGATATTAATCAATAGCCCTTGAAGTACAATTGAAATCGAGGTACGAAACTTGAATTGAAGCGCCTGTAAACGTGATTTGACACCCATGCCGTTTGCCAGGGCGGCGGTTCTGGCATGTGCCAAATCGCGTTCTAATCGTGCCGCTTCTCCGCTGGCCACCAATGCCTCCTGTTGGGCCGCCTGTATATCCGAAGTTGAGACCACAAACAGTTGTCTCCAGTAGGAAGGTGTACGTACATCACGTAGATCATCCGCTTGCTCATTCAATCCGCCGACCTTTTTTTCCACTTCCGCAATCTCCTCATCGACGTTTTCGCATTCCAAAGTGAGCTGGTCAAGTTCGTTGTCAATCTTAATCCGTTCACTTTCGATAGAAGCCCGGTTCGAACGTTTCGATTCCGCAATGGCGCTTAACGTTGGCTTGATCACTTTCCGAATATCCGCTCCGGAGAGCAGCTGTTGGGGATTTGATGCAGCTGAGTTCAGATCCAAGGTGAGGTCCACGTCCTGCCATGGAGGCGGAAGTGGAGGGAAGAGCTCCAACGACGACAATAGATTGTTGTAGAGATCCAAAACCTCTTCCGCACCCGCTACTCGGTTCGTTACCTTGACCTCTAGCGTCATGACGATCTGGTACGTTTCCGATATTTTTTGCTTGAGATCCTCCAAAGTCCTTGATAATGTTTCGTGGTCTGTATTCATACGAATTACCTCCTCAGGAGTCAGATTCTGTGCTTTGACAATTTCGGACAGTCTCTCTTGTTCAGCTGTGAGCTGTTCAAGACGCGCCCCTTCCAGTAATTTATCAGATAGGTGATGATAGACCGGTCGTCGATGTTGACCCACCTTCCCTCTGAAGTTCCGCCTTCTCGTAGGCAATGGTATCAATCAGTTTTTTCTTGCGGCCTTCGTATTGTTGAAGAATTTTCTGGAACTTTTCACTGTCGGCCTTCAACAACATGTTCTCATTCTGAAGTTTAGTGATCGGGGCCTTTTCAAGGCAGGATCGTAAGCTACATAAGATGGGAGGGGACAAAAAACCCTACGGATGATGACTTGAGCTTGCTTAATACAGATTTTGCCTGATCTAGCTGGTTGGATTGTTCCTCAAGTTCCATCTGTACTTGTTCATTCTTCTTAGCTGGGAGTTCTCACGTCAGAGATGGGGTCATGAACAATATGTGTTGCCTACCATAACGTTCTTCAAGATTCTGGTTTGGTTCTGCGAAATCATCGATAAGGTCGAGCCATACTGTGTAAGCCTCTTCATAATAATTGAAGGCGAGCGCTTTGTGATCCAAGGGGTCGTCAAACTCGTCTGGAATGTCTGAAACTATCTGGAGTGAAGGATGTCCACTACAAAGATAATCAGCCCGCATCTAGAAATACGCGGTTTTGAGAATGAGTCTGGGTGATTCAAGCGTGAACCTACTTTATTAAGTTCAACAAGCCAATGCAAAACACCGAGTAAAGATGGCCACGAATGCATGCTAGCAGGTGCTGCAAGCCATTTGTTATCTATTTGGTGCGCAAAGGGATAACGAACAGCTTTGAGAGCGGGAACAAATTCATCCTCAAAACGGGCATTTTGATTCAGAGGATGAAAGGGATCCAGATTCAAAATGAGAAAGTCGAAGATTGCTCTGTAGTCCTTTCCCTGGATATTCGCAAGGGTTGCCATTGAGATATCGAACCCAGAACTCTGGAGATAGCTGAGAATATCCTGTCGCATCTTGGTCTGGTATTGCCGATCACGCAATGGACGCGTGTCTTTAACAGCCTGGCTGCTAGATGGTTGGCTTAATACCGTTCCACCCGTCCACATCGATCCGCGACGAGTACTACTAAACAGAAGGTAAGGTGCGTGTATGTTGAACAAAAAAATAGAGAACTTACTTGCTCAACGGTGTCCGACCATAATTAGGTTTACTGGTGCTCTGTAATATAGGATTTACGTTCTGGGAGCGCATCATTGACTGTCTGGGATTGGTACTGGGAGGAGCTGGATAAGGGGCGCGTAAAGCGGGGCCGGCGAGCGACATGCGCGAATGTGAACTTGAAGCTGGAGTTGGCTTCTTGATCGTAGCTGGGACAGGTATACCTGATCGTATGTTTCCGTAAGGATCAGCAGCAGCTGGCATCGTGGATTTGCGTCGTGCGTCCATGACGGACGCGTCGTCGTTTGAATGAGATGTAGTCGATTCGAATCCTCACGTATAGTTCGTTGACTGTAACATCACGTGAATCTGAGTCACGTCATGTGATGCTTTGTGCCAGAGTGATTTGAATCGGTAACTTGATCCAAGTTCGAACTTCAACGGTTCGTGTTCTTCTGTAAATCGAGGCACATCGGCGTAAATTACAGGATGTCTTCTCTTGTCACCCGTCCACTTTTTGGAGGCGCTATTGTTGCGGAGACGCCAGCGAACCTGATTGATGCCTCGTATGTCACCCGTTCAATTCTCCTTTCGAAATTACACTTATGCCGGTTTTTGACAAGTGATGTCCGTCAGGTCCCCGATACCCAGGAGGTGTTCTTGTACCCTAATTCCAGTGTTAGTATCATTGTCGAGATTCTCCAAAGGGTCGAACCTGTCCATTTTGAAGACGCCATCAAGTTAAATTTTCCCTGCCATTCTCGTTACTTCTTTTGACAGGCTTATCTCCCATTAGGTTCCATTTTGACTCCGTCGCCCACGATAATTCAGCGCAATCTGTACTTGTGCATTCCGTGACTGTTGTTCCCAATGACAGAGGCGATGACACACCTTCTGCTATCGTTCTCAAGGGTTCACAGCACGTCCCAAAATTCAATCGTACCACACCGGATGATGTCCGCATCTTCATGGCCCTCTTTCGTGTGGAACACAAAGAAATAGATCTTGTGGTCACCTTTAATGTGCCTCTAATGACACTGGATGGAGGGGCAGTCGGCTCAGAAGGATTGGCACAAGCGGAATCAGACTTCAACAAATTTGTCACATCTTTCCGGATTTGCAATTACGGCCTGTTTGCTTAGGGCTAGATAAGAAGTAAAGACAAGTACACAAGGGTTGTACGACTTCTCGCTTTGGGAGCCGCTCGTCATTCTATGGAGAAGCAGCATGACATTTCCCCACCTGGAGGATTGGAGCGTTCTCCGAGATCTCATCGCTTAGAAAAATTTTCGCATTGCCTTTCACGCTTGACCCACAACTACGTTCAAACCCTCAATTCATTGGAGTCTCGTAGGTATCGAGCATTCCGATGTAACCCACATGGTACAGTGATTTGATGTCACAGACGATGCGGAAAGATCGTACCCTCCCAGCCCGCCACCAATCACGGACGAACAGCATGGTGAAACAGGAATGGTCGGTTTTTCTTGTGGACCTTGGTGTCGAGACCTCGCCACTTGCCACCGTAGACCGTCAAATCGCTTACGTCCAGCTGCCAGCGAAAAAAGGTATTGACCACCGCAGAAGATGTTTTCATTTTTCCTGATGGAGGATGAAAACCGGTGTATACGGTTAAGGTTTTGCCTGAAGGAGGAGCATAAAGGCTGTTAACTTTCATTCCCAACAAACAATCCCCGCTTCATAAATTTGGGCGCTCTTAGTTTTCACACCGGCAGAGAAAAAAGAAGAAATGTTCGGATAGGAATACATGGTAAGAGTAACAAGAGAACGATGATGACTGACGAGGAAGACGGGATGCACTTAGATGCTACGATTCGGTCGCGCCGTCCAACTCTTCTTCGACCTCGGGTTCCTCGACTATGCGATCTCGCGCACCAGCTATGGCGACCTCAGTTGCTACTTTAGCTTCTTTCTTGCGTTTAGCTGATTCCTTCAGCTTTTCCCAGCGCTCCCGAAACTTGGTAATCATAAGTTTCTGTCCAAACGCACTATCAGCAATGCAGGGGCAAGCCTGGAGAATGCGGACGAACGTGTTTCTCATTCTCTGCTCGAACCGCGCGTAGCTCATCCTCGAGCTCTTTCACTCTTCGGGCATATTGTGCTTCTCTGCCTGTATTCATGCCTGGTATAGGGACAGCTGGTATATTATTGAGAGCGTTGAGATCGAGAGCAGGCCGCTGTAGCAATCCCGATGTTCCCATGGCGCGTTGCGCCTGCAAGCGCCATTTGTAAGCGATAAAGTAAACAGAGGATTTAAACACACCTCCCGCGTTGCCTGGAAGATACTATCACGCAGTTGAACATCTTGCTCTTTTCGCATTTGCAACATTCGCTCAGTCGCTTTCAAGCGTTTCTGCAGGGCAGCTGTTTCTGCTCTTAGTGAGGTGTTTTCTTTCTTGAGCGCGGCAGGAGATGGCTCATCGCCAGAAGGTATCAAGCAAAATGATTCAGAAAGGTGATCGCCTTCTTGAAGGATATCAACTAAATTTTCAGCCAGAAAAAGATGAGATGTACCTTCATCAAATAAATCCTCATCCTCGAAGCCTTCAGTGTCTATAGGTGTCGCTTTTTGTTTACCACTGTCGCGGACTGACCCTATTCCCATTCGCCTGGTAAAGCGTGATAGCATTGGTTCTTCATAGTCAGTGTCGCTACTAAAACTATTGTCTTTGCGAAGCCCCTCTCTCGCGGGAGGGGTTTTCGTGCCGGACGTCGGCCCGCTTGTGGATGGATCTTGGTTACCCAAGGGGACAGTCGCAAACGCAACGGGTTGAGACAGATTATCCAACATTCCTTGCATGATATTCCAAAATTGATTGAATGCATCTCCTGGATCTGACTGAGGCCGTAAATGTAAATGTGGCGTTTGTTTGTAGTAACGGGAGGAGAACTTACTCGCTGTCCCCCCAGAAGCATGAAAGATTCGTCGACTGCATTCTGAGAGTCTGTCATGGGCCGATGGGGGGGCGGAGAAGATGAGTGGATACGTGGCGAGCCCGTTAAATACGAGCTGGAGTGCTGACGGAGTGGAGGCGCCCTTGGTGATTCTGCTTTCTGAGGTAACGCAGGGTCCTTTCCTTCATTCTTTAATTTCTCAATTTTTCTTTGTAACTCCTTCCCTGCCTTGCAATGCTCGTCATGAAGCCTTCGAAGGGTACGCCTGGCCTAGGAAAAGAGCGTTGGTGACGAGAAGCGCGACGTGGGAATGGGGCTCAACAGATTCGTCGTGGCTACGGTCTATAGCAGCCAGATAAGCTTCTGCAGCCTTAAAGTGCTCCTCTGCAGCTAGCACAATCAATCCTTTCGACAGATAGTCGTCTGCGTTTGCGGTATGCTGGTGAGCCTGTGCAAGTTTAGTCAAACTTGATTGGAATGACATGTCAAGGGATGTTCAAACCGTGTTCATTGATGTTTTAATGGGCACAAAAATCTCATGGAGAGAACTATGATGCGATTCACGATGGTTTACTCTCGCTGTAGATGATGGTGGAATGTGAGCGGCCGTTGAGCAGTACTGGAACGTTGCTGTACAGTGTCAAGCCATTCCAAATTTGGCAGGCACTTAAATTACTCTTCTACTGATCCTTCGGTACTCGCCTCCCAAGGCTCTCTACCACTATGACCCATAATAATTATGACATTTAGAGAGAGTCAAGGACGAGCGAAGGCGCCTGCTCTGCAAAAAGCCCGCGATCACCGACCATTGACACTATTGCCCAACTGCGCTCATTTAATTATTATTCATGTTCTGGCACGTGCCAGTTACATAAGGTTGATTACTGCTCAGCCTTCTGTCGGAAACTCCCACTTTCTCGTCGTCGTCAAGCTCCTCCCCCCCATCCGAAAGAATTTGCAAGTCCTACAGTGGTTATTTTCTATTAGCTTCATATTCTTTGTGAACTAGAGGGAAATGTCGACCGCTTCAGGTGTTCTGTAAGTTTTCTGGCACGCACCTCGCCCTGATTGCTAACGTCAACCCCTTTCTGTATTCAAGGAGGAAGAAGATTAGAGTTACAGGTGCGTTATTGAGGCATCACCAATTTGCTTTTGTTGACACTGTATTTTGTGATTCGCAGTCGTCGCTGCTGACGGGCTATCCAAACGAGATGTTTTCCGACTGCCCGATCCATTCGCAGTCATAACCGTCGATGCGGAGCAGACACACACGACAAGCGTCATTAAAAAGACTCTCAATCCTTATTGGAATGAAAGCTTTGATATGTGCGAGCTCAACTCCGCTTGCCATTTTATGACTCATCCCTTCCAAACTCTAGAACGGTCAAGGATTCTTCTGTTGTGGCTGTTCAAATATTCGACCAACGCAAATTCAAGAGGAGGGATCAAGGATTTTTGGGTGTGGTGAATGTGAGAGTCAGCGATGTGTTGGACCTTGAACTTGGTGGCCATGGTGCGTGAAACTTTCCATGCGCCAGTTCTCTCACCAAGTCCTTCGAATCTTTCCCCAGAGATGCTTACATTGGACCTCAAAAAATCGAATGACAACCTCGTTGTTCATGGCAAACTTATCATTAACTTGTCGACAAATATTACCCAACCTATTGCTAACCCTGGCCCGTCTCAAATGTCCGGATTGAATGCCGCTCTGTCTGATATGGGATTGAGTAGTGGTTCACCCTCGGCCAGCACTTCCAACCTCCCATTGCAAGCCTCCACAAGCACTTTATCGCGAGCCCCCAGTTCCCACGCCACAGGAACAGACACAACAGTTTCTTTGATGCCAGTGCCCTCTCCGGTGACTACCACTTCGGAAGAACAACAACAACAATCCACAGCGCCCACATCTCGCCCAGCGAGCTCTGTTTCGGCTTCAAACGCTGCAACTGTGGCACCTGCTTCAACTGCCCAGGGCTCTACCTCGCCTGCTTCTGCTGCGCAAAACGCCCAGATGCGCAATTTCAACCCCAACGTCGATCAATATGGCCCATTACCCCCAGGTTGGGAACGTCGTATAGATCCTCTAGGACGTACATATTATGTGGACCACAACACGCGTACAACCACCTGGAACAGGCCCTCGGCGAGCGCGGCCGCCAACACCAGCGCGCAAGATAGCGAAACCAGCGCAGCCCGTGATCAACATTCTCGTCGTATCCTCGCCGATGATTTGCTAGAAGCCAACAATCCCGTGTATCGAAGTGGGTCGGCAACGGGTGGATCGGCCTCAGCCGCACCTCAGCCTGCTGCACCAGCAGCCATCCCAACGAGCACGGCGACCACCCCGGGAACGGGCAGTTTGCCTAATGGCTGGGAGGAACGCTACACCCCAGAGGGTCGCCCGTATTATGTTGATCATAATACACGAACGACTACGTGGGTCGATCCACGACGACAGACTATTATCCGCGTGATGGGACCTGCCGGCCAAGGTGCTGCGTTACAACCTCAGACCATTTCACAGCTCGGCCCTCTCCCATCGGGCTGGGAAATGCGTCTGACGTCCACCGCCCGTGTTTACTTTGTCGACCACAACACAAAGACGACAACTTGGGATGATCCTCGTCTTCCGTCGACGCTTGATGCCAACGTACCTCAGTACAAGCGAGACTTCAGGAGAAAACTTATCTACTTCCGAAGTCAACCTGCCATGCGAGCACAACCGGGCAACTGTCAGATCAAGATTAGACGAAACCACATCTTCGAAGACAGTTACGCGGAGATTATGCGACAAACTCCCAACGATTTAAAGAAACGGTTAATGATCAAGTTCGACGGTGAAGATGGTTTGGATTATGGTGGTCTCTCGAGGTGCGTCCATCTTTTGACATCCTCAGTGCTTCGTTGGTAACCGCTATTTTTGGCAGAGAATTCTTCTTCTTGCTATCCCACGAGATGTTCAATCCGTTTTACTGCTTGTTTGAATACTCCGCGCACGACAACTACACCCTCCAAATTAACCCTGCTTCGGGCGTCAACCCCGAGCATTTGAACTACTTCAAGTTCATTGGCCGATGCCTGGGTCTTGGTATATTCCATCGTCGGTTCTTGGATGCGTACTTTATCGTCAGCTTCTACAAAATGATTTTGAAAAAGAAAGTAACGCTTTCGGACTTGGAGAGTGTTGATGCAGAGTTGCACCGCGGTATGACTTGGATGCTGTAAGTTACTTTGCTCGATTGTGTGGCTATGTCGCTGACACTCGTCAGTGAAAATGATATCACAGATGTTATCGACGAAACATTTACCACTACGGAAGAGCGATTCGGAGAAATGGTCACGATTGACCTCAAACCGGGTGGGGCTGATGTAGCAGTCACAGAAGAGAATAAGAAGGAATACGTGGATCACGTCGTCGATTACCGCATTTCCAAACGTGTGAACGAGCAATTCGAGGCGTTTATGTCGGGATTCAGCGAGCTAATCCCTCAGGAACTGATCACAGTCTTTGATGAACGCGAACTGGAGCTGTTGATCGGTGGCATGTCCGAGATCGACGTGTACGTTTTTTCCTCGTGTGGTTTCTGACGCTTACTCATCATACTTCAGCGACGACTGGACCAAATTCACTGATTATCGCGGCTATGAGATGAACGACGAGGTGATCCAATGGTTCTGGAAGTGCGTTCGCAGTTGGCCTCCTGAACGCAAATCGCGTTTGTTGCAATTCGCCACGGGCACGTCGCGTATCCCCGTCAATGGATTCAAGGACTTGCAAGGATCCGACGGGCCTCGACGATTCACGATCGAAAAGTCTGGAGATCCATCACAGCTGCCAAAGAGTCATACCTGTTTCAACCGTATCGATTTACCCCCTTATAAGGATTACGCCAGTCTGGAGCATAAGCTCACTCTTGCTGTAGAGTATGTTTTTTTTCAACATTGCATTAAAACAGAAAAATTGATCACACTGTTGCAGGGAGACCGTTGGTTTCGGGCAAGAGTAAAAGGACCCTGGAATTAATATAATCCCTCTGGAAGAGGCTGTACTCGTACATACAAGACGTCGTCAGTGATATCGTTTATGCTTATCCAAAGATTGAACTTGTGTTTCCCCTACCTGGATTCATGTCCTCTAATTAATTTAAATGTTCCTCATTGAATTTGATGTCTTGTATAAATCCCAGTGAAAGCTCCAAGTAGGTTAGTGTGTGATTCAACGCTTTTCAAACGCAAATGCGATATAAATGTCTGGAAAGAGGGTCGCGTTTGTTTCATTGTCTACAAAGAAGCAGGGGAAAAGACGCACTAGCTGCCTCCCATTGATCCTCGTCCATTGCGCTCTCGCCATTCGTGTCTACTACCTTCATGCGAACCAGGAGAGGCTTAAACTCGGGGTGCTCCTGATGCTCCTCAAACACCTGGTGGAATTCCTCTTTATACACCGGATACAGCTTGTAATCTGCGGCCATTCTGCAAGGGAATCAATAGGCGTCTGGCGGAAAGGAAAGACGGTAACTCACTGTACAAAATTTTCCCACCGCACGACGTACTCTGGTACATTCTCGACCGCGTCTTGCAGGAAAAACCAGTACTTGTGGCCGAACATGGGTTTCGAGTCCCGATTTTCAAATCGAATTTTGTATACCGAGTTTCCGAAAGATAGATCGTCCGTGTTGGGAGGGAGTTCATCAAGATGTTCTCTACATGACGCATTAATCAACTAGAGAGTGGCCAAAAACGTGGTAACGTACAGCAAGATATCGGCGTTGGGTATCGTCCCGATAAAGACACCTCCCGTTCTTAGATGCCGGCTGACGTTCTCAAGCATGCAACGCGCCTTTTGGACAGTCTCAAAAGCGTAGTGCATGCAAAATTGCATCGAGACGACGTCGAATGGTTGCGAGAGTTTTGCGGGGGGAAAGGCTTTGGAGAGAGGCTCGGTGTAACAATCCAGCGCAGCAAAATTAGCTTCGAACCGTGGGGCACGCATTGATTCCCAACGTGAACGCGCTTGATCCACCGACACCGCCGCAATATCTGAGCAACGATCATGATTTGGCTTGACTCCCTATTCCCAAATGAAAAACGCACCAACTCCAAACAACTCCCTCACATGCGCCTTTGCCCACTTTGTCATATCACCGCCTTTCCCACACCCCATATCCAGCACCTTGCCACTCCCCCCTCCCCCTCGCCCTCTCCCCGGACCCGAAAACGAATTTGACGAAGGACTTTTCGCGAGCACGGGGTGTGCGAAGCGCGAGATGAGCACGGACTTTACCCAGTTGTTAAAGTTTTTCAAACCAATGATAGGTGACTCTAATCGTTGTAATACACCAACATCTGGCCGCGAGTTGTCTGTAATGTGTTAGTGAGTGAAAGTGAAGAGTGGTTAAGGGGCGTACAGTGCTGCACTACGACACCGACGTCGCCTACCAGTATTTTCAGCGGGGGTTGATCTAAAGTGTCCGGCTCGTTGCTTGCACCTCGTTTCCGCTTTGTGAGACGAGTGCTGCCCTGGCCACGGTAATGCTTAAAGTCGTCCATTTCAGCCTGAGAAAGAGGAACGAGGATAGAACCCGGGGCCGTTCTCCGGACAGGATTGTAAGGAGCGGCAGCAGGTGGAGGGGGAGATGGTGGCGGGGGCATGGCAGGGGACGAGGTAGTGCGGTGTGACGATGATGATGGACGAGATGAGCGAGAGATGGGTGACTCTGGGTCAGTTGTATGTGGAATATCGGTGTTGAGGAGGAGATGGTCGATCGAGTTCGGCCTTGAGTGTTTCTCGGTAGGTTGATCCGAGTTGAGGAGAACGGACAAATGAGTTGCCCGCCTAGTCGGTGGCATAAAGTAGGATGATGATGAAGGGTCAATTGGAGAGTTTAGGACAGCATCGCGTACAGGATCAAATGCAGGCATTTTACCACCAATGTAGTACACCAGCAAATTGGTTATCTACACTACTGCTGATGTAATCGCTCAATTATCCACTCTTTCACATCACAACTCGATCGCTATAAGAATTCTTAAATAAGCCAAAAATAAATCAATTCACAACTCTCTTACCTCCACATATCGCGTCTTGGCACGGATGCTGTCCAGCGTCTGTCCAAGCGCTTGAACGTATTTCGATGTGTCC
>Ga0307507_10004370_pt1 | contig 25235 bp, 7 predicted proteins | sample 7_EM_MG_FD_207223 | JGI IMG/M metagenome (GOLD analysis project Ga0307507, IMG submission 207223) | Populus trichocarpa ectomycorrhiza microbial communities from riparian zone in the Pacific Northwest, United States - 7_EM | ecosystem: Host-associated > Plants > Roots > Unclassified | place...
CCTGCCTAGGGTATAGCCTAGCCGCCTCTACCTACTCCCTAGGATATTAACCCAAAGAACCTCTAATTATACCACCCATAACCAACTATTACTACGTTAGTGCCGCAGCCTTCTATTATATAGCACAAAGGAAGAGCTGGGTTATTACAGCAGCCTCCCGCTTATAGCTACACGAACTTAATAAAGAATAGGATTATGTTCTCTATAGTAATAGGATAGATCTGGTGGACCTCCTAGAGGACAATACGCCTATAGAACTTAATAAACTCTTAACCTTAGACTTTGAGAAGTTTATAAAGCTTAAAAAGGGACTTACCAATAAGGAACTCCGCAAGCTCCTCCCTAAGAGGTACTATGACTTTATCGATATATGCTTATAAAAGGGCATAGATATACTCCCCCTATATTAACCTAATAACTATGCTATTAATATTAAATAAGGAAAAATGCTACCTTATAAAAGACCCTACTTAATGTTAAAAGACGAACTTCTAGTTGTAAAAAAGTATATTAACAAGCACCTTAATAAAGGGTTTATTCGTCCTAGTATATTACCAGCAGCCGCCCCTATCCTTCTCGCTAAGAAGCCTGGAGGAGGTATCCAATTCTACGTTAACTATAGAGGACTTAACGCTATTACGATTAAGAACTGATACCTAGTACCGCTTATATGTAAGACCCTTAAGCGGCTTAGTTAAGCTAAAATCTATACTAAGCTTGATATTATTGCCGCCTTTAACTATCTCTAAATACAGGAAGGTAATAAATGGAAAACCGCATTTATATCGCGCTTTGGCCAATTCAAATATACCATTATGCCTTTTAGCGTATATAACGGCCCAGGCACCTTCCAAAGCTATATTAATAACGCCTTATAGGACTACCTTAACGACTTCTGCTTAGCGTACCTGGATAATATACTTATTTACAGCGACAACCCTTTTAAGCATACTAAGCACGTTCGAAAGGTCCTACAGCGCCTTAGGGAAGTAGGACCCCATATTAATTTAAAGAAGTGCGAATTCTTAGTTATAGAAGTAAAATACCTTAGACTAATTGTTACTATTAAGGGTGTCTATATAGACCCCAAGAAGGTATATATAATTACTAAATGGCAAGCCCCTAACTGTATTAAGGACGTATAAGCCTTCCTCGGTTTTGCCAACTTCTATTAGAAATTTATATACAACTTCTTAGGCGTAGTAGCACCACTTACAGCAATAATGCAAATAAAGGGCCTTTTTATAAAAGGAAGGAAAATGCACCTACACTTTACCTAGACGCCTAACTGCAAGAAGGCGTTCTAAGACCTTAAAAATGCCTTTACTAAAGCACCTATCCTAGCTTACTTTATACTAGGACGACAACTCTATCTTAAAACCGACTCCTTAGACTACATTAACGCAGGCATCCTCTCCTAGATAGGTAATAATAGTCTCCTCTACCTAGTCGCATTCTACTCGTCTAAGCTTATACTATAAGAGTATAACTATAAGATCTATAACAAAGAACTCCTTGCGATTGTATAAGCGTTTAAAGAATTCTAACTAGAACTTTCCTTAGTAGAACCTAACCAGCTAACTAAAGTCCTTATGGATCATCGCAACCTTAAATACTTTATAACTACAAAGTAGCTAAACTAACGCTAAGCACGTTGGAACGAGTTCCTCTCTAGTTTTAACTTTAAAATTGTATATAGGCCGGGAGTATAAGGCACAAAACCTAATAGCCTAATACGCCGCTTGCAAGATTTTCCTTAGTTAGAGGATAACCCCTATAATTAGTTCTAATAGCAGATAATCCTAAAAGCAAGGAACCTGGCCCCTAGTATACTACCTATAATAGAACCATCCGCACCTTAGCTTTACGCTACGGACTTAAAGCCACCCCCCGAAATTAATAAGCTTATTGCTACTGTATATAATATCTCTATTAACCTATTATTACACCAACTTATTACTGCGAAAACTGCTAGCGCCTATAAGCTACCTACTAGCCTCCAAAACTTAGGCTAAATTGATATAGTAGCCTTAGAAGTAAAGGAGAACAGACTCTACTATAGAGGCTATCTATTCGTCCCTAATTTAGAAGACCTATAACAGCAACTAATCCAGATAGCCCACGACCTTTGGTTAAGCGGTTACCTAGGTAGAGGAGGAACTTACGAACTCCTTAGCCAATACTACTTCTGGCCTAAGATAATAGACTTAGTTAAACGCTTTATAAGCGCCTACCACGGCTGTAAGCGCGCTAAGGCCTTTTGTACTAAGTACTAAGGACTACTGCACCCGCTACCAATCCCTATACGGCGGTGGGCAGATATAGCTATAGACTTTGTTACTAACCTACTACCCTATAAACGGCATGGTTGTACCTACAAGAACATCCTAATAATAATATACCAACTTATAAAGGAACGTCACTACGTCCTAACTAAAGGTATAGCCGTTAACAATATTGCAGACGCTTTTCTTCGCGAAGTCTACTAACTATATAGGATACCTGACTCCATTACGTCCAACTAGGGCACGCAATTTAACTCTAACCTATAGAGACGGATCTGTTAACGTCTTAGTATCTCTATTAAGATATCTATATCCTTCCACTACAAGACTGCGGGACAGCCAGAAAACGCCAACGCCAGTATAAAGGTATACTTATAACAGGTTGTTGCCTACAGCTAGGATAACTGGGTAGATTACCTCTTACTAGGTAAGTTTACAGCTAATAACCACGTCTTAGCCACTATAGGACTTACTCCGTTCTTTGCGAATAAGGGTTATTACCCCTAATCTAGTATAGAGCCACCAGAACCTATTAATAAGAAACTGCTATATAGAAAACGCCTTAAGATGCTACTTACTAACCAGTATGCAGACCGTATGAAAAATCTACTTAACTACTACAGGGGAGAAATGGCCTAGGCTTAAGCAAAGCAGGCCTACTTTGCCGACCGTTATAGAACGCCACCACCGGAGATGCGTGTTGGCGACTGGGTATGGCTAGATACACACAATATCTCTATATAGAGGCCTATAAAGTTACTTAATTATAAGAACCTTGGTCCCTATCAGATTAAATAAGTTATTAATAGGGGAGCTATATATAAGCTAGAGCTCCCGCCGGCCCTAGCCACCCGCGGGATATAGCCTATATTTTACCTATAGCTACTATACCTTCACCAGCCTAACCCCTTACTGGGATAGATATAGCCTAAACCCCTACTAGTACTAATCCGAGATAAGAACGAAGATAAGAACCATAAGGAATGGACCGTTAAACGAATTATTAACTCTAAATACTTTAGTAAAGGCAGAGGACGGTAGCTCTACTACAGAGCTATCTACACAGGATTTAATATAGATCAGCCAGAATAGCAACTATGGGAAGACTTTAAAAATGTAAAGGACCTAATTAGCGACTTTTACCACGCGAATCCACAGAAACTGGGCCTAAGCAGAGATTTCGTGCCTAATCCTCTATGGGAGCCCTTATAGAGTTTAATTATTATACACTACCATATAAGGGCAAATTGCCGTTAGATTGCCATAAATTACTATTATATAACTAAAAAATCGTTAAGATGTTTAGGAACTTTAACCACTAGTTAAAGTTATCTAATTAGTTAAATTCTTGGGTGCTAAGCCTTATTATATAATGTCGCTATAGACTATAAAGATGTTAGTTTAGCTTACCGCCTTCCACCGAGCTAATAGCGATTTTCTATTTTAGGGATAGAAAATCCTAATTAGTCTATTTAACGATTAGAGCTGGTAGAACTCCACACCACTAACTCCTTTAGCATTATTTCTTTTCCTTTTCTATGCCTTAAGCGTTCCTTTTATATATATATAGTAACCATAGCGTCGCCGGAGCTCCGCCTCTATAAGAGGGGGGGTAGTGTCACGGAACGCCGCCGTAGGAGCCTCTATAGGAGACTCCCTAGCGGAACCCCGTGCCCTCGCGTACGCTTTGCGTACAGCTTACATCAGCTATGCGTAGTATATCACCTTCCTACGCCCTCGATCCTTACGATCGATCGTGTAACGTCTTGTAGACTCCTCGAATATATACGCTCTGTAGCCATTGCCCCCGTCCCGTGACATCGCACGATCTTAGATATACTAAAAATAGAGTATAGTTGCAATATTATACAATTAAGTGTAGCTTTAATGGCGATAATTTTAAAGAATTTTGTATTAAAATCTTATAAAGTGTGCGCGCATGGTGCTAAAGTTCATCTAGTGTAAGATTTTGCGACATGGCGTATTTTAACACTCCCGGAGCTTTTGGCAACACTGGCCGAGCTGTATGCTCGTCCGCATGCAATCTATATAGATATTAACCGCATCTACTACATCACGAATCAATTAATATTTATCGTCTGCGTCATCTCTATCATTAATTAGACCCTTAAGAGAGCTCCGCTGTGACCTTATGACCTTGTAATTCCAACATGGGGGCTCTCAGGAGCTGCCAAGGCTAGCCTTCGGCTAGCCCTTGGCACCTCCTTATAAGCTCCTCGGGCCTGCAGCCCTTTCCCTCCTTATCGGTTCGTCTCTCTCTGTACTTAGGGTATTGCTATACCTACTCTTTACCATATCGTCTTCTTCCATTGACTCTCCTGTGGCTTATGCTCGGCTTGCCTGCTCCCTACCGTACACCTAGGTAATAGCCTTACAACTTAATAGTCTTATTAATAGCGAGATAAGTTCCTAGCGAATATAAACGCCAATAAGTAAGCCGTAGGTGCTTAGTAAGGTCTTTAACTCTGTCGAATATTAATTTGCCTTTATTTTCACTATCTAGCCAAGGTTTTGTGACTTGAAAGTAGCGATTAAGTTACTTAAAGCGCTCCCATCCCATGACGTTTTTAACCTTATATTCTGCCTTATATAGATCTAAACTCTTCTAGTACCCCTCTATTATTAGTTCGCTATATAGCTCTATATAAATTAGGATGCTAAGGTATGCATATAGTTCTGCCCTATATATTGGTTTCTATAGCTAAGCGCGGTACTTTAGCTGCTTTTCCTTAGGTATTTAGTAGAGCTCTATAAACTTATTTATCTTAGTTATAATCTTATCTATATATTCCTTAGTAAAGAACAAGTTAAATAGCTTAAAAGGACTATCTAAATTAACGTTAGATGTTATGGACAGCTTAAGTACGATATTACGACTACTTGGAGAGGAGTTGGCGGAAGCTAGTTAGTTAATATAGGTATGGTCTAGGATAGATCTGGTGGAACCATGTGACGAGGAATAGTAGCCGAGGTCACGTAATGTGATCTGTGTGATCTGTGTAATCTATATAATCCATAACAGAGTAGACAGAGCACACGTACCTTATAAAGCGAAGGGATTTCTTAGGCGTATAGTTGTGTATTTAAAGGACTACAGTCCCTACCCAGATAGTTCTCTCTTTATAGTAAATCTTAGAATATAATTGGAGTTAATCTATTAGGCAACTACTCTACTAGTTATTATTACGTTGTTAACTTCTTGTTTACCTATACACCTAGCCTAATAATGGGACCCACCGTAGTTCTTGCTATAAGGTTCCGTTATATATTTACTACCTAGTTATAGTATTAATAAAGTTAAACAATATGCCATCTAAAATACTAGTCGCGATACTATTAATGGCAACAACTACCTTAGGATTAGAAGACACTAGTATGGCAGATATAGACTTATAAGTGGTTATAAGAGGTTAGTTATAGGAAATGGTTAATCGCTTATTAGATAATAATAGGATACTTAAGGAACGCATTAATGGAATTAGAGTAGTAAAAGTTAAGTTACCGTTAATTGAACGATTCTTAGGAGAAAGGTTAAAACTTAAAGGATTCCTTACACAAATGCACTTTAAGGTTATATAGGAAGAAGCAAAGTTGGCAACACCTATAGATTAAGTAGTGTATATGGGATTGTTCTTAACAGGAAGAGTACTAGAATGGTTTAAACCTTACCTTACAGAAATATAAGTTAGTAGTATAGCAACTACTAACTAAGATATATGGTTTATGTTTACCAGTTAGAACAGGTTCGCGGAAAGACTAATATAGATATTTAAAGACCTAGAAGCATTAACTATAGCGAAACAAAAGCTTTAAAACTTGGTATAATGTTCTTTAGCAATTAAGTATATAACATGGTTTTAGACACTTATAATATAGGTTAAGTGGAATAATAAGGCGCTTATAGCATAGTATAAATAGGGACTTAAGGCTAAAGTCTAGGACGTAATTATCCTAATAGAAGATGCGGAAAGTCTATAAGACTTAATAGATTAGTTAATAAAGATTAATAATAGGATCTATTAAAGGGAACAAGCTAAGAAAGGGCAAGATAGAGTTCTATAGTTATATAAGGCGCAGAATACGCATTGGTAAATATTGGTCACACAGGGTAACTTACCAATAACGACTACTTAAGTAGGTTACAGTGATGTTGGTTAATAAAGCTTCTATTAAAATGAGGAAGGGCAAGGAGCTTAAGACTCCTCGCCACGCTAGTGCCGTGGCGTCACGTGATAACCGCTTGCCTAATTCCCAACACTGGCAACTCTTCTTTTGTGGTTGCTATCTATATATAAATACTGCTTAACTAGCGTAACAAATATTAATCCTCCTTACTTACTATTGCTACTGTAATATAAGTCTCGCTGTCCTAAAATTTGTCTCTTAGCACGTGGTGCTTTCTTACTTGGAGTCGCGGGTGGATATCGTGTTAGGGCCGCTAAGGCGCTAATTATAAGCGAGCCAATAGCGATTTTCCGTGCCGGGCATAGAAAATCCTAATTAGCTGCTCTTAAATTACTATATCTCCTACTCCCTTTTAACCTAACCTTTAACTTGTATATATAGAGTATTTGTGTTAACGAACGTCTCTAGTGCCTTATTTAGGTTTGCCTTCGTTATTATATCTACTAGGTTATCTTAGCTATTAATCCACTAGATCTTAAAGAGTTCTTAACACTTGTAAAATTGCTAAAGTGCTATAATATTAATTATAAGACGCTTCTTCTTTGTGGTACTAAGCTTAATTAAATACTTATAGAGGGAATATAAGTCGGTGTATACGATTATAGGGATAACAGGAAGTTTAAGTTAATCTATAATTATCTTTAGGGTAGTTCCAATTGCAATTACTATATTAACTCCGCTAACTATTCCATATATCTCTAATGCTAGAACGCTTTAGGTAACGCGCTTGCTCTTAGTTAAGCTCTAATAGATAAGATTACCATAGATTATAAAGTCATTCTCTCCAGTAGATTTATTTATGATAATAATTTTATATCCTAGCTAGGAGCTAAAATCTTTATTATTTATAAATAATCCATTAACAAATATAAAGAGCTTAGTGGTAGGAAGATTAATAGGCACATAGAGTAGTCCCTAATTGAGATAGTTCATTTACTAGGAAAGACGCTTATTTAGGGCAAGGATATTATCCTTAGTTAGTTCCTAGTATTAAGCGGTAATAAAGAGATTAAATAAAGCCTTAGGTTAACAGATAGAAGCAATATAAGCTCCATAAGCGCGTTGCTCTATATATCCTTGCTTTAGAGAATTAACATTAATAACATTAATCTTCTTACCTTAATCTTTCTGGCGTAAAGCAATAGAATTCTTATTTAGGGAGAGGATGCATCTATTAAAAAATAATAGTATTATTAAATTAAGCTTTTCCTTTAGCTTTACTATAAGATTTACCTTTACTAGCTTATCTTCTTTAAGAGCTGAGAATTGGTCGTCTCCTAAGATAATTATATTATCGGTTTATATGCCGACAATTCCAAATGGAGTTCCTATAGTTATGATAAAAAAGCAGGGATTAAATATAGAAGTAGTTATTAAGAGCTTCTCTTTATAGTGCTTGCTATAAGTAGCCCACTAATAAGTTCCTGCCTCTATAATTCCATATAATGGCTTAAGTATAACCATGATTGTATCTTTGGGATATTAGTAGCGAATTTGCTCTAGAAGGTATACTAGTATTAAGTGCTAAAGGCGCGTCTTTAATTGGGTATAGGCCTAAGTGATATCTTATAAATAAACCACTATTCTATTCTTTATTAAGGAGGGAGCTAGCGTAATAATAACTTACTAACTAGCTCGTTAAATTGTAGGGGATTATATAAAAATTACTTCCTTACTGTTATTGTTATAACCTTAAATAACCAGTCTTAACTTCTTAAATAGGGTGTTAGTAGCTTTACCCTTAATCTTATTAACCATTCTTAACTTAAAGATGTAAACTCTATTAAACTTAGTAGGGTTATACTTCTTAAATTTAAAGACTCCTCTTATAATAAGACCGTTGATCTCCTGCTTATTAGATGCTTAGAAAGGAGCTCCTAGAGTTATAATACAGCCTTCCTTTTAGAGCTGTTTTATAAGCTTAAAGTCAGCCTTCTCTTTAGCTATTATAAAGGCCATTAATAACTTGTCTCCACTCTTAATAGCAGTAATAAATTGCTCTTTGAAATTAACAAGGTGTTAGCAATTTCATAATCCCTTTAGGCAACCTCTACTGCGTTATAGTTGCGGTATATCTGCTATAATTGCATTAGGATTATAGTCGCCTTCTAGAGTATATTAATTGTAGTTCTCCTCTAGGGTATCCTCTAGGGCATCCTATAAAGGCTTGGAACTGTTGTTTCTATAATAGGGCTTAATAACAGTTAAGCGGAATTAAGTGGGTCTATAGGGCATCTAAAGAGTATAAGTCTAACTATTAATTATAATAAGTTTATGTGGGCCTAACCATCCTCCCTTTTTACGCCATACGCGTACCTTAGATTGGAGTGGCAGATTAAGCGTAGTTAAGGTATTTAGGCCATTTCTTATTCCTAATACGTTATTAACCTGGCGCGTAGCGTAGAGATATTATACCTCTTTTATTACTTTGCGAATAGCCTCCGCTCGTTGCATAATGGATAGGGATAGTGGAGAATTATTAGTTATTTAAGGGTAGGCACTAAAGACTAGTAATATAGGTACGAGCCTATCTAGGCCAGCGGAATTATTAACAGCCTTAATAGCCATCTATAAGATAAGCTCTTTGCTAGCGCCCTTTAGTTCTAAAGAAATAATCTTATATACTTATTATAATGGTGTGTAATATCGTTCTACTTTTCTAATACTATTATATGCCTTAATAGGGACTTCCTTGACCTTAATTTCTATTGCCTTTACCTATTACCGAAACTCTGTAGATAAGAAGTTCCTTCCTATATTATAAATAACTTAATTAGGGGGTCCTAGGTAGATATTAATTTAGTATAATTAAAGAGTATCCTATATATTCCTAGCTAATATATCCTTTAAAAAACGTGCGGCTTAGAAGGAGGTTAAGAGGTTAATAACTTAGAGTACTAGCTTGCCGCTAAGATATATAATATTAATGATAATATAGAAGTTAAAGTTATAGTTATCTTTAAGGGTAAACTTAAATTGGCCAGGGGACTTCTGGTTTATTTAGTAGTAATAGTAGTACTTTATAAGATACTTAATTGCCTTAACCTTAACTTTATAGCCTGCTCGCTAAAGAACCCTAAGTAATTGGTAAACGAATAGGTGGCTAAAATGACGGTATAGTTAATATAGCTCTGACTTAGTTAAATAGCTCTAAGTAACGCTCTTTTCTAGTTAATAAAGGAGCAACTAGGGGTGACCCTATTTACGTATAATAGGCACCTGATTATCTCCCTAAATAAGCATATTTTTAAGGTTATTAAGTTTAACGCCTAATTTATTTATATCTTTAATGTAAAATAGAAATAGGGTGTTTGTGGGAACAATATAGAAAGTAATATACCCTAAGGGGGTTTTAACCTTAATTATACTAAGAGAGATTGTAGTACCCTTGCTAAAACGAATTATATATTGGCCTGCCGTTAATTAGTTAATCTAAATAGAGCTATTAAGCTGCTAAAGAGCTTAAACTTAAGGTTCTCCTGCTATAAATACTCCTGCGGCTCTAGTATCTGGCATAATACTATAGAAGACGTTCGCCAAGTATCTGTTATTAAAGGAGAATATAAAACTCTTCTTTAGCTCATTAAAGATGTCTGACTTTGTAATAGTATAGAGCGTAGATTAGTTATTAAGAACAGCAATAGTTTATGTACCATCTACCTTACTATACTTAGTAAAGTATTGGTTGGGAGAGTAGTCCTTAATTTCCATATCTATAAGAAGCTGTTTAGCCTCGTTAACCTCACCCTTAAGATCTTCTTCGCCTTTATATTAAACCAGGAAGCTTTAGAAGTAGGCTATAGTAACCTTACAATTTCTAACATTTTATACGCTCTAGCGAAACTTATTATATGCCTCCTTTTGTCTGTTAAGAGGGTGCCTAGTTAATTAGTAATTTAGCTTTTTATAAATATAGCATTTCTTCTATTAATTGTTTTAAGATAAACCTCCACAAGGACCTTTACGGTTACTTTATGGTCGACATTAATTATACCCTCTACCGTATCCCCTACCCTGGTTACTATATGTTTGATCAGTCTAGTTATAATTATGTTAGTTAGTCAGGTCGATTAAAGTAGGTTAGGGTTAGGTATTAAATTACTATACTTCTTAAAAGCGCAGAGCAGTGCTAATAGAGGATCTTAATTAAGTACACACTCCTTTATAAGTATTTGCAGGATTAAAGAGGGCAAGGTTGTATTCTTTAACACCTTAGCATGCGCTAATAACTTAATCGCGTAGGCTGAAGTCCTCTTGATATAATTTGGATAAACCACGCTAAATTATCTAAAGTCAATTGAAGAGCTTTTAAAGATAGTTAAGTTAAGAGGCATCTGGGTTTATAGTAATAATTCTTAGAAAGGTAGTCTCTCTCCACTCTAATATATACTGCTGCTTATTCTCTTTTGTTTTAAAGTGGCATCTTGTCTTATATATTATTTAGTTAAAATCATATCCTTTTCCTACTAAATAATCATAATAGAAGGTACTAGCGCGGCCCTTAAGCATAATAGAATAAGCGTTATAATATTAGTTAGGTTCTAGTCCAACCTTCTAGTAACAGTTATAGAAGATACGCAGCTTTAAATTAAGGATATTATATAGTTCCCCACTAAACCTCTTCTCCTAGTCTAAATAGAGTTTTGTAAGCTCTGTAAGCATTTTTAAAGTGCCTCTAAGTAGTATTAGGCCACGTTAAAATTGCATTAAAGATTAAGGTAGGGATTGCTTTATAGGCTATAGTGGAGATATAGAGCTTAATAGAACATAGCGTGGTACCTAATCTTCCTATAGCAAAGTTTAAAGGTTATTAAATCGTAAAGCAAGGGGGTCTTGCGCTTACTTTTAAAGGGCAGTAGTTAAAGTTACGGGTTGAATTAATAGGAGCGATGGGTATAGCACGTAAGAACTTATGCCTAGAGCAATAGAATTAGAACGTGTCTCTATTAGTATATCATTTGGATTCTATTATAAGTTGAGCTTCTTTATATTACATAGTTAGTGCTTAATCTCTTATAGAGTCCATTTATGCTCTTCTTTTACGTCAATAACTTACTCCTGAATATTGTCTTTAATAGTGTCTCCATCTATAGGGACAAATACTCCGTTCTCCTAAAGGAAGTTATGGAAGTCTTATATAATATTCTTCTTCGCGAGGGCCTATATTTCCTTTATCCATCTAATAAAGTCCTCCTTTATACAATACTATAGCACAGTATCGTTGTATTCGCTGTCTGTATATTGTGCTATGCAGTATAGTAAGAATCCGTTCAGGTCCTATTACTTAATATTTACAGGGTCGATGTCTTTATCCTATATCTCTAGGTTAATGTCGTTCTCGTACTTCTTTGGGTAGGTCAACGCCATAATAGGAGTAGAATTGACGGGGTGTTATACGTCAAAGGTAGGTAGGATTTTCGGCTTTATAGGATCTCGTAGGTTTGCTATCAAAAGGTAGGCAATTTGAGGCGTAGTTAACGCATTTCGGACGTTAACTTAGGACCCTAGGTTTAGTAACACTTCTGACCTAAAGTACTTAACCAAATCTTTGTAAACGCGATTGTTCTGCGTAATAGACGCAACTTAGTATCTTCTAGTACTTAGTAACACTTCTATTACTAGTTTTCCGCAAGCCTAAGGTAGCACAGTATCGCCGGGAACCCCTGTATGAGACTATCTCTTCTGTTAATAACCTAGCTGCTCTATAGTTAACTATATGTTCAACCACTAATCAGTATTAGTTACACAGGGTGACTCACCAATAATAACTACTTAAGTAGGTTATAGTAATGTTAGTTAATAAAGCTTCTATTAGAATGAGAAAGGGCGAGGAGCTTAAGACTCCTTGCCACGCTAGTGCCGCGGCGTTACGTGATGACCGCTTGCCTAATTCCCAATAGTAAACATAGAGCTAAAAACTATAGAATAGCGCAGAGCCAATAGACCTAAGCGGTATTAAAGAATCTAAGAGATAGATAAAGAAACTATAGAAACCTAGAGGTTAAGGATTAAGTAATTATAGGACGAGGGAGTAGAGGCTAAACCAGGGATCTTAGTAGCAGAAGACATTTAGGTGGACTCTATAATAAGAAAAATAGTTTAAAGATGGAGCTTATATAAATTATGGAAAATAAGGTTATTTTACTAGAGACTATAGAGGTAGTTAGAGTAACCACGCGGTAAAGAGCACTAGGTTATTAGAGTATAATAATGCAAATATAGGGGTGTTATATAGGACTAAGGAGTGTTCAATTAAATACTTTACGTTTTGTTACAATAACGCATGCTAAGTTTATAAAGACGCTAAGTATAGCGTAAGCTATTAGCTATAAGAGCTAGAGTTAAGAGGACTTAAAGGAACTAGAGAGTTATAAAAAGAATAAAATTAACTCTATAAACTAGATTAGGATATCTAAGTAATATACAGATAAAGATTAGCAATAATAATAATAGAGTTAGAGTACTTATTAATTAATAGTAATAAGGAAGAAAAAGAGGCTAACTGGGAGTACTTATACCTTGGTAACGTAACAGAAACAGAGATTGAAACCACTATAAAACGCGGATTAGTAATGGGTATTATAACACCGTTGGATATAGCATCCATTGCTTTATAAGATAGAAGGAGTAATATCTAGAGATAGTTAAGCAAGTAGATAACTACTAGTGCTAGCTTACCACTTATAAAAGGCAAAAGGCTATAGGTCTAAGACTCTTATAAAGAGATAAGGAAGGCTCTAGACTTATAAAAGGCGATAAGGATAGCTTAGGAACCCATAATAAATAAAAACTGGTGGGAAAGAGTAATAACTTAGTTTAGTAATAAACGAATGAGTATAGGACGTAAGTTTAAGAACTATAAGTTTGTGGAATAAGTAAGAACATTATTAGGAAGCTAAGATTTTAAGAAATAAATAAGGGCTATAATAGTTCTAGGTGAATACGGTATTTAGCCTAAAGATTAAAAAGTTAATACTAAGATTAGGAAGCAAGACGACTTTAAAGATCCAGCTATAAGACGCAGAAAATAGGAAACTATAGATAAGTTTAGGCAAAGAATTATTATATAGCAAGAGTAAAAGCTAGATAGAAGGTTAGCTATACTAGGTTATATAAGGGATAGAGCACCTATATAAAGAGTTACTAATAGGCCTAGCGTAGGGACGCCTAGAGTAAAGTAGTTAGATAAACTAGAATAAGAAAAGGATCTAAACATTCCAGTTAGGTTTAAAAAAAGACACACTAAAGGATGTTATAACGCAGCGATAATAAGGTACTTTTTTATAGATAGACTATATATACTAAATGTTACGGCGCTGGTGGAAAACGGTACTGGCAAATTGCCGCAACTTGCCATAAGTTGCCATTACGTGACCAGATGATTGTATATAGCTTTAAGCGGTGCTTCTGTTCTTCCCCTTTCCTTTCTCTAGCTTTGGATCCTCGTTTATAGACAATCTAATTGTATAGGCTTGCGCGACCCTCTTGCCGTGCTCATGCCTTAATTAACCAAGTCACTAACATTATCCAAAGCTTATCACCACTCTTCTTTCCTAAGAAGGAACTTAAAAAATATCTACAAGGCCACAAACAGGACAAGGACACAGAATAGGACCCTAAGGACATCACCAGGACTATAAGGATAGGACAGACCCCTAAGAACTAAAAGAATATAAACAGAACGCGAAACCTAAGAATAGGACACGCATAGACTAGAACCCCTAGGAAATAAACAAATACCGGAAATTACCTAATACCCCTACTACCATACTAAGAAATACAGCAGCTAGCAAAGCTGCTATAGGACCCGCAAATACCTCCAATAGTAAAACAGTCGCCGTTTTAACCCCCTAGGAAGAGCTCGCAGCAGCTAATACCAAAATTAAACGGCTTTAAGAGCTACTTAAAACTAGAGACACCTCTATACCTAGCGAGGAGTTATTAGACACCTAGAGACTTGCTATAGTCCTTAAGGCCCTAGCCCAACGTACTGCATTAGCATTATCGCGGTCCGCGAAGGTCGCAGACCCCCTATTACTTATAGATAGAACTAACCCTACATTTAATAATTGGAAGATTTAACTATAAAATAAGCTTAAAGTTAATACAGACCACTTCCCTACTACCTAAGCTAAAATGGCCTACGTCTTCAGCCGTACTAGCAGGGACGCACAGACGCATTTATATCCACAATATGCCTAAAACTTAGCAGACCCCTTCCTCTCTAGAGAAGAGATAATCAACCACCTGTCTTCTATTTATAAGGACCCCTATAAGATACAAAACGCCCGCCTTAACTATAAAGCCCTTAATATAAAAACAATAGAGACCTTCTTAGTCTTCCAGACCTGCTTTCTATACCTAGCCGGACAGGCTCGAATCCCCCAGGAAGATTTAATACTAAACCTTTTTAACAAGCTTACCCTAGACCTACAGCGCGCCATACTCCCAGTTTATACTACTATATAGACACTAAAGGAGCTTATGGACCAGTGCCTAGTTATTAACCAGGGCCTCCGCCAAATTAAGGCATGTGCTAAGCGGTACAAGACTAAAAGCTCTGCCAACCAGAATATAAGTACTATAAGAACGGGCTATAGCGCCCTAGCAAGATCTGCAACCCCTACAGTACTAACTATACCGCCTACTGTTAACCTAGCGGCTAGCCATGCAGCTAGCCCCACAGCGGGTCCGGCGAATACTTAACCTATATACAACAACCCCTATAGACAGGCCCTTAGTAATCAAGGAGCCTACTTCTTATATAGCTAGAAAGACTACTTTGCAAAAGACTGCCTAATAGCGGCAAAGACAAACGAGGTCCTATTAATTTAGGAAAATAGCATAGAGTTAGAAAAAGAGGAACCCTAGAGCAAGACTTCTCTCTAGGGTTAAAAGGAATTAACATATTATATATCAATCTAGGTCAGCTAGTTAGTGGAAGAAGCTGCACTATCCCTTATACTTTATTCCGCAATAGATATTAAGTTTTAACCTCTACTTTGGCTAACTCTAGAGCAAATGCCTTTGCCTTAATAGATATATAGTATGCTATAAAGCTGGCTAACTTTTTAAATACACCCCTTAAAGAACTACCCAAACCAATTCCTATTCGCGGGTATAACAGATGGATAGAACTGCCTATTATAACTATCTTACAGATTCACCTCCGTATAGATAGATAAAGGTAGTATAACGTCCCCTTTCTTATTACGGACCTAGGAAGCTACAATATAATCTTAAAAAGAAAATAGCTAGCCTATCTAGGCTTACAGCTTAATATATAGAGTAGACGGCTTGTCTAGCCTAAAACCCTACCCCTAACACCTTCTTTTATAAAGGAAATCAGCATTACAATAGAAAATCTTATACGGCTATAGATAAACACCATTTACCAGGCTAATGCTATGCGTAGAGACCAGGCTTTTAAAAAGGACATACAGCTTAACCTATAATGGATCCGTATACTACGCCGCCCCTAGACTACCTATGTTATGCCACCCGCACCAAAGATTAAAAAAGTTAATAAAAAGCTAGCGGAGCTCCCCGCAGAGAACTTAAGCCCTATACAGCCACAAAAAATAGCAAGGAGTATTAGACGCTATACTAAACGTATAGACCGGAGGGATAACTTATAGAAGATAGAATAGGAGCTAAGAAAGATTATAAACCCTAAACTGCAAAATACGGCCCAATAATAGTCCGTAAAGAAACCTATGGACCTCCCACTAGTTAACATCTGCTGTATTAGCGCCATAGGATTCTACCAGAACTTGGTCTAACTTAATACCGTTACCTTTACTACTAGCTTATATAAAATTGATCGAATAATTAAGGAAAAGGAAAATAAGCTTAGCGAATAGGAAGGTGAGCTTACAGATAAGGAGCTAGTGGAACAGAAACTACCCTATCAACACTGGAAATTTAAGGATATATTCTCTAAGGTAGCGTCTAATATACTTCCGCCTCACCGACCGTACAACCACAAGATTAAGATTGAGCTAGATAAGGAAGACACACTTAGCTATAGCCCCCTTCGTCAGCAGTCCACTACCAAATTATAGGCTACAAAGCAGTACCTTATTAATAACCTAAATAAGGGCTTTATTAAACCTAGTTAAGCCCCTTTTAACTCGCCTATTCTCTTTGCCAAAAAGCTAAATAGAGGACTTTGTTTCTATATTAACTACCATAAACTAAATAACATAACCCGCAAGGACCGCTACCCACTGCCCTTATTTAATAAGACTTTAACCTAAATAAGTAGAGCTAAGATCTTTACTAAACTCAATATCCGTTAGGCCTTTTACCGGATTAGGATGGACCCTAGATTGGAATATCTTACTATATTTTGGACCCATTACGGAATATATAAATACAAAGTACTTCCTTTTAGACTGACCAACGGACCGGCTACGTACCAGCGATATATAAATAATATACTCTTTAACTACCTTAATAACTTCTGTACGGCCTACCTAGATGACATTATAATCTACTTTAAGAATAAGCTAGAACACAAGAAGCATGTCTATAAAGTCCTATAATAGCTCCGCGAGGCTGGCCTCTAGGCTAATATTAAGAAATTAGAATTTAGTGTTAAGCGTATAAAGTACCTAGGCTTTATTATTAGTATAGACGGGATTAAGGCCAACCTAGAGAAAACGGCCGTAATTAACCAGTGGATACCGCCACGGACCGTAAAGGGGGTGCAATTATTTTTAGGTTTTTGTAACTTCTACTAACGCTTTATTAAGAACTATAGCAGAATTGCCTGGCCTCTTAACCGCCTTACTAGGAAAGACCAGCCATTCCACTTTAACGCCATATATATACAGGCCTTTAATAAGCTTAAAAAACGGCTGGTATTGGCTCCCTTACTTGCCCACTTTAACCTAGAATGGCCCTCGATGCTAGAAACTGATGCCTTAGACAGCGTGATAGCTGGTATTTTCTCCCAAAAGCAACCGGACGGAGAATAGCACCCTATAGCATACTATTCCAAGACTATAATAGATGCCGAGCTGAACTACTATATCCATAATAAAGAAATGCTGGCTATTATCTCTAGCTTTTAGCACTAGTGTGCATAGCTAGAGGGGACCCCTAAGCCTATTAAGGTGGTTTTGGATTATAAGGCCCTAGAATACTTTATAATAACCAAGGCCCTTATAGCCTAGTAGGCACGCTAGGCGGATATCCTATCTTAGTTTAACTTCTTAATTATATATAGACTAGGCGCTATGAACCGTGCGGATACTCTTATAAGGTGTAAACAGGACCTAGGTAACTAGGCGGCTATAAAGATCTTATTACAGACCTAGACCCTACTATAACCAGAGCACCTTAACCCCTAGATACAGGTAGAACTAAATACAGACCCTTTAGACGCCGAAATATGTCCCGTTAACTCCACAGAACTTGACCTTATTAATAAACTGCTATAGGCAAACCGTACGGCCCCTTCTCTACAGGAGTACCGCGAAAAGGTAAAGGATGCTACTAGCCTATAGTCCCTTAAAAACGGACTGCTTAAGCACTAGGAACGGCTAGTGGTGGCAAAGGAATAGAATTTACGGACTTGGCTTATTACTAAAGTATATACCTAGGTCTCTACGGCCCACCCTAGAAAAAATAAGACCCGTAGAATTATTGGCGACCGCTACTACTGGCCTAAAATGGTTACGGATATTAACCGCTATGTACAGAACTATAACAACTGCCGTAGGTTTATAATTCCACGAGATAAGACCCTAGGGCTATTAAAGCCACTCCTGATACTAGAACGCCCCTAGTAGTATATCTCTATAGACTTCCACAAGTTACCTATAGACCGCGACGGATATAATATAGTTATGATCCTAGTTAACCGCTTTAGCAAGCGCCCGTTCTTAATCCCCTATTATAAGAATATTGATGCTAAAGAGGCGGCCTAATTGTATATCTACTATATCTACCAAATTTACGGACCACTAGATACTATTATATCTAACTATAGGCCGCAGTTTATATTAGCCTTCTAGAACGAGTTCACCCGGATCTTAGGTATTAGGCTAAAGCTCTCTACAGCATACCACCCCCAGACAGACGGTTAGACAGAGATTATAAATTAATACTTAAACTAGAGACTCCGGCCCTTTATTAACTACTTTTAGAACAACTAGAGTGGACTACTACCTATAATAGACTACGCCCAGGCAACCCTACCCTATAATTCTACAGGGTTTGCACCTATTTAGCTAGAAATGGGATACTTACCCCATACAAGCTTTAACTGGGAGAGACCGAAAGGACTATAGACCATGCGCGAAAAACTATCTTATAAGGAAGCACAGCAGTATGCTAGACGCTTAGAAGAAGTATAGACAGTAGCCTATAAGAACCTAGAGAAGGCCTAGAAATTAATAGAACAGCAGGCAAATAAGCACAGGCGCGAGCCTAACTTTACTATAGGCAATAAGGTCTAGGTTATAACAAAGAACTAGAAGACAGAACAGCCTAGCTATAAGCTAGACTATAAAATAGTAGGACCGTATAAGATCCTTAATAAAGAAGGAAACTTATATAAGGTTAAACTCCTAGACTTAATTAAAGTCCACCTGTTTTCTTACTAGATAAGCTACGGAAAGCTACAAATAACCCACTACCTGGATAAAAGAATAAGCCTCCACTGCCGATTTAAGTTAATAGCGACGACGAATAGGAAGTTAATGAAATACTAGCCTATAAACTAGTATAAGGAACGCTGAAATACTATATCTAATAGAAAGGTTACAATCTAGACCCAACCTAGTACCCTGCCTAGAACTTTATAGGTTGCCCCTAGAAGCTTAAAGAATTTTACAACCAATACCCTAACAAGCCAGGTGTTGAATTGAGGCTATAGAGCTAAAAACTCTGTATATTGCTTATTTTCTATATAGGTGGTTGAAGAGATTTTGAGGAACTTTAACCGACGGTCAAAGTTATCTAATTGGTCAAATTCCTGCCAAGAGATGTCTCCCACAAGTCTCATCACGTGATATTGTTGCGGGCTTGTTTTCCAACACCCTCCCTTAAGCTCAGTCAACGATGCCGCTATATACACTGTATATAAGGGTGTATGGTTGCTTAATAAGGGTTATTGGAGTTTCTTTCATAAAACGTCTCTTAAAATTTTGGCAGTACCTCCCTATAAGTGTTTTACATTGCCCATAGAGCTCTAGAGGCCCTATAGCCTCGCCCTATATCTCTCCTAAAGTATGTCCATTCTTCCTACCGGTATGAGCCCTCCCTAATGTCGCGGCCGTTGGATTCAGGTGGTAGGTTCAGGTGGCAGGTTTAAGTGGTAGGTTTAAGTAGTAGGTTGGTAGATCAAGGTTAAGTTCTATCGCTCATTTTAAGGCCTTAAGGCGTCGTTTAGCGCACTCTCTGAGGATCTACCGATCGTGTACTAATTTCCTATTAAGGCCTAGTATAGTCAATCGAGTTTCTACACCATCCAAAGGTGTTTAAGGAAGGCGTAGAACTGAGGACCCGCGAGAGGCTTAGTAAGGCCGTTGGCCGCCATATTAATTAAAGCAACGTATACGAGGTTAATTCTGTTACTATTTATCTTATCTCTTACGTAGTGAAACTGGATGTTGATGTGCTTCGTTTAATTGTGCTAAACTGGATTTTCGGCCAACGCTTTTGCAGCTTAGTTATTGGTTTTAATTAAGATTCTAGCAAACTATTCGCTCTAGTCTAGTACACCTAGTTTAGTAAGTAAAAGTTAAAGCTATATAGCCTCTTTTACTGCAGCTATTAGAGCCGTGTACTCTGATTAATATATTAATAGTGAAACGGTAGCTTATAGCTTTAATTTCTATGAAATTGGTCCTTCGTTTAACATAAACATAAAGCCCAATATAGAGCGTCTTGTGGTTTTGTCTTGTCCCTAGTTGGTATTACTGAAGCCAATTGGTGTAAGGTCTAGGTTCTTATCGCCTCTATAGGTAATTCCTCTATTAAGCGAGCCGGCTAGGTATTAAAGGATAAGTCTTACGGCCGTTATATGGGTAGAGGTAGGATTATGGGCGAAACGGCTTACCGTTAATACCGTAAAGGCAATATCTGGCCTTGTTTCTATTATAAGAAACATAACTAAACTAACTATACTCTGGTATCTTCTAACGTCGTCCTCGCTAGTAGTTTCTTGATTGGCTACAAGCTTAATTAAGTGCTTTATAGGTACTAGTAAGGTGTTAGCCTTTTACAATCCAAAACGTTTAAGAGCTTTAATAAGGTAGGCTCGCTATAAGAGTATAATCTTCTTCTTTGTTCGATCTCTTGTAACTATTATGCCTAAGTAAAAGCTTATTGGCCCAAGATCTATCATTTAGAAGGCTGCCTTAAGCTCTACTTTCACCCAATTAACTACCGCTATATCTTTATGGATAATTTTAGTGTTATTAACATAGGCAGAAATAATTAAACCTTTCTATCTTTTACTAGTGGCGAATATACTGTGATCCGCGTATAGATAGTAAAGTCTAAGTTTTTCTAGTAAAAACTTTAAAAGCGTCTTGTACCAGATTTAAGGTAACTGTTTTAGTCCATAAAGGGCCTTCTTAAGGCGGCAGACTTTGCCAGCTTCTTTGTAGCCTTTTAGTATAACGACGTAGAGTTCTTAATTAATTGGTCCATAGAGAAAGGCGGTTTTAATATCCATCTGTTTAATTTTAAGGTCATAGTAGGCAGCAATCGCGAATAGAGCCCTAAAAGCTATAGGTTTTACTACCGCAGCAAAGGTCTAGTCGTAGTCGACACCGTACTGCTATAGATATCCCTTAACGACCTATCTAGCCTTATAGCGGAGGACCTCGCCATCCTTTCCCTTTTTAACTTTGAACACCTATTTACCAGCAAGAGGCTTATAAGGAGGCTTAAGGGAGGCGAGGTTAACAAGCTCCTATATCTAGTTCTTAATTAGAGACCCTACCTCCTCTATTATTACTTTTATCCATTCTTCGCTGTTCGGGCCGTTAATTGCTCGGTTGTATATATAAGGCTTATCTTTGTTAATTAAGGTAGTAGATGTGTACGTTTTAAGATTGGGTGAGCTAGTATATCAAATATGGCCGGCTAGTAGAGCCATAGGATTGACCGCATCGCGATCGTTTAAGTGAGGGTTTTAAGGTGTAGATTATAGAGAAAAGGTGGATAGAAGGGCTATTAGTTTATTGCCTATTTTGTTATCCTAGTTGCTTAGTAGCTTATTAATATTATCAGCCTATTAGTTAAGGCTTTGGTCTATACCCATAAGGCTTATAAGGAAGGCAGTAGGGTCGCTTAGTAGGTTAATTCTTAACGTCTAGCGGCCTGATCGAGTAGTGGTTATAGTAAGGTTTTTGGGCAGAGACTTAAGCCCGTAGGGTAAACTATCGCGACCTTCCTTCTAATTAATTCTTTGTTGTCTTTTTCTTAATAGAGGCTTCGGCTAAGAAGTAGTAGTGTCTTCCCTCCCTTGCTTATTAGACGAGTCTATAGATTCTTCCGTAAATATAGTGGTAGTCTTTAAACTAATATCACCTTTGTAGATTTTAATGTTTTTAAGCCGCTTAATCTTCTGTTTATCTGGTAGCTAAACGCAATAGATTATCTTGCTGTTATAGCTAATTAGAACACCCTTTTTTGCTTATAGAGCGAACCTGGCTAATTTTACGCGATCTTCTTCGGCTATAAGGGAATAGACGGTAGATCCTAGAGCCTTTAGGTAATATACTAAGGGAGGTTTACCCTTAAGCTTTTTATAAGGTAATATGCCATTAAGAGCTCTTGTAGGGCGTCTGTTTTTGATATATATGGCTACAAGAAGTACATTAGGCTATAGGAAGTCTGGTATATTGCCTATAAGGATTATTAAGCGGGTAATTTTAGTGGAGGTTTGCTGCAAGCGCTCTACTACTCCGTTCTCTTCTTAAGCGTGTGAGGTGGTAGGTTTGAATTCTATACCTAAATCGTCCATCCAGGTAGTTGCTTTCTTGCTACGAAGCTTCGCTCCGTAGTTGGTATAAATTCTGGCGATTTTAAGGTCGAATTTGGTGTGGATCCAGTTATAGTACCTCTGTAGAGTATTGAGCCACTTGTCCTTCGTATAGACGGTATAGATTATAGTAAACCTCGTATAGTCGTCGGTAAAAGATACGTAGTATCTTTCGCCTTTAAAGCCAATGGGGGTAATAGGCCCCACTAGATCCGTGTAGATAAATTAAAACGGCCGTGTAGCTCGTTCTTAGGGTGTTCTATTATACCTCTTTTGGGCTTTAGATTAAGCGCAAGGCTTATAGTATTTATCGCTAACGTTATTAAACTTAATGCCAAGTTTATTTAGGTAGCGTCTGAGGTTGCTGTAGTTAAGGTAGCTAAATCGGTAATGCCAAATAGGTAGACTTTTATTGTTTTTAATGGTATAGAGGACCGATTCTAACTGGTGGTTATACTGCCAAATTAGGTAGAGTTGTTAAATTTTAGGCGTGTATTCTATTACCTTGTTATTACATTTAAGTTCGTAAGTCTTATTATTAAAGAAGACGCCTATTTCCTCAAGCCGGCTTCCAGATAGTAGGTTCGCTAGTAAATGTGGTACGTAAAAAACATTGTGTAGAGTAAGCATGCTTCCGTGGCTTCTATTAGGTAGTATAGTTTATATAGAGACAGATCCTTTGCCTTCTAATTAAGCTCTATAGGGACCAACTGTACCTAATAAGGTGTTGTCATTGACATAGTTAAAAAGAAGTTCACGGTTATTGCAGCAGTAGACGGTAGCGGCGGTATTATAGACAAAGTCGTGCCTATTTAGTTAAGCTTATACGACCGCTGCTGCAAGCTCTTGTTATATATTTGCGTTAAGCTTAGCTTAACTAAAGTGTTTATTAAGCTAGATAGGCGCTTAAGTCCTTTACTTCTTTCTTAAGCGGATCCTATTACTAATTTCTTTTAAAGCATTGTCTGGCTTTCTCTCCTAGCAGTCTTCTTTGTAGTGCGTAGTTCTATTGTATCTTACGCAGTTAGGGTGTTTGTATATCCTAACTAGCGCTATTTTTCTCTTTATAGGCCCTCTATTGTTTAATTGTACTACTAGTGTAGTAGAGACTTCCTAAATTAAGCTTGCTATTAAAGATAATAAGTTCCTTACCTAAGGCTTATGGGTTAGTGTTTTCCCGCGTCTAATTTATTTGTTTTATTGTTTTAAACTAAGTATAGCTAGTAGAGTTGACCCTATATAGAAGGGCCGCTTGGGCGAGGACCTCGTAGTTAATAGGTTGGTTTATTTTAATAAGACAATTAAGGTTTGATATAATATAGGAGACAAACTCCTCTATATTCTTAAAGTCTTAAACGCGTTTAGTAAAGAAGGTAGCTATAATATTAGTAATAGCTGCCGGATTAAGATCCTTAAAGCATTCTTTTAACGCTTTCCATTTTTCAAGCGCCTGTCTAGTGTTTAATATAAATAGTTTATAGATGTCGCTAACGCTCTAGTTAATAAAACCGGCTATATAGGCTAGCTGTTCCTTATGTTTCTCCCATTCCTTTACCAAGTTAGCTGGTTTAATTTTTAGCTATTTACTAGTAAAGCCTAAGTCCGCCCATTTCTCCTTAATCAATTTGAGTGTAGGAAGAGGTTGCGGTGGATTATTAAGGACCCACTTAATGTTCTTAGATTGGAGGTGGTTTTGTATATTAATACTAAACATCGGCCAGTCTTCCCGTCTAGCGAGCTTTTAAATAGAGACTTGGGCGGTACGTTCGTCGCTTATATTGGCGGGGCTTTATATTATAGGTAGTTTATAGTAGGCAGTCTGTAGGCCTTGTTAAGACAATATTATTAGATTGGTTTCCTTTTATAAGGAGTATTTGTGTAGTATAGGTTTTGACTCAGTATGTTCCTTAGCTAGTGTAGGCAGTTCCAATAAGCTTCTTCTAATCCGCTACTAATACGGTTATTATAGAGCTTTGTTCTTAAAACTTTATTATTCTATTTTAACGATAGTAAGGTTGTCTACTAAATGAGAGGTCCTCCTAAGCCTTTGGTGCCGCGGTTTGATTACGGACTGTATTAGGCTTGTCCTCGGTAGGATCCTCTTATATATTTAGCGTAGAGTCCGTAGTTAGCAGCTACGTAGCTGCTTGTTATAGGTTTTTAGCATTATAAGTTAGGTAAATATTCACCAACTTTTTACGCCTATGTGGTGATATTGCGATAGCAAATATCGTAATAATAATAAAGCAATTAGATTTAGCCCATTAGGCGCGAAACCCGGGCTTATAACCTGTTAAATTAAGGCTATAGAGCTAAAAACTCTGTATATTGCTTATTTTCTATATAGGTGGTTAAAGAGATTTTGAGGAACTTCGACCAACGGTTAAAGTTGTCTGATTGGTCAAATTCCTGCCAAGAGATGTCTCCCACAAGTCTCATCACGTGATATCGTTGCGGGCTTGTTTTCCAACACTAGGACCCCCGAAGTATCTAGACGAGTGGATGGAGTGCTGGTATAGCGAAGATAACAAGCTACCTATTAAGCACATAGATAAGAACACCCCACGGACATACAAAGCCTGAGGGCAGGCTTTTTCGGAGGGGGGGGTAATGTTACGGCGCTGGTGGAAAACGGTACTGGCAAATTGCCGCAACTTGCCGCAAGTTGCCATCACGTGACCAGATGATTGTATATAGCTTCGAGCGGTGCTTCCGTTCTTCCCCTTTCCTTTCTCTAG
>Ga0307507_10004372_pt1 | contig 25204 bp, 4 predicted proteins | sample 7_EM_MG_FD_207223 | JGI IMG/M metagenome (GOLD analysis project Ga0307507, IMG submission 207223) | Populus trichocarpa ectomycorrhiza microbial communities from riparian zone in the Pacific Northwest, United States - 7_EM | ecosystem: Host-associated > Plants > Roots > Unclassified | place...
ACTTTTATGTATGCTTAGTAATCTTATAGTTAGCACTTAGTAGCTAAATACTAAGACTTAATTATAAATGCCGCATTTAGCAGCTAAATGCTAGTACTTAATTATAAATGCCGCATTTGGCGGCCAAATGTTAATACTTAATTATAAATGCCGCTAAATGCTGGGAAATGCTGGGAAATGCTGGAAAATGCTAGAAAATACTGAAATGGCAGAAACGAAAAATTAAATGCTGGTAAATTTTTTCCTGACGAAGGTTCTTATAGTCCGTTTTAACTATAAATAGTTTCTCTATACCTTGCAAGAATGCTCTCCATTTCTTTAACGCTGTAACTATACCTAATAATTCCTTATTATAGATGTTATAGTTCAGTTCTAGTGGTGTTATCTTTTAACTATAATATGCTACTAGATGCCATGCATCCTAATGCCTTTATAGCAAATATACTCCTAGTGCAAAGTCTAATATATTTGTCTTAACAACCATCTTTAACTTTGGTTAATAGATCTTAAGAATTGGTTCCCAGGTAAATAACTCCTTTAGTTCTTAGAACAGCTTCTTCTACTTACTACCTTAAACCTATAGTTCCTCTTTCTTTGTTAATTATATAAATAGCTTAATACTTCTTAACCACTGCGCTATAAACCTCCTATAGTAATTACAAAACCCTAGAAACAATCTTAACTATATAATATTCTCTAGTTCTTACCAACTTACTATAGCTTCAACTTTCTTTAGGTCCATACTAATTTTTCCTAGTTTAATAATAAATCCTATAAAATCGGTCTTTCTTATAAAGAACTCGCATTTCTTAATTGCTACTAGCATCTTTTCTTCTTATAGTCTCCTTAAGACCCATTTAACGTGTTCTCTATATTCTTCTTTACTCTCTAAGTAGATAATATTATTATTAAGATATGCTATAACAAACTTATTAAGGTGTTCTCTTAACATACTGTTAATTCTCTTCTAGAACGTCGCTAGTGCGTTTATAAGCCTAAATTGCATAACTAATTGTAACGGGACTAGCCTAGTTATAGTAGGAATGTCTTAGTAAAACACTCGACAGATAGAACTTAAAGCTTTGACCAAATTCTACCGAATTCTACCAGCTTGATCGACTTCTGCTAAGTTCTGCTAGATTAATTAAATACTACCAAAGTCCGTCCGCGTGTGTATGTGCGTACGTATTAACTAAGACCTCTAAACTGTTTAATTGCAAGATTCTCTCGTTATTCCTTTCTTTTCTTTACGCAATGTCTTGTTCCTAGCAAGAGCTATATACCCTTAGATTTAGATAGAATTTATATTGTTCCTTTAAATCTTTCCTAAAGCCTCTTCGCGCCCTTATATTACGTTGCGTCTAAAACAACTACTATTGAAATGGCAAATAACCTTAAATCCCACGCGTTAACTACGAGCATTATAACCCTAGTTAGGGAACAGTTAACTGCAATGTAAGAAGCCTTTATAGATGCTTTAGCTTAGTAGCGGGCTGCACTAGAAGCCTAGTATTAGCAATTAATAGAAACACTCCGCAAAGAACTCCGCAACGTTAATATACTTATAATGGAGACCCTGATAGTAACACCTATAAACAAAATTAAGATAACCGTATATAAACCTAGCCTATTAAATGCGAACCCTAAACTAGTAATAGTAGCTTAACCTATACCTATAATAAACCTAGTACCTACTGTAAAATCAGAAAAGCTTCCTAACCCTTTAATGTTTAATGGAAATTAAAATAACCTGCGTCCCTTTATAACTAAGCTCCGCCTTAAACTCTTAATAAACTATAACTGATACCCTACTAAAGCTAGCAAGATTAGCTATAGGATGTCTTAATTAAGTAAAGATACTGTATAAACTATAGACCTATTCTTCTATAACGGCATCTTTGTTAATTTTAAAATCTTTATCTCTTTATTAAAACAAATGTATAATAATGCCAGCCGCGAATATACCGCTGTTACTAAACTTAAAAACCTATAATAACGGAATTAAGACTTTACTAGCTTCTTTTTGGAATTTTTAGGCCTTATTAGTAAACTAGATTGGAATAAAGCCGCTAAAGTTGCTGCTCTTTAATAAGCTATTTTAGATAAAATTAGAGCACAGTTAGTAGGTAGGGAACTGCTAAAGGACCTACCTAAATTTGCTATAATATATTAACGAATTAATAAGGACCTTTAATATAACAAATAAACTCATTCTCTAAAGCCAACTACGCCTTGCGTTTAAGACTTTATAAAATTGACATATACCCTAAAGCGCGACCCTTCTTTAAAACCTACGCACGACCCTATAGACCTTGACGCCACTTAATCCTACACACCCTTAGGAACCAATAAATAAAGGACTTAAGCCATAAATAGAGAATGCTTTGGATATGGCAGAAAAGAACATATTTAAAGGAATTGCCGAACTTACCCTTTTAAAAAAGTCCGCCGTAGTTCCTCCTAGTCTTTAAATTGCACTTGTTCTTTAAGCCGTACTTACTTCTTAACTTGCACTTATTCCATGAATTATACCCGGTCGTTATAAAGCATCTTACGCTTAGCTAACTTGGAAAATAAATCGTTCTAGGGCCAAGTTGCGCCTTAGAATAAGAAGTGAAAGAGTATAAGTATCTAGGCTCTTCTAGCGCTAATACATAATATAACTCCCTTAATGTACTTAGCGAAATTTAAACACTTAGAAAATAGAAGGAGGTATAAATCCTTATAGATAGTGGAGCTACTAGTATAGGCTTTATTAATATAAACTACACGACAACCTAACACCTAAATTTAAAGAAACTTAATAAGCCCTAAGGCCTATAAGGCTTTAACGGCAAACCCTTAATATATAGCGAATTGACGCACTACGCTCTTATAAAAATGCGGATGGGTGAATACCTTAAATATATTTCCCTATTTATAACACCCCTAAAGCAATATAAAATAATACTTAGATATAGATAGCTAAAATAGCATAACCCTTTAATTAGCTGGGTTAAAGAAATACTAAAACTCTATATAACCTATTGCCAAAGTTATTGTTTAAAACACCACCTGCCCTACAAATATGTATAAGACTATTTAAATTTAATATAATATAAATTGCCCTTACTATAAACCTTAAACCAATATAATAAAACTATAACCGCTAATTGCAGTAAAGAATGCGAAGATGATATATTAAAACCCCTTAAAATTCGTATAATATAAGCCGCACCTTTTGTTTTGTTAGTAAGAAAATAAGACCATAAAATCTTTACTGTAATAATAGAAGATATTAAGAAGGCGCTAGAACTAAAGTAGTATATTAACCCTTAACCTCTTATACCTAAAGAGTACTATAATCTAATTAATAAGTTTAAAAAACAATTTGCAGACTAGCTACCCCCATATTGGGATAAATATAATTTTAAGATAGAACTTAAACCTGGTACAATACCAAAGTTTAGTCCACTATATGGTATATCACAAGAAGAACTGCTTATAATGTAATAATACCTTAACAAGCATCTAGAAAAAGGATTTATTCGCCCTAGTTAATCTCTATTTACCTTACCCATATTATTTATTAAAAAGCTAGGAGGAGGCTTAAGATTCTATATTAATTACTAAGCCCTAAATATAATTATAATTTAAAACCAATATCCAATCCCCTTAATCTAAGAGACGCTTAACTGCCTGGCAAAGGCATGATATTTTATAAAGCTTAATATAGTTACTGCCTTTAATCGAATTTGTATCTAAGAAGGAGATGAGAAGTACATAGCCTTTTATATATAATAGGGACTCTTTAAATACCTAGTAATGCCGTTTAGTGTAAAGAACGGTCCTAGTATATTTCAGCAATATATTAACAATACACTCCGTGAATTCCTTAATGTATTTATTACCGCGTATATTAATAATATCCTAATCTACTTGTCTTCACTTTCTAAGCATTAAAAACACATCTAAATGGTCCTTAAACGTTTGCGAGATACAGGTTTATAATACAATATTAAGAAATGCAAGTTCTATACGTCTAAAGTTACGTACCTAGGCCTAATTATATCCTATAACAGAATTAAAATAGACCCTAAAAAGGTTACTGTAATTATAAACTGGGGAAGCCCTAGTAATATATAAGACATTTAAGAATTTCTAGGATTTATAAATTTCTACTACCGATTTATTAACTAGTTCTTGAAAATTGCCTAACTATTAGTAAACCTAACAAGAAAGAACATAAAATTTAAATGGACTGCTAGATATAAACAAGCTTTTAATAACTTAAAATAATACTTTACAACTGCTCTAATTCTTGCCCACTTTGACCCTAACCTTAAATATATTATTAAAACAGACTTGTCTAATTATGCCCTAAGGGGAGTATTATCGCAATACAATAAGGATAGTAAGCTACGTCCAGTAGCCTTTCTCTCTTAAAAGCTTGCCCCTGCTAAATTAAACTATGAGATATATAATAAGGAACTACTTACAATTATTAGATGCTTTAAACAATAGCATCCAGAACTTAAAGGATTATTATTTCTAATACGCGTATTAACGGACCACAAAAACCTACAGTACTTTATAATTATAAAGCAGTTAACGCAGCGCCAAATTCATTAGGCTGAATACCTCTTATAATTTAACTTTAAGATTACATACTAATTAGACAAACTTAATTAGAAGCCTAATATATTAACATAACAATTATAAGATTTACCTACAAACGCCTTAAACAAACGGATTACAAATTAATTATAGATCTTATTGCCCCCTAAACGCTTCAAAAAACTATATCCTATATTCCTAGATATAGAACTTAATAGAAACAAATTAGAAATTAATAAATAGGAAATAGAAATTAATGAGCTAATGGAATACAAATATAAAAACGACGTATAGATAGTAGATGTAATAAAAGCAATTTAAACAGGAAAATAATAGCATAAAGATATTACACTTGCCGAATATAAAATTTGTAATAATCGACTATACTATTAATAGAAGATAGTAGTTCCAAATTCCAAACCCTTATAATTTAAGATACTCGAATTTATATACAATTCCCCTATAGTAGGACATCCTAGCCGTGCGAAGACTTATAAGATTATTTAACAAGCATACTACTGGCCTATAATGTACGACTATATACGAAAATACGTTCGAGCCTACAGAATGTATATACGTGGGAAGACCTCTTATATAAAGAAGCAAGGAGTACTTTAATTATTACCAATTCTAATGCAAAGATGGCGAGATATCTTGATCGACTTTATAGTTAACTTGCCTAATAGTAATAGGTTTATAAATATTATGGTAGTTGTTAACCATCTTATAAAAATGCGATATATAATTCCTATAGACTTAATTAATGCGATATTAATAGCTAAATGTTTTATTAAGCACGTCTTTAAGCTACATAGACTTCCTAATTTAATAATATCCAACCATAGAAGCTAGTTTATTTTAGACTTCTAGCAAGCTCTATATAAACAATTAAGTATTTAAATATAACTCTTAACTATATTTTATCTGGAGACAGATGGTTAAACTAAAATTGCAAACGCGATTATAAAACAATACCTATAAATATACTGCTCCTACCTGCAAGATGACTGGGAAAAATGGCTGCCTTTAGCTAAGTTTACTGCAAATAATACAACAAACGTATTAATAGGCATAACGCTATTCTACGCGACCTATAGACAAGACCTTTGACTTGGATTCAAACTATAACCTAAAATCAACATAATAGAACCCACAATTAACTGGATTTAGTTAATTAACGCGCATAACTTTACTAATTAAATAAAGCAGTTAACGGAACTATTACAAAGTAAATTAACGTACGCTTAAATGGTATAGGAATAGCATGCGAACAAAGGACAAGCCCCTATATAGGACTTTAAGGAAGGTGATATAGTTTACCTAAATACACAAAACCTAAAGACTTAATGGCCCTTAAAGAAACTTAATTAGAAGTTTACGGGCCTATACCAAATTAAGAAGAAATTAAGCCTATATACTTATAAGCTTAAACTACTAACTGAGATGAAAATACATCTAACGTTTTACGTAAGCTTACTGCAACCCTTAAAAGACAAACCTATGACTTGTAAAGTGCCGCTACCACCTCCCATAATTATTAACAACGGTAACGGTTTTTACTTTATTGACTTAATTAATAATATACGATAGAAAATATAATCTAAACAATTTAAACTTCTTATTAAGTAGAAAGGATATAAAACATAAACCTAGGAGCTCTATAAGTAAGTTAAAACCAATACACCTTCCCTAGTAAAAGAATTCTATAAGGACCACCCTTTGTCACGAAGTTCAAATAGATGAGTTCATTAATGAAATGGGTTAATTAATTGATAATCTTGTATCATGTCTTTTTGACCTTAATCTGACGTGTCTTCAGTGACGTGTCTTCATACACGTAACCCGTGCACGTAACCCACGCCTTTAGAGAATATAGATTATCTAATACACCCCCTTAGCTTTAAGCTCTTTGAGGTTAAAGCTAGCCACCTTCTCGTGTCCGTTAATAAGTTAATTAAACCGTAATCTTATCTAAATCCTTCCGTCTTGCTCTAATACTGTCCCTTAGGTCCTCTAGTTGCTTCTCCTTATCTAGCTGCTCCTTAATATCCACCATTCTAATTATATTAACGAAGCTTTAAAACCTCTACTTAGGCAGAGCCTTTATAAGTCCATCAGCAATTATCTCCTTTATTACTGTCTATTGAAATCGTACTTGTCTTATTACGTATTCCTAATATAGCCAGTGTCAATAGATGTCAACGTGTCAGAGCTTTATAATTAGCTTTACTGTGTCTTCCATAATCAGTTAGAGCGTCTACGTGTTATTATATTTGATAATTAAGGGCTCGTTCAGGCGTAACGTTATTACTTTAAATAGCCTGCTGATAAAGATAGCTTCCTTTACTATCTGTAATAGGGCTAACAACTCGGCTTCTGTGCTTAACATTGTCACCATACCCTGCTTATTTGCTCTCCAGGCGATTGGCCCCCTAAATAGCTTTATAATATATCCTTGCAAGCTCTTTCTATCGACGGAGTTGTCCGCGAATAATGCATCGCTGGCACAGATAAATAATTGCGCTTTACCTCTACCGTCTCTTCTATCGTCTCGTCCTTTGTTGCGTATTCCTTTATCTCTCCCTCTACCGTTCGTTCCTTCCTTATCTCCTCTATAGTAGATTGCTCTGCTCCTCGTGCCATATAGGTACTGGATTACTCTATCTACCACTTAATAGTGCTCTTAGCTTAGGTTCTGATTAAACCTTGCCAGCCGTAATACTGCAAAAGCAATATCCGGACACGTTATAGTGGCTGCATAAAGTATTAAACCCAATTTTCTCTAATATAGCATCGTAGAAGCTGCTTCTCTTGGTAAGGACATAGGACAGACTAATAGGTCTATATCAGGGGACAGAAGCGTTAGACAGATCGATCGGTAATTAGTAGGGAGGAGTTTAGATTCTGCTATAGGAGTGTCCAGAAGACGCCCTATGAGATCTATCTCATACTAATTAGCTATCTTCTTAATATAGGCTTCCTAGGATAGCCATAGGAGCCTCTAGCTACAATTATATAGTACGTGGATTCCTAGGAACCATTTTAGCTCGCTAAGGGTACTTATCTAGTATTTTTTGCTTAGCTCCTTAATTGCTTCTTAAGCTTTCTTCTCGTCTGTCTTTTGGTAGCAGAAGACAATATTATTAATATAAAAGAAGACGACTATTCCACCTTTTAGCATAACATATGGCTCCTAAGGTACCTCTTTAAAACCCAATTCGTTCAACGAGCTCGTGAGATTCTTCTACCATAACAGTGGTAATCATCGTAGTCTATACAGGGCTTTTTTTAAGCGTAGTACTTTATCTGTCTTTCCTTTATTGAACCCTGGCGGTAGCTTTATGTAGACAACCTCGTTAAGATCGCAATAGACAAACGCATTGACTGCATCTATCTGTGTCGTCTCTAGGTCGAATTTTGCGGTGATCGCTATAAGGGTTCGGAAGGTTGTACTAGCTAATATAGTAGCTCTCGTAGGTAGGTCTCCTAGGGCCTGTTAATTTCCGCATACTACTAAGCGTGCCTTGCATTTCTGGAGAAATCCGTGCTTGTCTATCTTGTAGATAAACACCTACATTAAGCTAAGGACCTGCTGTCCCTTTGTATGCTTCTTATCTGTTTCTTAAAACAACCTCATTTGATAATAGAATTGGAGGTAAGCTCGTTAAGCCTCTTAGAACTGATCTCGAAGAGGGTGTATATTAAGGTCCTTAATTAACTAAGGTGGCGGAGGTAAGTTTTTCCTATGTAATCTGATATTACGTATTCTGCCTAATTTTAGCTTGCTGTCGTTAAGTCGACTATTAAGGTTAAACTTCCTTCCTGCTACAAAGGCGCCTTAATAGGCTAAGGTGATCCTTTTAGTAACAAAGTCTTTAAACCTATTATCGCCGGCTTCCTTAAATAAGTCTTTAACTAAGTTGTTAAACACCCCCTAAGTGTAAAACCTATCTCCTACTTAGTTAACAGTGTCCTAATTAGTATCTAACTTCGTAGGATACTCGACGTGAAAGGTATATAGAGATTCTTTGTCTTCTTTTATTGGAGGTGGCGTACAATACGCGTTTTTAAGAGCTCTTGCAAGCTTAAGATCTGCTAACTTATTAAAGGTTTAAACTGGCTCATTAATGTTATTATCTTCCTCTTAAATTAACGGTTTAAATACTTCGTTATTATCTTCCAGAAGAACCTTGTTCTTAGTTAAGGTCTTAGGGAGTTAAATCTTCTTAATTAGCGTATCTAATTCGGCGTGTAGATCCTTTAAGATGTCCGTTCGCTTGCCGTCAAAGAACGTCTTTTTATTAAAGATAACATCCCTAGTAGAGATAATAATACCTTTATACAGGATCTAGATCCTGTAGATATTGGTAGAGTTATAGCTAACGAGGTAGCTAATATGGGCTCGTGGATCTAGCTTGCTCAGTCTTTTCTTCTTTAGCTGGGCATTTGACGTTATCGCGTATGCCCTACAGCTATAGGCTTTTAGGTGCGCCAATTGTGGTTTTCTTAATCTCCCATTTGCTAGGTAGGTATGGAACCTTTTATATAGCGATTTCTATCCATTGCTTTCCCGTGGCGTTTGATCTTAAAAGTAGACTACATAGTTAACTATCTCGTTCCATAGGTTATATAGTAGATTGGCAGCAATTCTTATTGCACGTCCTTTCTTAATAATTACACCCCCTAAGCGTTTGGCGGTACCGTTCTGTGCTTAGGTATATGGTGCTAAAGGCTTAAAGGTAATCCCTTAGGTTTATAGCCATTTAAGGGTTCTCCTTCTCCCTAGCTCGTTGTCTGACCTAATAGTGTTGACCTTAAGGTTATACCTCAAATAAATCTATTAGATAAAATCTTTAAGTACTTATAGTGTCTCCTTCTCCTTGCTATGCGTCGTTATAAAATATGGGAAGGTTCTTCCTAAGAAGGTATTATAGATGAGCATAACTTGTACAAATCCTGTATATACTTCCTTAAGGTCAGTCTAGTTAATATAGAGGTCAAGACAAGGTTTATTAATATTCCGTTCCAAGAACCTTCTTAAGACCTAACACTTAATTTTGGCGAGACTGCAATATTAACATTCCGTTGTCTTTGGGCCTTAAAGCTTAACTCCTAGGGCGTTAATACCTAAATAATAAAGGCTTATAGGTCCTAGATGACCTAGACGCAGATGCTATAGTTATATATTACCTTTCGCATTTAGGCGAATGTCTCTTAACGATGCTCTGTGCTTCCGTTGGCGGCGTAGCAGTCGGCTTATATTAAACGCTAATAGACTTCCTAGTTAGATATATTCAATAGTCTATTATTTATAACGTTCTTCTATTTAATATAGGATTGTATCGTTCTTCTAAACTAGAAGATTATTGTTTCCTTTATTGTTCTAGAAGTACCCTCGCTTTCAAAGTAGATGGAATGACACTAGATTTGTATTAAAGTCTGTACAAAAGGCAATGTTCTTAAGACGTAGGATTCCCTTGCTCTTATCTAGTTTTGTGACTTAGACAGTAACATCACCGTAACCTAGTATAGGCACTTCTGAGCTACTGGCGGTGACGTATTTATATCTTAGAGCTTTCCTAAAGTTGTAAAAACAAGAGAGATTATTAAAGATATATAGAGTGGTTCCTAAGTTAAGAATAGTTAATAGCTTTAGTAGATAGATTTAACCTATATAATACAATTCTAGGAATATTGTATTAGCTTCTCCCTTAATCTTAACTTCCTGGCTCTTATCCTATTATTGTTAAGCCTCATCTTCCTGTTCTTTAAGTCTGATCTTTATAACTTAGTTAGTAAGATTCTTATTCTTTTCTACCTTCTTTAGCACCCTTTTAATGCGAGTATCTCCGATTGTGACTCCTTTAGGTCTCTTGTCTTTAAATAAATACTAATAGTCTTAAAGGGAATGTCCTTGTTTCTTACACGCTAAGCACACGGGTAGTAGCTTCTTGTGGGACATCTCCTTGTCTACTAGTAACCTGGCTCTCTTTAAGCGTCTAATATATACTAAGGTTTCTTTCCCTGGACCTTTAGTAGTATTAGAGTAATCTATTATAGCTTGCTCTATGAAGTCTGCATTAAAGGTACTCCCTCTTGTAGTAGTATTGGCTTTCTTTAAGGGTATTCTAAGTCCTTCTTATAGCTCCTTTGCTACTCTGCGGTATTTAAAAGATCTTAACTTCTAAGGGTTATTTAACTTAGTAGTGTACTTCATATAGTAGGCGTTGCTAAATGGTTAAATAACTTCTGCCAAATCTTGTAGCTAGATTCTATTGGACATTTAAGGGATCTTATACTTCTCTCCTAGGGATATTACGTGTTCCCATTAATCTAGCCACTGATTTAATTTTAACAACTGTTTAAACCCCTTAAGGGCTTTTATATACTAGTATTATACCTTCTTCTTAATAAACGACGAGGTAGGTTATGTGTTCTCCTTTAATTAGAATAGCCATTCTTTAACTATTAAGGAAGGGTCAAGTAATAGCTTCTTCTAGATCGATACTATAGACGTAATTTAGGTGCGTATTTATTACAGATGCTCTTTCTGTTTTAGGAAGTACCTTATATCCTAGTTATAGTATCGTCTACTATTCTTATACGCTTTCTGTTGATTTGTCGAGAGCTATGCATATATAGTTGCATTCTCATTAAAGTCTGTAACCTTTGGAAGAGGTGGTTTTTTAAGTAGACCTTCTTAAGGTGCTTCTGTAGCTGGGTTAACGTGGGCCCAAATTTACTGATCTATAAGGGCTTATAGTTGCTAGATCTATTACTCCCAGTCTTCTAGTTTATTGAGGATGATCATGGTCGACGAACTCGACGTCGGTGGAGTCATTTTGACTGATAGGCAGAGGGGAATTGAGATGGAATTCGTCGTCAGGATCGTCCTTATCGTCAGGATCGTCCTTTAATAATTAAGGTAGGATTTCTCATGGAATCTCATGGAATCTCGTGGAATCTTGTGGAAGAATCGTCCTGTGACGATTAAGGTAGGATTTCTATTAGAGTCTGCGTCTTGACGATAAGGTGTCAGAGTCTAACGATGAGGTAGAATTTCTTTAAATAATTGAGAAATAGCTAAATAGCTTCTTAAGTCGGCGGACCGGGCTTATAACTATCACAAAGTTCAAATAGATGAGTTCATTAATGAAATGGGTTGATTAATTAATGATCTTATATCGTGTCTTTTTGACCTTGATCTGACGTGTCTTCAGTAACGTGTCTTCGTGCACGTGACCCGTGCACGTGACCCACGCCTTTAGAGAATACAGATTATCTGACACCCTTCGCGGCCTACTTTGGCTAGATGGATATAATATAAAGGCAAACAACTACCACCTAACACGAATATATAAAACATAATAGTAGAAAACTTAAAATTAAAAAGAGCTTAAAGAATACCACAACGCTTATAACACGGTTATATAACGTGTAAGATGTTAAGGAACTTTAACTAGTAGTTAAAGTTATCTAATTAGTTAGATTTGCCTTGCTAAGACCTACTATAAAGATATTAGTTCGGCTTACCGCCTTTACTAAACTAATAGCGATTTTCTATCCCGGGGATGGAAAATCCTAATTAGTCCGTTTAATAATTAAAACTAGCAAAACTCTATACTACTACCCAACGTAAAATACAACATAATAAAATTGTATTATTTTGGACCTTTGGCTAAAGGGGGGATACTATAACGGGACTAGCCTAGTTATAGTAGGAATGTCTTAGTAAAACACTTAACAGATAGAACTTAAAGCTTTAACCAAATTCTACCAAATTCCGCTAGCTTAATCGACTTCTACCAAGTTCTGCCAGATCAATTAAATACTACTAAAGTCCGTCCGCGTGTATATGTGCGTACGCATCGACCAAGACCCCTAAACTGTTTAATTGTAAGATTCTTTTGTTATTCCTTTCTCTTCTTTACGCAATGTCTTGTTCCTAGCAAGAGCTATATACCCTCAGATTTAGATAGAATTTATATTATTCCTTCGAATCTTTCCCAAAGCCTCTTCGCGCCCTTATACTAATGGCTTATATAGTCCTTCCTTTAACCTAAAAGCTGCCTTCTATTTATTGCCTTCCTTAATCCTAATTTAGTAGTACGCCTATCTCAGATCTACCTTTATAAAGATCTTTACGTTGCCTATCCTATCTTGGATTTCGCTAATTAAGGGTAAAGGATACCTATCCTTTTTAGTAATGCTGTTTAACTATCTATAGTCTATACACATCCTAAGTTTTCCATTTTTCTTTAGAATAAACAATACTGGATATCCTACTAATAACTATAATGGTCTAATATATCCCTTTTATAAGTTCTCCTAGACAAACTCCTTAAGCGCTACTAACTCTATTTTAGTAAGCTTATAGATTAAAAAGAACCTTAGACTTATTCCTTCTTCTAATTCTATCTTATAGTCCTATACTGTATACTCTAACAGTTTTTTACTTTCTAGTAACCATAACTTTTTCCTATACTTATAGTATCTCTTTAGTACATAACTTAAGCTTTACTTAGTCTCTTTATATATTACTCTAACTTGGTACTATACTAACTTGGTTTACTATTACATTTTATATTATTAAGTATCTCTAATATTAACCTAACCTATAACCTAATTAATCTTTAGATTATATTCCTGTAACTAAGGCATTCCTAGTATTACCTTGTCTTTTCCTAATAGTAAGATATTAAAAGACATTCTAACTGGTCTCCCTTTAATAGTTAACTAAATAGGTCCTATTTTAAGATTAATAATACCTCCTCTATAGGCTATCTAATCTTCTAAAATTATTATAAGTAGATATAGGTGTTCCTTCTGTCTATATAGTAACCCTATCCTTTCTACTACTGTTAGTAATATATAGTTCCTTATTACTCCACTGTCTATTAATGCTTTAAACTGCTAATCTTGCCACTTAATTTATAAATTTAGGTGTTATCCTTAAATTCCTTTAAGGGTCTAAGGCTCTACTACTAGTTCCCTCTAGTCCTATAGGCCTCCCCTTTTCCTAACTATTAGCTACTAGATCCCACTTATACTTAGTCCATTTTAGGCCAATACTTAGTTTATTTCTTTTCCTCTACGTGCTATAGACAAGTATTCTCTAGGCACTCCCACCACTATTATCCATCTAGGCATTCTTCCATAAGAAATCTTCTAGGTTAAAGTATTAAGTCCCTTTAGCTTTACACTTCTACTGGGTGCCATCTATATATATACTTAGCATCTCTAAACCGCTTTTCTTCTTGTGCCTAATATATCCTTACTAGGTACTTCCGGTTTTTATCCTTTAGTGCTCTATATATATTACATATATTATCCATATAAGCTATCCATAATAGTGTATAATACGCTGCATATTTTAGGTTAACTCTTAGCTTATCTTCACTCTTAAGTTTAAACCTATACTTAGTTAACCTAACCACTAGTATCTCTGCTACGGGTACTAAAATTTATTACTTACTTCTCCAATCCCTAGATCCTTTTTCTAGGTTCCTTAACGTTATAATTAACGCTCCTTTAATATGACTTATACATTTCTCTATAATAGGTTAATCTTAGACTACCTTTTCATCTAGCCACATATAAAAGTCTTCCTATTTATTATTATATCATTACCTATACCACTTTCCATATAACTGGTTTAGTGTGTATGGTTTATCCATAAGAAAGTACCTTATTATTACTATATCATAACATCCTTTAGTATGTCTTTCTTTAAACCTAACTAAAATATCTAGATCTTCTTCCTATTCCAGTTTATCTAACTACTTTACCCTAGGTGTCCCTGCACTAGGCCTATTAGTAACTTTTTATATAGGTGCTCTATCCCTTATATAACCTACTATAGACCTTCTGTCTAGCTTTTGCTCTTACCATATAATAATTCTCTATCTAAACTTATCTATAGTTTCTTGTTTTCTATATCTTACAGCTAGATCCTTAAAGTTATCTTGCTTCTTAATCTTAGTATTAACTTTTTAATCTTTAGGCTAAACACTGCGTTTACCTAGAATTGCTATAGTCCTTATTTATTTATTAAAATCTTGGCTTTCTACTAACGTTCTTATTTATTCTCCAAACTCTTAGTTCTTAAACTTGCGTCCTATACTTATTTGTTTATTACTAAACTAAGTTACTGCTCTTTCCCATTGGTTTTTATTTATTATAGGTTCTTAAGCTATCTTTATCACATTTTATAAGTCTGGAGCCTTTTATATCTCCTCTTAAGAATCTTAGACCTATAGCCTTTTACCTTTTATAAGTGGTAAGCTAGCACTAGCAGTCATCTGCTTGCTTAACCGTCTTTAAGTATTACTCCTTCTGTCTTATAAAGTGATGGAAATTGTATCTAATAGTGTTATAATACCTATTACTAATCCGTGTTCTGTAGTGGTTTTAGTCTCTACTTCTATTACATTATTAAGGTTTAAGTGCTCCCAGTTAGCCTCTTTTTTATCCTTATTGCTAATAATTAATAAGTACTCTAACTCCATTATTATTATTACTAATCTTTATCCGCATATTGCTATAATATCTTAATCTAGCTTATAGAGTTAATCTTATTCTTTATCTAACTCTTTAGTTCCTTTAAGTCCTCTTAACTCTAGCTTTTATAGCTAATAGCTTACGCCATACTTAGCGTCCTTATAAATTTAGCATACATTATTATAATAAAACGCAAAGTATTTAATTAAATACTCCTTGGTCCCGCGTAACATCCCTATATCCGTATTATTATACTCTAATAACCTAGTGCCCCTTACTGCGTGGTTACTCTAACTACCTTTATAGTCTCTAGCAAAATAACCTTGTTTTCCACAATTTATACAAGCTCCATCTTTAAACCATTTCTCTTGTTATAGAGTCTGCCTAAACATCTTCTATTGTTAAGATCCTTAGTTTAGCCTCTGCTCCTTAATCCTATAATTACTTAATCCTTAACCTCTAGGTTTCTATAGTTTCTTTATCCATCTCTTAGATTCTTTAGTACTGCTTAGGTCTATTAGCTCTGCGCCATTCCATAGTTTTTAACTCTATGTCTGCTAATGCGTACTCTGCGCCTTATACAACTATGGAACTCTGTCTTACCCTTTCTTAGCTTATTCCCTTTAATAGATCCTATTATTAATCTTTATTAACTGATCTATTAAGTCTTATAGACTTTCCACATCTTCTATTAGGATAATTACGTCCTAGACTTTAGCCTTAAGTCCTTGTTTATACTGTGCCATAAGCGCCTTATTATTCTACTTAACCTACATTGCCAGCGTCTGAAACTATATTATATACTTAATTACTAAAGAACATTATACTAAGTTCTAAAGCTTTTATTCTACTATAGTTACTACTTCTAGGTCTTTAAACATCTGCGTTAGTTATTCTATAAACCCATTCCAATTGGCAAATATATACCGTATATCCTAGTTAGTAGTTATTATGCCATTGGCCTATATCTCCGTAAGATACTGTTTAAACTACTTAAGTGCTCTCCTTATTAGGAACAACCCTGCATAGGCCACTTAATCTAACAATGTTACTAACTTTGCTTCTTCCTATATAACCTTAAAGTGCATCTATATAAGGAATCCTTTAAGTTTTAACCTTTCTCCTAAGAACCGTTTAATTAAAGGTAGCTTAACCTTTACTGCTCCAATTCCATTAATGCGTTCCTTAAGTATCCTACTATTATCCTATAAGTGATTAATCATTTCCTATAACTAACCTCTTGTAATTAACTGGGAATCTATATCTGCTATACTAGTATCTCCTAAGCCTAAGGTTGTGGCTGCCGTTAATAGCATCGCGACTGGTGCTCCCTTGGGTAGCATATTGTTTAACCTTTTTTTTTTTTGCGTTTTAATACTGTGACCTTGGTAGTAAATATATAACAGAATCTTATAGCAAGAACTACGGTAGGCTTGTTAATGGGCTAGGTATGTAGGTATAAATGACTAGTTAACAACGTAACAATAACTAGTAGAGTGGTTGCCCAATAGACTAACTCTAATTGTATTCTAAGATTTACTATAAAGAGAGAACTATCTGGGTAGGGACTGTGGTCCTTTAAATACACAACCGTATGCCTAAGAAATCCCTTTGCTATATAAGGTATATAAGGTACATAAGGTATATAACAGACCTCATAGAGCTTACAGAGCTCACAGAGCTTACTACGTGACTTCGGTTACCACTTCTCGTCACATAGTTCCACCAGATCCATCCTAGACCGTGCCTATATTAACCAACTAGCTTCCTCCAACTCCTCTCCAAGTAGTTATAACATTGTACTTAAAGCGTCTGTAATAGTAAGCTTATAAATTAAAAAGAACTTTAGACTTGTTCCCTCTTCTAATTCTATCTTATAGTCCTATACTACATACTCTAATAGCTTTTTACTTTCTAGTAACTATAACTTTTTTCCATACTTGTGGTATCTCTTTAGTATATAACTTAAGCTTTACTTAGTCTCTTTATACGTTACTCTAACTTAGTACTATACCAACTTGGTCTACTATTACACTTTGCATTATTAAGTATCTCTAATATTAACCTAACCTATAACCCAATTAATCTTTGGATTGTATTCCTATAACTAAGGCATTCCTGGTATTGCCTTGTCTTTTCCCAACAGTAAGATATTAAAAGACATTCTAACTGGTCTCCCTTTAATAGTTAACTAAATAGGTCCTATTTTAAGATTAATAATGCCTCCTCTATAGGCTATCTAATCTCCTAAAATTATTATAAGTAGATATAGGTGTTCCTTTTATCTGTGTGGTAACCCTATCCTTTTTACTACTACTAGTAATATATAGTTCCTTATTGCTCTACTATCTATTAACGCTTTAAATTGCTAATCTTGCCACTTAATTTATAAATTTAGGTGTTATCCTTAAATTCCTTTAAGGGTTTAAGGCTCTACTACTAGTTCCCTCTAGTCCTATAGGCCTCCCCTTTTCCTAACTATTAGCTGCTAGATCCTATTTATACTTAGTCCATCTTAGGCCAATACTTAGTTTGTTTCTTTTCCTCTATATACTATAGATAAGTATTCTCTAGGTACTCCTACTACTATTATCCATCTAAGCATTCTTCCATAAGGAATCTTCCTAGTTAAAGTATTAAGTCCCCTTAGCTTTGTACTTCTACTAGGTGCTATCTATATATATACTTAGTATCTCTAAACTGCTTTTCTTCTAGTGCCCAATATATCCTTACTAGGTATTTCCAGTTCTTATCCTTTAGTGCTCTATGCATATTATATATATTATCCACATAAGCTATCCACAATAGTGTATAATACGCTATATGTTTTAGGTTAACTCTTAGCTTATCTTTACTCTTAAGTTTATCTTTACTCTTAAGTTTAAACTTATACCTAGTTAACCTAACCACTGGTATCTCTGCTATGGGTACTAAGATTTATTGCTTACTTCTCTAGTCCCTAAATCCTTCTTCTAGGTTCCTTAATATTATGATTAACGCTCCTTTAATATAACTCATACGTTTCTCTATAATGGGTTAGTCTTAAACTACCTTTTTATTTAGCCATATATAAAAGTCTTCCTATTTGTTATTATATCGTTGCCTATACTACTTTCTATATAACTGGTTTAGTATATATAGTTTATCCGTAAAAAAGTACCTTATCATTGCTGTATTATAATATCCTTTAGTGTGTTTTTCTTTAAACCTAACTGGAATATCTAGATTTTCTTCTTGTTCTAGTTTGTCTAACTACTTTACCCTAGGTGTCCCTACACTAGGCCTATTAGTAACTCTTTATATAGGTGCTCTGTTCCTTATATAACCTACTATAGACCTTCTATCTAGCTTTTGCTCTTACTATACAATAATTCTCTATCTAAACTTATCTATAGTTTCTTGTTTTCTACGTTTTACAGCTAGATCTTTAAAGTTGTCTTGCTTCTTAATCTTGGTATTAACTTTTTAATCTTTAGGCTGAACACTGCGTTTACCTAGAATTACTATAGTCCTTATTTATTTGTTAAAATCTTGGCTTTTTATTAACATTCTTATTTGTTCTCCAAACTCTTAGTTTCTAAACTTGCATCCTATACTCATTTGTTTATTATTAAACTAAGTCACTATCCTTTCCTATTAGTTTTCATTTATTGTAGGTTCCTAAGCTGTTCTTATTATATCTTATAAGTCTAGAGCCTTTCTTATCTCTTCTTAAGAATCTTAAACCTATAGCCTTTTACCTTTTATAAGTAGTGAGCTAGCACTAGCAGTTGTCTGCTTACTTAATTATCTTTAAATATTACTCCTTCCGTCTTATAAAGCAATAGAAATTATATCTAATAGTGTTATAATACCCGTTACTAATCCACGTTCTGTAGTGGTTTTAGTCTCTACTTCTATTACATTATTAAGGTTTAAGTGCTCCCAGTTAGCCTCTTTTTTGTCCTTGTTACTAATAATTAATAAGTACTCTAACTCTATTGTTATTATTGCTAATCTTTGTCTATATATTGCTGTAACATCTTAATCTAGCTTATAGAGTTAATCTTATTCTTTATCTAACTCTCTAGTTCCTTTAAGTCCTCTTAACTGTGGCTTTTATGGCCAATAGCTTGCACCATACTTAGTGTCCTTATAAATTCAGTATGCGTTATTGTAACAAAACGCAAAGTGTCTAATTGAACACTCCTTGGTCCTACGCAACATCCCTATATCCGCGTTATTGTACTCTAATAACCTGGTGCCCCTTACCACATAGTTACTCTAACCACCTTTACAATCTTTAGCGAAATGACCTTGTTTTCTGTAATTTATATAAGCTCTATCTTTAAACCATTTCTCTTATTATAGAGTCTGCCTAAACATCTTCTACTACTAAGATCCCTAGTTTAGCCTCTACTCCTTAGTCCTATAATTACTTAATCCTTAACCTCTAGGTTTCTATAGTTTCTTTATCCATCTCTTAAATTCTTTGGTACTGCTTAGGTCTATTAGCTCTGTGCCATTCTATAGTTTTTAACTCTATATCTACCGCTGCATACTTTACGCCTTATATAACTATAGAACTCTATCTTGCCCTTTCTTAGCTTATTCCCTTTAATAGATCCTATTATTAATCTTTATTAACTAATCTATTAAGTTTTATAGACTTTCCACATCTTCCATTAGGATAATTACATCCTAGACTTTAGCCTTAAGTCCCTATTTATACTATGCCATAAGCGCCTTATTATTCCACTTAACCTGTATTATAAGTGTCTAAAACTATGTTATATACTTAATTGCTAAAGAACGTTGTACAAAGTTTTAAAGCTTCCATTCTACTATAGTTAATGCTTCTAGGTCTTTAAATATCTATATTAGTCTTTCTATAAACCCATTTTAACTAGTAAACATAAACTATATATCTTAGTTAGTAGTTATTATACCATTAGCTTGTACTTCTATAAGATAAGGTTTAAACTATTCCAATGCCCTTCCTATTAAAAATAGTCCTGCATATACTACCTAATCTATAGGTGTTGCCAACTTCGCTCCTTCCTGTACAACCTTAAAGTACATTTGCATAAGGAATTCTTTAAGTTTTAACCTTTCTCCTAAGAATCGTTTAATTAATAGTAACTTAACTTTTGCTGCGCTAATTCCATTAATGCGTTCCTTAAGTATCCTATTATTGTCTAATAAGCGATCAACTATTTCCTATAACTAACCTCTTATAATTAACTATAAGTCTATATCTACTATACTGGTGTCTCCCAATCCTAAGGTAGTTATTACTGTTAATGGCATCGCAACTAGTGCTCCCTTGGGTGGTATATTGTTTGACTTTTTTTGCGTTTCAATACCATAACCTTGGTAGTGAATATATAATGGAACCTTATAGCAAGAACTACAGTAGGCTTATTAATGGGCTGGGTATGTAGGTATAACCAACTAGTCAACAACGTAATAATAACTAGTAAAGTAGTTGCCCAATAGACTAACTCTAATTATATTCTAAGATTCACTATAAAGAGAGAACTATCTGGGTAGGGACTATAGTCCTTTAAATACACAACCATACGCCTAAGAAATCCCTTTGCTCTGTGAAGTACGTGTACTCTGTCTACTCTATCCCATAGATTATACAGATCACACAGATTACACAGATCACACAGATTACACAGATCACACAGATTATACCACGTAACCTCGGTTACCATTCTTCGTTACATGGTTCCACCGGATCCATCCTGGACCGTGCCTATATTAACTAACTAGCTTCCGCTAACTCCTCTCTAAGTAGTTATAACACTGTACTTAAAGCGTCTGTAACAATATATATATCTTAGGGGGATTTTCTAGGAGTTTTTCAGTGTTCTTTTGGTTGGTTTTGGTCTTTTTAGGCCGGGTGCAGCAAGAGCTCCTCTTAAGGTCCTTTCTCTAGATCTAGACTAGTATCCGTCTTTAGTAGTTTTATAATAAAGTTATATATAATAACTTCCTATAGTTTTACTAGTATCTCTACTGGCTATAGTAATCTATACTACTTATATCTTATTAGTTTATTTCTTTAGCAATCTAGATATTCATTTATTATTTTCCTTGTAATTACCTATATTCCTTAAATAATATATTCTTTTTAAAGTCTTAACACTAAAGTCGTTGCTCCGTTATATCCTTATATTTATTAAGAAATTTTTTACTAGTATTTAATTTTACTTTTTTACCATTTTAGCATTTTCTAGCATTTTCAGCATTTAACTACTAAGTGCTAACTATAAGATTACTAAGCATACATAAAAGTATAAATTTTATAAATTTAATAGTATCTTAAGTTAGGTTTATACTAATTTAACAATTTCGGCATCTAGCCGCATTTAGTTATATTTTACAACTATATACTATACCGCCAATAACAATGTTACAATTTGCAGCTAAACGCTACCTTAATAATAAAAGTGCTATAAGCTACAGCTTAACACTCTCTTAGAAATAATACTAGAAATATTTAGTTAACTAAGTTTACTATATGTTACGCTACTACCTATAAGTTACTAGAAGACACGTCCCTTAGCCCGTATATACGCCACTATATAATCATAACAGGTTTCGCCATATAGTAGCTATATATAGTGTTTGGAACTGTCTATAGTTATATTATATTCTTATAATCGTTACTAGTATTAGATAGTCTTAAAATCTTCCTTCTTACCTTAGCCTACTTTTAAACTTAAATCGGCCTTCTCCTTATACACCAACTTCTATAGTAACGACGTAAATTTAGTTAACTTTAATATCCTCTACTCGATGCTCGACTTCTAATTAGCTATAATAGTACTATAGTAGACGGGCTTAATCTGTCCTCGTTAATCTATCTAAATAAATAGTTACTTTATCTTTAAGAGCTTATAGCTTAGCTCGACTATAATAGTATAATTTACGCGCTATTGGTTAATAGCCAGCCTAATTAATATAAAGGTGCAAAGTAAAATCTACTAAGAGTTATTAGTATTAAAGATTTACTTAGCCTCGGCTGTAACAAAGCCTTATAGGAAATACTACGGTAGACTTACTAATAGGCTAGGTGTGTAGGTAAACAAGAAGTCAATAATATAATAATAACTAGTGGAGTGGTTGTCTAACAGATTAACTCTAATTATATTCTAAGATTTACTATAAAGAAAGAAACTATTTAGGTAGGGACTGTGGTTCTTTAAATATATAATATAACTTCTATAAAATACTATATAAGGTACGCGAGATATGTTTAGTATATAACGTTTCTTATAGATCCTATAGATCCTATATACTAAAACGGTAACGTGACCTATTATATAACGTGGCTACTCCTTATCCTATAGTTTAACTAGTTTTAGCGCCTCCCGCGCTTCTACCACTAGTCTATATATATCCTCTTTTAGTAGCCGTAATACTGCTAATATAAGGTCTGTAATACTATCCCCCTCCTCTTTATCTTCGTCCTTAAAGATATCTTATATCTCTAAGTTGTTTACTAAAGGTATGGTATTTCCGTCTTTAATTTAGTAACCTTTATTATTCCTAATACCTTCTATTAGATCTTCTACGTCTAATTATTATACGCGTATAACTTTAATAATTCTTTTACTAGGTAAAATTATACTATTTTATTCTTATTACCTAGAGAAGAAGTTAGTATATATTATAATTACAGCTTTATCTAGTTACTAATCTTCTTTCTATGCTAAGTATACAAAATTTAACATATGGTTATCCTATAATGTTTAATCCGTCTCTAACACTAAATATACACATCTTATTATTCTGTATCCCTTAATACGTCAATTTGGGTCCTTAGGTTATTAATAAGGAGTAGCCAATTATATTACCTAAATTTGGTGCCGGTACTTAGGAATATAAGGCTGGTAATATTCGTAATATTTTATGTAAAATTGATATATAGGCTTAATCTTGGGAGCTAAGTCGCTTAATATAAGGCCTCTAGCAGTCGTCCTTCCTAAAGAACGGTATTTTGCGTATACTGCAGCCAAAATAAGTCCTTAGAGGACGCGCACGCATTGAATTGAAAACAGTGTTCCTGTATAGACCACTTACTCTAAGGACCCTAACGTGTTAAGGGATAGGCATCTAGTGCCTTACTAAATTTATTATAGGGTCTTAGATTTAATCTACTGCTAAGAAGCTTAATAGTAAGCTATTAGATACCCTAAAGAACTATACTGTGCTTATATAGCTAAATAAAAAGCTACCTATTTCTATTTTACTACTTTAGTTTATAAATAAAAAGCCTTAAAGGATTAAATAAACGCCTTTACTTAGCTAGTCCGTCTTAAGAAGGTTTATAAGAAGGTTTATTTAAAGGCACTCTATCTTATTAAATAGGGTCTTTATAAAATGGAAGAAGATAAAAGAAAGGATTTGTTTCTACTAGAGGTGGAAATAACTTTAAATAGTATAGCAGTTGCTCCTTATAGGTCCCCCTTAGGTAACTTATTTTTCAGTAATCCTTTTTTATTAATACTACCTAACTTAATTTCTTCTAATATTTTTATACCTTTTTTATAGTATTTTTAGGTTATCTAGTAACTCCTAAGTAGTCTCACTACAGCCTATCTATTTATCCTTATACTATATTTCATTATTAATATTCTTATAACTAATAATCTTTAAACCTTTATCTTCCTTTTATCCTCTACCTTATAAACTAGTAGCTTAATATTTCTATATACTAGCTCTAGTATTATAATATACTATATAGGGTAGATCTTTATCTTTTCTAGTAAGTTAAGTCTATATATAACTTCTAAGATCTTTACTTTAATTAATTATAAATGGTTCTAGTCTAACATGGTTTAACTTCTTACTTAATTAATAACTCTTAAAATTTTTGTATAGTAGCTATACTTTATCCCCCTTCATCGGGAAAATATTCGCAGGCTAGGTTTCAAGTCGACTTTGTTAAGCGCGTTTCGCGTAATTGACATGTAATTAGGGCGTGTTCGGTTGCAATCTGGAGCTTTTTCAATCTGACGTTGATCCGTGCTTTCACCAGCGTCAATTAGGAGAAAATTAGTGGCGCTTAATCTGGTGGTCGTACTCAATCTGAAATAAAGCCGACTGTTCGGTTGATCGTTCTACTAATAAAAAGGCCTCAGATGGGGCTTAGGATTAGCGACGTCTTCTGCCTGGTCGGATCTGAACGGCGATAGTAAGAATTAATTAAGAGGACATCGTATAGGGCCTGCAGCTGCAGCAGTAATACCGTCGTCGGTGAGGGTGGTGGTGGTGGGGGCATGGTAGGCAATTGGAAGGGTGCACGAGCAGAGCTCCAGATTCGACTTGACGATTGATCTGGAAAAAAAAGCTCCAGATTGATCTGACGCCAAGACCTCAGATTCAACTACTATATACGGTAAAGCGTGCGAATTTGACGCGGTTGCCGATCTGGAGGAGCTCCAGATCAGAAAGTCGCCAGATTGACCGAACAGTCACCTCCAGATCTGTCAGAATTAAGCGAGGAATGCTGACTAAGCTCTGGACACGTTGTGAGGTCAAAGTCTGCATGCAATCTACATAGACATCAACCGCATCTGCTGCATCACGAATCAATCAATATTCATCGTCTGCGTCATCTCTATCATCAAATAGACCCTCAAGACACCTCCGCTGTGACCTTATGACCTTGTAATTCCAACAAGATCAGATTGAGGCTCCAGATCAACTCGGTTCTGGAGCCTCCAGATTCAATCTGGAGCTGCAACCGAACGCACCCTTTAACCAACTTGACATGCAACTTGACTAACTTGACACGCAATTGACCAACTTAACATGCAACTTAACTAACTTAACACGCAATTAACCAACTTGACACATTTAAAAGTTAAATAATACGCAGTTGACCAACTTAATATATTTATAAGTTAAATAATACGCAGTTAACTAACTTGATATATTTAAAAGTTAAATAATACGCAGTTAACTAACTTGATATATTTAAAAGTTAAATAATACGCAGTTAACTAACTTGATATATTTAAAAGTTAAATAATACGCAGTTGACCAACTTATACATTCCTTAATATGCAATTGAGGTAATGTAATATATTATTTAAGTTATATGCTAATT
>Ga0307507_10004373_pt1 | contig 25202 bp, 6 predicted proteins | sample 7_EM_MG_FD_207223 | JGI IMG/M metagenome (GOLD analysis project Ga0307507, IMG submission 207223) | Populus trichocarpa ectomycorrhiza microbial communities from riparian zone in the Pacific Northwest, United States - 7_EM | ecosystem: Host-associated > Plants > Roots > Unclassified | place...
GCTGCGTGTCAAAAAAACACGACATAGGCTAGTCGGTCGAGTTGCCAAATGACCTCAACTGCGCGCCAATTGCGTCAACCACCAACCATTGAGGCCATTGAAAGGGTACCATATTTTGCCGATGTTAAAGCTAGTATAGGGTAAATATCCTATTTCTAGCTAAATAGGTGCAAATCCTGTAGAGTTATAGGGTAGGGTTACCTGGGCGTAGTCTATTAGGGGTAGTAGTTCACCCTAGTTATCCTAGAAGTAGTTAATAAAGGGCCGGAGTCTCTGGTCTAAGTATTAATTTACAATCTCTGTCTAACCGTCTGTCTGGGGGTAGTATGCCATAGAAAGCTTTAACTTAATACCTAGGATTTAGGTAAACTTATTCTAGAAGGCTAATATAAACTGCGGCCCTTAATCGGATATAATAGTATCTAGTAGTCCGTAAATTCGGTAGACATAATAGATATATAGTTAGGCCACCTCTTTAGCATTAATATCCTTATAATAGGGGATTGAGAATGGGCGCTTACTAAAGCAGTTAACTAGGATTATAACTATATTATATCCGTTACAGTCCATAGGTAGCTTGTGGAAGTCCATAAAGATATACTACTAGGGGCGTTCTGGTATTAGGAGTGGTTTTAATAGCCCTAGGGTCTTATCTTATAGAATTATAGACCTATAGTAGTTATCATAGTTCCGTACATAGCGGTTAATATCTATAACCATTCTGGGCTAGTAGTAGCAGTTGCCAATAATCCTATAGGTCTTATTTTTTCTAGGGTAGGCTGTAGAGGCCTAGGCATGTGCTTTGGTAATAAGTTAAGTCCGTAAGTTCTATTCCTCTACTACTACTAGCCGTTTTTAATACTTAAGTAATCCATTTTTAAGGGACCATAGGCTGGTAACGTTCTTTGCCTTTTTACGGTACTTCTATAGAGAAGGGGCCATACGGTTTATCTATAGTAATTTGTTAATTAAATTAAGTCCTAAAGGGTTAATAGGATATATCTTAGCGCCTAAGGAGTCTGTACTTAGTTCTGCCTATATCTAGGGGTTAAGGTGCTTTAGTTATAGTAGTATCTAGGTCTATAATAAGATCTTTACAGCCGTCTGGTTACCTAGGTCTTGTTTACGCCTTATAAGAGCATCTACACGGTTTATAGCACCTAGTCTATATATAATTAAGAAGTTAAACTAAGATAGGATATCCACCTAGCGTGCTTACTGGGCTGTAAGGGCCTTGGTTATTATAAAGTATTCTAGGGCCTTGTAATCCGAAACTACCTTAATAGGCTTAAGGGTCCCCTCTAGCTGTGCACGCCAGTGCTAAAAGCTAGAGATAATAGCCAGCATTTCTTTATTATAGATATGGTAGTTTAGCTCGGCATCTATTATAGTCTTTAAATAGTATATAATAGGGTGCCATTTGTAACAGTGCAAGTGTAGGAGAATTGAGTAAGCGACTTGATTCTAAATCTATGGAAATTAGGTGGTATATATACATAAAAGGTGTAGACAATAAGGGGTAATTGATTGAGTTATTTGACCAAGTCAGTGACCGAGTCAGTGAGCGAGTCAATATGTAGGCGAGTTAGATTGGCATTCTGGCGGTATATGGGTAGTCGGTTACACACACCCCCAGATTTAACAGTGTAGTTAAAGCTATAGACAATAAAATAAAGGTAGAGACTATACCAAAATAGGAAATTTTAGATACAATTTAGGAGTAATAAAGGGATAGGGTGATGTTTAAGAGTCTTTATTAGATAATGCAGTAGCAATTTAATGTTAAATATCCACCAAATTTAGTTGCTTTATCCATGCCTTGTACCTTTAACGGGGTAGAATCTTGGTAAGGCCGTTGGTAGGCATTTTGTCTATAGGGACCCACTATACGTCAATCTTTTTATCTTAGACTTCCTGTCTGAGCCAATTCTGATGGACATTAATATGTCGTAGCTTGGTATCAAGCTTTGGTGTATCCTGTCTTAGGAGTTATATAGTCTGCATATTGTCGTATAGTAGGGTAAAATCGCGTTCTAAATTAAGACCGATTGCCTTAAAGAAACGCTGCCACCAGATAATCTCAATAGCAGCTGTAGATAGGGAGAGAAGCTTTGCTTTGGTAGTTAAGCGAGTTACTAATCTTTATAGGGTTGCCTTCCAATTAATTAGTCCTCTAAATAGGATAAATAGGTATCCTTAAGAGCTCCATCTAGTCTCTTTATAGTCCGCAAATGCTGCGTTAGATGCTCCATAAAAGGTAACGTCTTCTCCTTCAGGGTTTCTAAAGTAGACATATACTCCGAATACTTCGCCAGAGTATTTAATAGCTATAGATTTTGTTCTAAGGTAATAAGCGATAGCTTGGTTTAATATATCAAGGTGCTTTTAATTTGGATTAGTAAGAAATTCTACTAGCTTTAAATGCGTCTTTGCAATATTAGGTCTCCTAAATATAGCGAGGTGCGCAAGAGAACTAACCCGTTGCTAGTAGGCTAGTGTTCTTTAAGGGTTCGTCTGTTGGTTAGATAGAATTAGTTCTTTAGCAGGAAGTAGTAACTTAGGAAATCTTCCTAGTTAAATATTGAATTGACTGGCTATTTTTTTAATATAGGAGTCTTGATAGAGCTAGAGCTTTCTGCTTACCCGATCTCGTTCAATTTAAATTTCTAGGAACTATTGTAGGTCTCCTAGTGCACGGATCTTGTATTGATATAGAAGTTTAGCTTTAAATTCTTTAAGTCTTTAAAGGTCCTTTTTGGCAAATAGAACGGTAATATCGTCTACGTAAAAGAAGATAATAAGTCGTCTATCGGTGTAAAGGCAGTTTGTACCTAGGACAGGCTTTAACCCGAATTTGGCCAGTGTGTTTATAAGCTCTTTATACCAAAGTAGTGGTAAGACCTTTAACCTATATAGCGCCATAAGTAGCTTTAGGATATGTCCGTTTTGATTAAAGCCTTTTGGGCAGTAATAGTAGACTAGCTTGTCTAGTCTTGCATTTATAAATGCGTTTACAGCGTTATACTATTAAATCTCCAAATTAAATGCGGCTGCTATAGCCATGAGGGCACGGAATATTTAAGCAGCTAGGGTTGCTGTATATGTCTCTTCCTTAGTAATCTACAGGTCTCCGCAGACGCATAGTTAAGCTTTTAGCTTTTGTAGGTAGCTATCGCTGTTGAACTTATATTTAAAGACCCATTTCAGTAAAAGGATCTGCTCGTTATATACTTCTTCTTTTAGTACAGTCTTAAATGTCCCTTAGCGTTTTAGGTCATTATATTCTTTTTCCATAGCCTTTTAAAAGCTAGTAGTCAAAGGGTGCTTTCTTAGCTCTTTTAGGTTCCTTAATTTAGGAGGAAGATTATCTCTATATAGGGAGGATCTAGTTTGGTTAATATCTTTTACTAGTCCTATGGCAAAGCCAGCGTAGTAACTAAATAGGGTAGGTATATTGGCTAGTGCTACTACGTACGCTTGACGTCGAATTCGTTTGGAACCTTCTGGTAGGACGAGGTTGGTAGAAGGATCGGCCGAGACCTCGTTAGCTCGTGGAGCTGTATTTGACGGTTCTGGCGAACCTGGCTAGGTAGAAATTGCTTCAATTATATCCAGGATATCATCTTAAAGTCCTCCTAGTGTAGTGTTTGTTTCTGGCAGATCCGGAGATACCGTTCTGCTAGATGTCAGTAGCTGTTTAATATCCTTTATAGAAAGCTCTGCTAAGTCGTTTAATGTAGTCGTTTAATCTGCATTTAAGGTAGGTTTATATAAGATAGATTTATCCTTAGATTTGTCCTTATAGAGAGGTTCTAGTAGACTAATTGCCTAGATAGTGTCTTCTAATGCTTCCCTAAGTAGGTAATTAATGTTTTAACCCTTAGGGTTATAGAACGAGGTCTTGTTAAATATAACATCTCTGGTTTAAATAACTTTGTAAAGACTTAGAATCCAGATTTAATAGATATTTATTAAATTGTAGCCAACTAGGTATCCAATTAATATATAAGGAGCTAGCTTATCTCCCTTTCTAACTTATTTGTTCAACGTATAGGTCTTACAACCATATTCGTATATATGGGTAAGTAATAGTAGCTTGCCATAGGCGACCTTATACGGAGTTTTCCACCCTAGTTGTTCATTTGGTATTTAATTAAGTGCATAGCCAGCAGCAAGGAAGGCTTTTAGTCCTAGAGACGGGGGTAAGGATGCTTCTAGCTATATAAACCTTAATTATTCTATAAGGGTTCGTCCAGATCATTCTACTCCACCATTTTATTCTTCAGTGTATGGTGCTCGGCATTTAAAGGTAATGCCTTTGTCTGCATACCACGTATCTAGGGTGTCTTCCGTTTGTCCAAATACTTATTTGTTATTACTCCAGAAGAAGACAACGTCTTAGTAGAATCATATCTTAATTAAGCGGTAAGTCTTGCGAATAGTAGGTAGGACGGTAGCTTTATCCCTATTTTTGGCAGTGTACACAAAGTTAAGTTTGGAATACGTGCAATAGAAATGTATAACATATCTATCGCCGTTATACCCTAGTACTCCAAGGTAGATGATATCAAATGCTAGCCGTTTAAATGGTTAAGTGGCTAGAAATTCGTGTTCTCGTCTTTAAGAGATCTGCTGCATGTGCTTTGCTAGTAAGCAAACTTTACATTTAATTTTAAGCGGTGCTTGTTTATTGGTTTTAAATTCGGTCAGCTCTGCGCCAATAACGTGCTTAGGAAGCTATATAATAGCATCAGGTCCTATATAGCCAAGAATTTTGTGCCATCTTATAGCTGTGGCTCCGATTGGTTTACGGGCTATACGGCTTGGCTAGTACCTCTTAGAGGTTAAGAATGTTAATTAAGTTAAATCTAGGGTACTTATAGGCTCTCTATATATCAGTGCCCAGTAGCCCCCTAGTTATTTCGCATAGCAGACTATTTCGCCAGTTGCTAGATGGTATAGCACATTTCGTCCTAAGTCAAAATAGATATCATTATCAGTAGCTCTTAAGAGTGCTACAATATTTGTAAAAAAGGTAGGTGCTAGTGCTATATAGAATAGCTTCATTTTTAACTTCCCAGTAGGTGTATTGATAGTAATAGTTACTATTCCGTAAGCTTGAATTTTCATAAAATTTCCGCTAGCAATTAGGTAGTCGTCTTTTGCTGCTAGGTATAAGAAGGTAAAGTCTTCTTTATTATTGTAGACGTGGGTATCTGCACCAGGGTTAAGTATCTAGGTGTCCCGGAGTTCAAAAGGAATTTGACCAGTACTAAACACAGCAGCATGGCTAGTCAGTTTAGTAGAAGGTGGGGTTTTAAAATTAAAATCAATTATAGATTTGTCGGTAGATATTCGTTTTATATATCACGTGCGTAAAGCACGTGATCTACGCGACGCGCATATGTATTATCAAGACGTGTAGATAGAACGACAAGAATCCAACTACACACCGCACTGCACGTATATTACGTCTATTGCACTGTATTAAAGCATACCAACACTAATTAGTGAGCGCGCACAGATCAGGAAACACGCAGATAGCTTAGAAGACAGTTATACTGTCCACCTTGCAGCAGATTGGAAGATAGTTATACTTATCCACCTTTCGTATCAGCCTATTTCAGTTAAAGAGAAGAAGAGAAACTACCTAGGAGTACTTATCTAGTATCTACAACGACTTCTAGATATCTCGTTTTATCTATTTTAGAAGAATTACTGCGTAAAACACCTTACCCTACTTAAATAACTCGAACCGCCCCCTTAACCGCCTCCTCAACTACCTCCTTACCGCCTCCTCAACCGCCTCCTTAACCGTTCCCCTACCTTTACCCTATAAACACCCTTACCTACCTAAATAATATATAAAATACAAGATGTCAGGAACAGAGAAAGACTGGGAGGAAAAAGCAGCTAAATAGGAAGATGGAATTAACCTAATAGAAGTTACCAAGGACGAGCTGACCAACTACGTATAATGCAAGATATACGTATATACGGAGATATATGACTAGCTAGACTTAACACTCTGGGAATTGTTTTAGGGAGATTTTAAGGACTTTATGGTTAATATCTTTACGTAAATCCACTTATACTGGCTTTAGAAACTACGCGATTGTCTAAATACTAAAGGAGTATGGGTTAACACTAACTATAAATAAGGTAAATCACTCCCTTAATTTTTATATAATATAGTATAAGAAGAAGACTAAATGGAATAGACTAGAGAAGAGATAAATGCACTTAAGAAAAAGTTTAATACTAGCATTAAGTTAAGAAGTATCTAGTATTATAAGACATATGGAACTCTAGAAGAGTAATAAGTAAGATATTTTTTAGTGCCTATACTTTCCACTATACCTTAATCTATAATTACCTCTACCTTTATACTATCTATTACGCCTTAACCTGCAATAATAATATAGCAACTCTACGAATAACCTACGGACAAGGAGAACCGCCCTATTACTATAACTAGCTATAGAAAGGAAATTGCGAATGTAGCTAAGATATATATAGAGGAGTAGAAATACGGTGGTATAAATAAAAGCCTTAACTATAAATTAACAATATTCTATAATATCTGTAATTAAGCGGATGTACCCTAAAAAGCTTACCTTAAGGCATTCCCTACTATATTAAAAGGACTAGCTCTAGACCACTTTTATATAAACTAACTGTCCTACCTACTATTTGCCAAAGCTTGTGAGCACATTTAGAATTTTTTTAAAGGACTAGGATTTTAACGTAAGAGCCTAGACGAGTGGAATACTATTATACTTATAACAGTAATAGTAGAAAATATAGATAAGTTTATAAGTAAATGCCTCTAATTGCTAATATATAGACTTTATTAACTATAGCATAGCCTTAGACCTACCTTATAAACCATAGACTTCCTTTATAATAAAATCGTCACTTCTTATTAGGGAATACTAGTATGTAGATATGCAGTCTCTGACCCACTGGATAACCTTAGAGCCCTTATTAACAAACTCCAATTATCTATTATAGCGTATGAGAAAGAGTATATGGAGAAAATATAAGCTTTCTTTATAGACCAACGATTCTATAGAAGAGATAATAACTATAATTATAATAACCGCAATAACTGCAGCAACCCCCTGTACAACCGCAACTAATAGAAACTATGTTGCTTTGTATATAACAAGGAAGGATATCGCTTATAGAAATATACTAAGGAGGAGTAAGAAGAGTCTAAGACTAAGTTTAGAAATAAGTTTAAGGACCGCTTCTAGGAGCGAATAAAGCAATATATAATGGACTATAAAGGCGATAACGATAAGGACAATGATGAGGATGATAAGATTACTAATGTATTTAATGCTTTGGTAATTAATATGGACCCTAATACTCTACTAAATAAGGACAACCAGGCCATAGTATACTACACTTTATACGGTAAGATTAAACTAGACAATGCGACCGCTATAGCTTTAGAACTAGCCAACAGAGCTTATAGCCACGTAGTTATAACTATTAATACTATAATAGATGCATTTACTACTAATATAGACCTATTTACGTATAATATAACCTTACGCTATATCTTAATAAACTTTATAGGTGTAATAATTAACACTAAAGCCTCTAAACGTTCTATAGTAGGATATAGTTAGTTTCTTGCACTTTAGAAGATTAATAAAGTATAGTTAAACAAGTTTATAAGAGGTATAGTTAGCGTATAGTTTGGAATAGGTTCTATATCCTCTATTGGTTCTATTAAGGTAGATACACTAATAGGTATAGTAGAGTTCCATATTGTTAAAGTTAACACCCCTTTCCTGCTTTGCCTAGCAGATATGGACAACTTATAAGTGTACTTTAACAACCTAAAGAATGTCCTAATAACCCCCTTAAAGACCGTACTAGTTGTACGCCGATTCGGACACCCGTTTCTACTATGGGATACTTTATTATATGCGTTTATTATAGAGCCTTTTAATTAAAACCTATGCTACTTAACTAATGTAGAATTACAACGCCTATACTAACGCTTTGGATATCCATTAGTAGAGCGACTTAAGAGAATATTAGACCGCGCTGGCTATAAAAATAATGCTAATTAAAAGACCCTTAAGTATATTACCTGCTACTACTTATACTGTTAAAAGCACGGAAAGTTACTAGGTAGATTTAGATTTACCTTAAAGAATAATATTAATTTCAACTACTGCATTATTATTAACATTATATACATTAACAGCAAGCCTGTACTTTATATTGTTAATAAAGGCACCCAATTTTAAATAGGCAGATAGCTATAGAATATTAGCGCTAAGTATATATGGGATATGTTATAAGCGTGCTAGATTAATATATACCTAGGCCCCCTAGATGTAATTATACACAATATAGGAAAGAACTTTATTAGTAGAGAGTTTAAGTAATACGCGGTTAACATGGGCACTACTATAAAGAGCGTACCAGTTAAAGCTTACAACTTAATTAGTATAGTAGAGCGTTACTATGGCCCCTTGTAACGTATATACTATATTATTACTTCTGAGATACTAGGAATTAATAAGGATATAGCACTATAAATGGCCTTTAAAGTAATTAATAACTCCGCAGGACTAGACGGCCTAATACCTACACTATTAGTATTTAGAGCGTACCCCTAAATAATAGAGCCCGATGTACCTTCACCTATAGTAATATAGCGTGCGATTGCATTTAAGAAAGCTATAGAGAAAGTAAAGAAGATATAAGTAGAGCACTAGATCGCAGATGCACTTAATATGTATAATGGCCCTAGTACTACCGTAATTTATAATTTACCCTTTAACTCTTTGGTACTAGTCTAGAGAGAAGGCAATATAGGATAACCTGGATATTAGGCAGGACTATACAACCTACTAAATGTTAAAGGAGAAATGTATGCTATTAACCTACCTAGCGGCCTTATGAAGTTCCGCAGCACTGCTGTTAAACCGTACTTAATAGACCCTAGAAATATTTAAGTTAACGACACCTAAGTTAATAATATCTAAGTTAATAAAACTGTCCGTATATATAAACCGTCTATAGAGACTGCCTCTATATAGAAACCGTCCCTTACTAAAACTAGAGAAGCACAACCACCTTACTAAGGAAGAGGAAGACCCCACAAGTATCCCCTTTACGTTAATACTGCTAATATTACTGTATTCTTATAAGAGGATAGCAACTATAAGCAGTTTAAAACGTCCCGTTAAAAGGAAATTACAGGACTAATTAAAAAGGGTGTATTTAAGATAATTAACCCTTAGGACGTACCCGCAGGAGTTAAAGTCTTTAACTTATAATTTATAGATAAGATTAAGAACCCTAGTACTAATAAAGCCTTTAAGAAATTAAGACTTATTGTCTAAGCGTATAATAATCTTAAAAAGGGTATTGTACTAACCTAGTTACCTATAATTTAACAAGTTAGCTAATGCCTTATTCTATGCATTATAGCTATACTATAAGGCAATGGTATACAGTTATACCTATAAGATATCTCTTAGGCGTATGTCCAGTCTCTTATAAAGCTAAATTAAGACTTCTATATCTAACTACCTTACAAATTAGGAAGCTAACTAGGTATTAGAAAGAACTCCATCCTAAAGGTAATTAAGCCTTTATACAGTGTTCCAGAAGTAGGCAATTACTAGTTTATAACCTACTATAATTACTATATTAAGGAGTTGGATATGAACTTATTAATATATAACCCCTGCCTCTTATGGAGCAACACTCCTAACTATTTTGGTATTATTGGCCTCTAAACTAACGACACTCTCTTCCTGGCTAATACTACCTTTGTGGACGCGGAGCAACAATATCTGGAAAAGGCTTACTTTTTTGTAAAAGAACGCGAGCAACTTACGATTAAGTAGTTACTTAAATTTAACGGATGCATTATTTAACTCTCTTGGGAAGGTAATATTATAATAACCTAGGAATACTAGTATAAGAACCTAAATATGGTTTACCCTAGTAAGATAGCTACAACTATAAGCTTAAGAGGCATTGTCTATAATACACTAACTATAAAGAAATAATACGTTGCGTAACGCGCAAGAGGCGTATATATTGCCTCTATATGTTAACTAGAAGCTTCCTTTAATCTCTCCTTTACTGCCTAGGTAATTAACCCTAAGAAGGAAAATGTTACAGCACTTAATAAATAACTATAATTATAGATTAACAATCTAATAAGAGGCCTTACGTTTGTTAAATTAGACATTAATATATTACGCCTACTTGCTTTTACTAACGCCTTATTCGCCAATAATAAGGACCTCTCGTTACAAATAGGATATGTACTAGTATTGGAGGACGTAATATATAAGGCTAACATTATTTACTAGTTATTAATTAAGTGTAAGAGAGTTACTAGAAGCGTACTAGCCTTAAAACTCTATATAATGGCCTATAGATTTAATATTGGCGCTGTAATTAAGTTAACCATTAAACAACTCCTACAGATTGAACTCCCACTTATACTTTACACCGACTTAAAATTACTCTATAAATGTCTTGTTAAACTAGGCACTATATAAGAGAAACGTCTTATAATAGACGTTATATGTCTCTATTAGTTATACGAGCGCAGAGAGATTATGGAAGTTAAGTAAATTGACGGTAATAGCAACCCTACTGACTTAATAACTAAGAGCAAGGCATCTACGGCTCTTAAGAAGTTAATTAATACCAATTACTTAGAACTGTAGGCTATAGAGTAGGTTAAACAAACATAAACGAACTTAGACTTAACTTAGCGTTATAACGGTACTAAGGTACGCTACCTGCCATATTCTACGGACCTTAAATTTAACCAGCCAATCAGGATTTTCTATGCCCGGCATAGAAAATCGCTATTGGCTCGCTTACTACTAGCGCCTTAGCGGCCCTCGCGATATATTTACCTACTACCCTTAACAATTCTTCTTCTTCTCCTTCTTCTCCTTAGCTTAGTATCTTTATTAGATAGCAATTGTTATGGGATACCCCCGTAATACCTTATATACGTCCACCTGGTTCTACCAACTTAGCAATTAGAGACTAACCGCGAGATAGCAACCTAATGGCAATCTACGGCAATCTAATGGTAATTTAATGGCAATTTATAGTAATCTAATGGCAATTTAATGGCAATCTGCGGCATCCTGCCATATTTTACTAAGTCCACTAAATCCTGCCAAGTTCTGCCAGGACTACTACCCTTTCTTCCCGTTCTTTTACCTTCTTTCCTTACGCAACGTCTTAACTTTGTTATACAGTTTATTAATCTATAAGCTTTGGTTTAAAGGCATTTGTATAAGCCGTTATAAGCGTTATATAACTAGGATAGGATCGAAGGAGAAGCTACTGTATACTATAGATGGAAGAGCCAGCTATTGCGTATACGCTACAAATAACAGGAATAGTACAATTTGGTTTCCTTTAGAGTTGCTCTAGTATCGGTAGATATTCGTTTTGTATATCATGTGCGTAAAGCACGTGATCTACGCGACGCGCATATATATTATCAAGACGTGTAGATAGAACGACAAGAATCCAACTACACACCGCACTGCACGTATATTACGTCTATTGCACTATGTTAAAGCATACCAACAAGATTCTATATTCTAATTATTCTCCTTTACTTCCTATTCTCTTTTTTAAATTTGGTTAACGATGCGTTTAATCCAAGGTATAGATAAGATAGCTTTATCTACTTTCTTCTGGACATCTGCCCTTGGTCTCTATCCTTAAGGGCGCTTGTGCTTAGCGATGTAATAGCAGTCATTAAACCAATATATAATGCCGCATATGCATTCCTTGTGCCATCTCAAATTTAAATTTAAATTGCTGTTAGAATTAGAATTGCCATTAAAGTCTAAATTAGAATTATTTTAAAGGGTTGCAAATGCAGAGTTATTGGCAGCTGAGGTAGACGATGCTTGCTACATACGGTAGTGCTCCTTAAATTCCTCAATAAGGTCAATAATAGATGGGGCCTCTTTGTCCTTCTATTCTTTTTAAATAAGATCTACTTCTAGTGCTCCTACAAAGCTAGAAGAGATGGGTTTGATTACTTATACAAAATCGTAATGGGGCCTAAATCCCTGTACATCTAGAAGCTCCAATTCCTCTGCTAGCTTATAGACGCTCCTCCAGTTGTTCAACCATTTTTCAATACTCTACTTTTTGTTATAGGCTTTAAGAGCCATGTATTAATTTAGAACGTCGCGTTTTTGGCCTAAGGTAGTAGGGGCGAGTACAGTCTTTAACTCTTAAAGGCGTTCGTATACCGTTCCGAGGTCTTTAATAAGAGGGAGGTAGGCTACTGACGTTATACGGACAATATAATTGCTGATATCGTTTATAGCTTGCTCTTACTTCTAGTGCACGCGGAGGTCGTCCTTGTATTCCGCGTATAGTTAATTATAGGCAATAAGTTGGTTTGGATCTAGCTTGGCTATTAACGTAGCAGTAGGAAGCACATCTCTTGGTATAGGTCAATTCGGAAGTTCCAGCTTCGGAAGCTTGTCTTTCTTCTTTAATAGGTTAATGTACTGCCATACGTTGTTTGTTTTAGCAGTATCTTAAATAATAAAGAACCATTACATCTAATCAGATGGCTTTTTAAGGATAAGGTTAAATTTTAAATAAGGTCCGTCTATATTGGTTATCATTTTTAGAATTTAACAGGTCAAGCAGGGTCCTAGGTTAGCGTCTTGGCGAAACCTTATTTTAACGTTTTTTGATTCGTCAGTTCGTTCATCTGTTGGGTACGTTCGTCGGCCAGGTGCAACCGTCCATTCGTTTGGTAGATAAAGAAGCTCAAGACACTTACAAAGGTGGTAGAAGTAGTGACTTCGTAAATAAGGCAGTAGATTGATTGGTTTAGCAGGTAGTGCAATCCGGACTCATAACTGTAATAGTGCAAGTATAGGAGAATTAAATGAGCGACTTAATTCTAAATCTATGGAAATCAGGTGGTATATATACATAAAAGGTGTAGACAATAAGGGGTAATTAATTAAGTTATTTGACCGAGTCAGTGACCAAGTTGGTAAGCGAGTCAATATATAGGCGAGTTGTAACGGAACCTTGTAGCAGGAACTACGGTGGGTTCTATTATTAGGCCGGGTATGTAGGTAAGAACAAAACAACAACATAATAATAACTGGTGGAGTGGTTGCCCAATAGATTAACTCCAATTGTATTCTAAGATTCACTATAAGGAGAGAACTATCTACGGTAGGGACTGAGGTCCTTTAAATACACAACCATACTCCTAAGAAATCCTCTCTTGTACGTAAGGTACGTAAAGTATATAAGGTATGTAATAGACCTTACAGACCTTATAGACCTTACAGAGCATACCACGTAACTTCGGTTACTATTCCTCATTATATAGTTCCACCGGATCCATCCTAGACCGTACCTATATTAACCAACTAGCTTCCGCCGTCTCTTCTTTAAGTAGTTGTAATATTGTACTTAAAGCGTCTGTAACACTATCTCCCTTCTCTTTATCTTCGTCCTTGAAGATTCCTAACATCTCCAAGTTGTTTACTAGAGGTGTGATGTCCGTTTAATTACTCTAGTTAATATCCTTGCTTATTATACCTAAAGCTTCTTCTTTTTCTTCATTCCAACAATGTGCCCGTACTGTGGCTGCCATACTGTTGCTTAGTGAAGTTATGCTGTCTCCATGTTCTTATTATGCGAAAGAAGGGTTGGTTTATATTACGCTAGCAAGTCCTACGTCTTAACAACCCTCTTCCTGTTTGGAGTGTACTAAGTTAAACGTTCAATCGTCCTACAACATTTGCTCGGTCTCTAACGCTAAGTGTGCGCGTCCCATAACTCTTAATAGTCTTTAAGTTCCCTAAGTAACTTGTTATAGGGTCTTGTGTTTAATCTGCCGCTGTAAAGCTTAATAGTAAGCTCTTAAGCGCCTTGGATAAACTTCGCCGCTCGCAGGAAGTAGAGTAGGAGGCTATAGCTGCTTAACAGCGTGCCCTTAAAGCCCGTCTATCGGCCTCCGCCCGTCTTCTTTGTCTTAAGAAAGTCCGTGAGAAGGTTCGTTCTAAGGAATAGAAACTTGTTTAATAGGGTTTGTCTAAGCTAGGTAACAAAAGGACTGGCTCTCCTCCTATAAGGGAAACAACTCTAAGTAGCTCGGTAATTGCTCCTCTTGGGTCCCCCTTAGGTAACTTATTCTTTGGCGATCCTTCTTTATTAATATTACCTAACCTACTTTCTTCTAATACTCCTGTACCTTTCCTATAGCGTTCTCTAAGTTGCTTAGTGGTTCCTAAGTAGTCTTACTATAGCCTATCCACTTTATTTTATACTATGTTTTGTTATCTATATCCTCGTAACTAATAATCTTTAAAACTTGCTATTTGTCTTTCTTCTATTCTCTATATATATCTGCCTTATAGACTGGTGGCTTAACATTCCTGTATACTAGCTCTAGCATTGCGATATACTATATAGGGTAGATCTTTATTTTGGCTAGTAGGTTTAACTTATATATAACTAATAAAATTCTTTGCTTGATTTTAAAAGGTTCTAGTCTAATATAGTCTAATTTCTTACTTAGTTGTTAACTCTTGAAATTTTTATATAGTAGCTATACTTTATCTCCCTCCTTAAGATCTGGTCCCTTAGATCTTTTAGCATTATAGTACCTTTTTATTTATTCTTGTACTAGTTTAGCTGTTTCTTTAAGGTCTGCATAAAGATTCATTAACGTCTCTATTCTTTGCTTAGCTGTGCTACTCGTCCTTTTTGCTTAATATGGTGATAATAATGTTCTTAGCTTATATCCGTAATTCGCCTTAAATGGTAATATCCCTATTCCTTTTTGTGGTGTTATATTGTATATAAACTGTGTAACTGGTAATAACGATACCCAATTGTTTTGTATATAATTGATATAATGCCTTAGATACTATTCTAGTGTCTAGTTTAGTTTTTCTATTTATCCGTCCATCTGCGGATAATATGCTGTAGATATTACTGCGCGAACTCCTTGTTCTGCCAGAAATACTTCCTAAAATGCTGTTATAAATCTTAGATCTCTATCTGATATAATCTTATCTAGTGCTTTGTGTCTTATAAACACTTCCTTTATATAAATTCTAGCGATATCTTCTACTAATATCTCTTTAGTGCATGCTATAAAGTATCCCCACTTTGTTAGCTTGTCTACTATTACTAAAATTATGTTATAATCTTGTCCTATAATAGGATCTCTTAACTTTGGTAACTTAACAATAAAGTCCTATAATATAACCTCCTATGGTCTTCCTGGTGTCTTAATAGGTTGTAGCCCTCTATACGGCTTATGCCTTATTAGTTTGTTTCTTTAGCAATTTAGATATTTCTTTATAACTTGTTATACTAGTCCCCAGATTCCTTAAATAATGTACTCCTTTTAAAGTTTTAACACTAAGCCTGTAGCTCTATTATGTCCTTGTATTATTCCCTTATAGAATTCCTTAATAAATTCTTCTATAATAGACTTAGGCATATATGTTACTTCTCTATTTTTATATTGCTCTAAGTCTAGATCCTCTGCCTATGCTTTTTGGATCTTCTATATCTAATTACTCTCTAGTAACTTATAGATCTGACTTTTCTTGGTTACTGCGATCTTTAGATAATTATACCTAATTAATCCATTTTAATTCTTTTGCAATAAAGCTCCTAATAGCTTTTTATTACTTTGTAGTTTAGCCTTTCTGCTTAAAGTGTCTGCTTGTGTGTTGTCTGTACCCTTGGTATACTGAATTTCGAAATAGTATTCTGTAAGCATTTCCGCCCATTTAACTTGTCTTTGGTTGAGTTTCTTTATTGTTAGGAATCCTATAAGGTTCTTATAGTCTGTTTTAACTATAAATGGTTTCTCTGTGCCTTGTAAGAATGCTCTCTATTTCTTAAGTGCTATAACTATACCTAACAACTCCTTGTTGTAGATATTATAGTTTAACTCTAGTAGTGTTATCTTTTAACTATAGTATGCCACTGGGTGCTATCCGTCTTAATGTTTTTATATAAAGCATGCCCCTAGTGTAAAGTTTAATATATCTGTTTCTACAACTATCTCTAGACCTAGTTGATAGATCTTAAGAACTGGCTCTTAGGTAAATAATCCTTTAACTTTTTTAAACAGTTCTTATTACTTCTTTCCCTATACCTATAGTTCTTCTTTCTTTGTTAACCGCGTAAATAGCTTAATGTTCTTTAACTATTGCGCTATAAACCTCCTATAGTAATTGCAAAACCCTAGGAATGATCTTAACTGCGTAACGTTCTTTAGTTCCTGCCAATTTACTATAGCCTTAATCTTCTTTAGATCTATGCTGAGTTGGCCTAGTTTAATAATAAATCTAACAAAATCGGTCTTCCTAGTGAAGAACTTGTATTTCTTAATTGCTACTAGCATCTATTCTTCTTGTAGTCTCTTTAAGACCCATTTAATGTGTTCTCTGTGTTCTTCCTTACTCTCTAAGTAGATGATAATGTTGTTGAGGTATACTATAACAAATTTATCTAGGTGTTCCCCTAATATACTATTAATTCGCTTTTGGAACGTTGCTAGTGCGTTTATAAGTCCGAATTGTATAACTAATGGTTTATATAGTCCTTCCTTTAACCTAAAGGCTGCCTTCTATTTGTTGCCTTCCTTGATCCTGATTTAATGGTACGCCTATCTTAGATCTATCTTTGTAAAGATCTTTGCGTTGCTGATCCTATCTTGGATTTCGCTAATTAAGGGTAAAGAATACCTATCCTTCCTAGTAATGCTGTTTAACTATTTATAGTTTATACATATCCTAAGTTTTCCGTTTTTCTTTGGGATGAACAGTACTGGATATTCTACTAATAACTATAACGGTCTAATGTATCCCTTATATAAGTTCTCCTAAATAAACTCCTTAAGTGCTACTAACTCTGTTTCAGTAAGCTTGTAGATTGGAAAGAACTTTAGACTTATTCCCTCTTCTAATTCTATCTTATAGTCCTATACTGCATACTCTGATAGCTTTTTACTTTCTAGTGACCATAACTTTTTACCATACTTGTGGTATCTCTTTAGTACATAACTTAAGCCTTGCTTAATCTCTTTATATGTTGCTCTAACTTAGTACCATACTAACTTGGTTTGCTGTCGCACTTTGCGCTATTGTATATCCTTAATATTAACCTGACCTATAACCTAATTAACCTTTAGATTGTACTCCTGTAACTAAGGCATTTCTAGTATCGCCTTGTTCTGTCCTAATAGTAGGATATTGAAAGACATTCTAACTGGTCTCCCTTTAATAGTTAACTAAATAGGTCCTATTTTAAGATTAATAATACCTCCTCTATAGGCTATTGTCACGAAGTTTAAATAGATAAGTTCATTAATGAAATGGGTTAATGGATTAATAATCTTGACTTAATTGTTAATTAATCTTAATTGTCTTGACCTAGGGCCCCTAGGGCTCTAAAGAGATTTATAATGCACGTGCCCTGTACACATGACTTATGCACGTGTCCCACGCCTTAGAGAATATAGATTATCTAACACACCCCCTTAGCTTTAAGCTCTTTAAGGTCAAAGCTAACTACCTTCTCGTGTCCGTTAATGCATTAATTAAACCATAATGTCGTCTAAATCCTTCCTTCTCGCCCTAACCTTCTCCCTTAGGTCCTTTAGTTGCTTCTCCTTATTTAGCCACTCCTTAATATCTACTATTCCGATTATATTAACGAAGCTTTAAAACCTCTGCTTGGGCAGGGCCTTTATAAGTCCATTAGCAATCATCTCCTTTATTGCTGTCCATTGAAATCGTACTTGTCTCATTGCGTATTCCTAACATAGCCAGTGTCAATAGATATTAACGTGTTGGAGCTTTATAATTAGCTTTGCCATATCTTCCATAATTAGTTAGAGCGTCTGCGTATTATTACATTTAATAATTAAGGGCTTGTTTAGGTATAACGTCATTACTTTAAACAGCCTACTGATAAAGATAGCTTCCTTTACTATCTATAATAGGGCTAACAACTTAGCTTCTGTGCTCGACGTTATAACTATACCCTACTTATTTACTCTCCAGGCGATCGGCCCCCTAAATAGCTTTATAATATATCCTTACAAGCTCTTTCTATTAACGGAGTTGTCCGCGAATAATACATCGCTGGCACAGATAAATAATTGCGCTTTACCTCTACCGTCTTTTCCGTCGTCTCGTCCTTTATTGCGTATTCCTTTATCTCTCCCTCTACCGTTCATTCCTTCCTTATCTCCTCTATAGCAGATTGCTCTGCTTCTCGTGCCATATAGGTATTGGATAACTCTATCTACCGCTTAATAATACTCTTGGCTTGGGTCCTAATTAAACTTTGCCAGCCTTAATACTGCAAAAGCAATATCCAGACGTGTCATAGTGGCTGCATAGAGTACTAAACCCAATTTTCTCTAATATAGCATCGTAGAGGCTAGTAGGGACATAGGACGGACTAATAGGTCTATATTAGGGGACAGATGCGTCGGACGGATCATACGGTAATTAGTAGGGAGGAGTTCCAATTCTGCTATAGGAGTATCTAGAAGACGCCCTCTAAGATCTATCTTATACTAGTTAGCTATCTTCTTAATATAGGCTTCCTGGGATAGCCACAGGAGCCTCTAGCTATAATTATATAGCACGTGGATTCCTAGAAACCATTTTAGCTCGCCAAGGGTACTCATCTGGTATTCCTTGCTTAGCTCCTTAATTGCTTTTTAAGCTTTCTTCTCGTCTATCTTTCAGTAGCAGAAGATAATATCGTTAACATAGAAGAAGACAACTATTCTACCTTTTAGCATAATATACGGCTCCTAAGGTACCTCTTTAAAACCCAATTCGTTTAACAAGCTTGTGAGATTCTTCTACCATAATAGTGGTAATCGTCGTAGTCCATATAGGGCTTTTCTTAAGCGCAGTACTTTGTCTGTCTTTCCTTTATTAAACCCTGGCAGTAGCTTTATATAGACAACCTCGTCGAGATCGCAATAGACAAACGCATTAACTATATCTATCTATGTCGTCTCCAGGTCGAATTTTGCGGTAATCACTATAAGGGTTCAGAAGGTCGTACTAGCTAATATAGTAGCTCTTATAGGTAGGTATCCTGGAGCCTATTAATTTCCGTATACAACTAAGCGTGCCTTGCATTTCTAGAGGAATCCGTGCTTGTCTATCTTATAGACGAATATCTATATTAAGCTAAGGACCTACTGTCCCTTTATGTGCTTCTTATCTGTTTCTTAAAACAACTTCATTTAATAATAGGATTGGAGGTAAGCTCGTTAAGCCTCTTAGAACTAATCTTAAAAAGGGTATATATTAAGGTCCTTAATTAACTAAGGTGGCGGAGGTAAGTTCTTCCTATATAATCTAACATCACGTGTTCTGCCTAATTTCAGCTTACTATCATTAAGTTAACTATTAAGGTTGAACTTCCTTCCTGCTACAAAGGCGCCTTAGTAGGCTAAGGTGATCCTTTTAGTAACAAAGTCTTTAAACCTATTATCGCCGGCTTCCTTAAACAAGTCTTTAACCAAGTCGTTAAACACCCCCTAAATATAAAACCTATCTCCTACTTAGTTAATAGTGTCCTAATCAGTATCTAACTTCATAGAATACTCAACGTAAAAGGCACATAGAGATTCTTCGTCTTCTTCTATTAGAGGTGGCGTATAATATGCGTCTTTAAGAGCTCTTACAAGCTTAAGATCTGCTAACTTATTAAAGGTTTAAACTAGCTTATCAACATCATCGTCTTCCTCTTAAATTAACGGTTTAAATACTTCATTATTATCTTCCAGAAGAACCTCGTTCTTAGTTAAGGTCTTAAGAAGTTAAATCTTCTCAATTAGCGTATCTAATTCGGTGTATAGATCCTTTAAGATGTCCGTTTACTTGCCATCAAAGAATGTCTTTTCATTAAAGATAATATCCCTAGTAGAGATAATAATACCTTTATACGGGATCCAGATCCTATAGATATTGGTAGAGTTATAGCCAATAAAGTAGCTAATATAGGCTTACAAATCTAGCTTGCTTAATCTTTTCTTCTTCAGCTAGGCATCTAACATCATTGCGTACACCCTACAGCCATAGGCTTTTAGGTGCGCCAATTGTGGTTTTCTTAATCTCCTATTTGCTAGGTAGGTATGGAACCTTTTATATAGCAATTTCCATCCATTGCTTTCCCGTGGCGTTTAATCTCAAAGGTAGACTATATAGTTAACTATCTCGTTCCATAGGTTATGTGGTAGATTGGCAGCAATTCTTATTATACGTCCTTTCTCAATAATTACACCCCCTGAGCGTTCGGCGGTACCGTTCTGTGCTTAGGTATATGGCGCTAAAGGCTTAAAGGTAATCCCTTAGGTTTATAGCTATTTAAGGGTTCTCCTTTTCCCTAGCTCATTATCTAACCTAATGGTATTAACCTTAAGGTTATACCTCAGACAAATCCATTAAATAAAATCTTTAAGTACTTATAGTATCTCCTTCTCCTTACCATGCATTATTATAAAATATGGGAAGGTTCTTCCTAAAAAGGTGTTATAGATAAGCATAACTCATATAAATCCCGTATATACTTCCTTAAGGTCAGTCCAGTCAATATGGAGGTTAAGATAAGATTTATTAATATTCTATTTTAAGAACCTTCTTAAGACCTAACGCTTGATTTTAGCAAGACTGCAATATTAACATTCCATTGTCTTTAGGCCTTAAAGCTTAACTCCTAGGGCGTTGATACCTAAATAATAAAGGCTTATAGGTCCTGGATGACCTAGACGCAGATGCTATAGTTATATATCACCTTTCGTATCTAGGCAAATGTCTTTTAACAATACTCTACGCTTCCGTTAGCGGCGTAGCAGTCAGCTTATATTAAACACTAATAGACTTCCTAGTTAGACATATTCAATAGTCTATTATCCGTGACGTTCTTCCATTTAATATAGGATTATATCGTCCTTCCAAACTAGAAGATTGTTGTTTCCTTTATTATCCCAGAAGTACCCTCGCTTTTAAAGTAGACGGAATAACACTAGATTCATATTAAAGTCCATATAGAAGGCAACGTCCTTAAGATGTAAAATTCCCTTGCTCTTGTCTAGTTTTGTAACTTAGATAGTAACATTACCGTAACCTAGTATAGGCACTTCTAAGCTACCGGCGGTGACGTATTTGTGTCTTAAAGCTTTCCTAAAGTTATAAAAACAAGAGAGATTATTAAAGATATATAAAGTAGTTCCTAAGTCAAGAATAGTTAATAGCTTTAGTAGATGGATTTAACCTATATAATACAATTCTAGGAATATCGCATTAGCTTCTCTCTTAATCTTAACTTCCTAGCTCTCGTCCTATTATTATTAAGCCTTGTCTTCCTGTTCTTCAAGTCTAATCTTTATAACTTAGTTAGCGAGATTCTTATTCTTTTCTACCTTCTTCAGTACCCTTTTAATGCAAGTATCTCTGATTATAACTCCTTTGGGTCTCTTATCTTTAAATAAATACCAACAGTCTTAAAGGGAATGTCCTCGTTTCTTACACACCAAGCACACGGGTAGTAGCTTCTTATAGGACGTCTTCTTATCTACTAGTGACCCGGCTCTCTTCAAGCATCTAATACGTGCTAAGGTTCCTTTCTCTAGACCTTTAGTAGTATCAGAGTAATCCATTGTGGCTTGCTCTATAAAGTCTGCATTAAAGGTACTCCCTCTTATAGTAGCATTGGCTTTCTTTAAGGGTATTCTAAGTCCTTCTTGCAGCTCCTTTACTACTCTACGGTATTCGGAAGATCTCAACTTCTAAGGGTCATTTAACTTGGTAGTGTACTTCACACAGTAGGCGTCGCTAAACGGTTAAATAACTTCTACTAAATCTTGTAGCCAGATTCTATTAGACATTTAAGGGATCTTATACTTCTCTCCTAGGGATATTGCGTGTTCCTATTAATCTAGCCACTGGTTTAATTTTGACAACTATTTAAACCCCTTAAGGGCTTCTATATACTGGTATTATACCTTCTTCCTAATAAATAATAAGGTAGGTTCTATATTCTCCTTTAGCCGAGATAGCTACTCTTTAACTATTAAGGAAGGGTTAAGCAGTAGCTTCTTCTAAATTAATACTATAGACGTAATCTAGGTGCGGATCTATTAAAGACAATCTTCCTATCTAAGGAAATACTTTATGTCCTGGTCATAGTATCGTCTACTATTTTCGTACGCTTTCTGTTAATTCGTCAAGAGCTATATATATAAGGTTGCATTCTCATTAAAATCTATAACCTTTAGAAGAGGTGGTTTTTTAAGTAGACCTTCTTAAGGTGCTTCTATAGCTGGGTTAATATGGGCCCAAATTTGCTAATCTATAAGGGCTTATAGTTGCTAGATCCATTGCTCCCAGTCTTCTGGTTTATTAAGGATAATTATGGTCAACAAACTCGATATCAGTAGAGTCATTTTGACTAATAGGCAAAGGAGGATTTAAGATGGTATTTTTGTCGTCAGGATCGTCCTTGTCATCAGGGTCGTCCTGTGACGATTAAGGTAGGATTTCTCGTGGAATCTTATGGAATCTCATGGAATCTCGTGGAAGGTTCGTGTCAGAATCGTCCTACGACACTCGAGGTAGGATTTCTGTCAGAGTCTGCGTCCTGACGATGAGGTGTCAGAGTCTAACAATAAGGTAGAATTTCTTTAAATAATTGAGTAATAGCTAAATAGCTTCTTAAGTCGGCGGACCAGGCTCATAACTGTCACGAAGTTCAAATAGATGAGTTCATTGATGAAATGGGTTAATGGATTGATAATCTTGACTTAATTGTTAATTAATCTCGATTGTCTTGACCTAGGGCCCCTAGGGCTCTAAAGAGATTTACAATACACGTGCCCTATGCACGTGACTCGTGCACGTGTCCTATGCCTTAGAGAATATAGATTATCTAACAGCTATCTAATCTCCTAAAATTATTATAAGTGGATATAGGTGTTTCTTTTGTCTGTGTGGTAACCCTATCCTTTCTACTACCTTTAGTGATATGTGGTTCCTAGTTGCTCTACTATCTACCAACACTTTAAACTGCTAATCTTGCCATTTAACTTATAAATTTAGGTGTTGTCCTTAAATTTCTTTAAGGGTTTAAGGTTCTAATACTAGTTCCCTCTGGTCCTGTACGCCTCCCCTTTTCCTAACTGTTGGCTGCTAGATCCTGCCTGTACTTAGTCTAACTTAGGCTAATACTTAGTTTGTTTCTTTTCCTCTACGTGCTATAGATAAGTATTCTCTAGGCACTCTTACCACTATTATCCATCTAGGCATTCTTCCGTAAGGAATCTTTCTAGTTAAAGTGTTAAGTCTCCTTAACCTTATACTTCTACTAGGTGCTAACTATGTATATACTTAGCATTTCTAAACCGCTTTTTCTCTAGTGCCTAATATATCCTTACTAGGTACTTCCAGTTCTTATCTTTTAGTGCTCTATATATATTATATATATTATCCACACAAGCTATCCACGATAGTATATAATGCGCTATATATTTTAGGTTAACTCTTAGTTTATTTTTATTTTTAAGTTTAAACCTATACCTAGTTAACCTAACTACTAGTATCTCTACTATGGGTACTAAGATTTGTTACTTACTTCTTTAATCCCTAGATCCTTCTTCTAGATTCCTTAACATTATAATTAATACTCCTTTAATATAACTTATACATTTTTCTGTAATGGGTTGGTCTTGGACAACTTTTTTATTTAGCTATATATAAAAGTCTTTCTATTCGTTACTGTATTGTTGCCTATACCACTTTCCATACAACTGGTTTAGTGTATATGGTTTATCTATTAAAAAGTACCTTATTATCACTACATTGTAATATCCTTTAGTATGTCTTTCTTTAAACCTGGTTAGAATATCTAGATCCTCTTCTTATTCTAGTTTATCTAACTATTTTGCCCTAGGTGTCCCTGCACTTGGCCTATTAGTAACTCTTTACATAGGTGCTCTGTCCCTTATATAACCTAGTATAGCTAACCTCTTATCTAGCTTTTGCTCTTGCTATATAATAATTCTTATCCTAAACTTATCTATAGTTTCTTATTTTTTGCGTCTTATAGCTAGATCTTTGTAGTTATCTTGCTTTTTAATCCTGGTATTAACTATTTAATCTTTAGGCTAAATACTACGTTTACCTAAAATTACTAACGTTTTTATTTGTTCTCTAAACTTGTAGTTCTTAAACTTGCGTCCTGTATTTATTTATTTGTTACTAAACTAAGTTACTACCCTTTCCCATTAGTTTTCGTCCATTGTGGGTCCTTAGGTGTATTTTATCTTATCTTAAGAATCTTAAGCTTCTTTTATCTTTTCTTGAGAATCTTAAGCCTGTAGCCTTTTGCCTTTATTGAGTAATAAGCTAGCACTAGCAGTTATCTACTTACTTAGTTTCTTCTAAACATTGCTCCTATCGTTTTATAAAGCGATGGAAATCGTATTTAACGGTATTGTAATACCCGTTACTAAACCCTATTCTGTAACGGTCTTAGTTTTTACTTCTATTTTAACTTCTTTAAGGTTTATATGCTTCTAGTAAGCTGCCCTTATTGCCTTATTATTGGTAAATGCTTCGCCTATATTGAATTTATTGTCTTTAATGTCCAATCTATAAGCTGGTTCGTTGGTTCCTTTAAACTTAGATAATAATAGCTCCTATAGCTAATAGCTTGCGCCATACTTAGTATCCTTATAAATTTGGTATGCGTTATTATAACAATACGCAAAACTATTAATTAAACATTCTTTTATTCCTTATAGTGCACCGTCGTCCCTCTATATATATATGCCGTCTACTGGTCTGGTTCCCTTTACTATATAGTTACTCTAACCACCTCTATAGTCTCTAGCGAAATGACCTTATTTTCTGCAATTTATGTAAGCCCTATTTTTAAACCATTTTTCTTGCTGTGGAGTCCGCCTAAATATCTTCTGCTGCTAAGATCCCTAGTTTAGCCTCTACTTCTAGGTCCTTTAATTACTTAATCCTTAACCTCTAGGTTTCTATAGTTTCTTTTCCCACCTTTAGGTTTCTTTAGTACTACTTAGGTCTATTAGCTCTGCGCCATTCTATAGTTTTTAACTCTATATC
>Ga0307507_10004374_pt1 | contig 25199 bp, 14 predicted proteins | sample 7_EM_MG_FD_207223 | JGI IMG/M metagenome (GOLD analysis project Ga0307507, IMG submission 207223) | Populus trichocarpa ectomycorrhiza microbial communities from riparian zone in the Pacific Northwest, United States - 7_EM | ecosystem: Host-associated > Plants > Roots > Unclassified | place...
CACTTTTATTCTAATTTAGACTCTCTTGAGAAGAGAAGAGTAAAAATGGGACCTTACTAGGGTTTTCCCTTTTCTTTTCTCTACTTTAACACACATCTTTCCTCCTCTCTTGTTCCCCTCTTTCTTTCTCTCCTTTTTGCATGATTTGTTGCTCTGGGATTTATAAAATAAGAATAAATCAACCTGGTCTGACTGAGAATAAGATCAGTAGCTCTCTTTATGTGATTGAACTACCAAGGCATTATGCTTTTTGTTCATTGGAGTATGTGTTTCACACATTGTCAGGAATGTAGAACCTGAAATTACAAGGTCATATGAATTCTAGATTTAAACTTTATTTATACCGAAAATGATTTTTTAAGATCTTTTGATGACATTAAATTATGGTTAAATTAATTTTTTTTTTATATCCTTGTATTTCACTATGGTTTTTTTAATATACTCTCAATGAGTATATATATAAAAATATATATAAAAAAAACAAGGGTCTTATGAATATTCATCAAACCCTGATCAGCAAACTAGTGTTTGCACATGAAAAGCCTAAGCAGTGTACCTTGCCTAGTCTGTTAGCATTACAGTTCAAGTAAAAAATGCATTGGTCTGCCTTTTTTTTTTTTAATCTTGACTTTTGAAAGTATAATTAAGCCCATGTTAGGTTATGATCATAATCAAACTTTCAGGTTAGAAAACCTATGTTTATATATATATAATGATAATTATAGAGTGTTATTTCGATGAATATTAGTTCTTAAAATATATAAAAAAGATAAAGATATATAGTTGGGACATATGAGATATGTCCTTCCGATCTTTTTATTTTGAAATGATAATAATTCACTCTAAAATTATTTTTGTTTTTCTCTTTGCATCGTCTATCCTGAAACGCTAACGAAGCGCAACTCCAGTATATAACTTTTACTTTGAGTCAGCGCAGATATATCTACAGCAAGCTTGTAGCATCTTTCCCAGTTTATTTAAATTTGGATTCTCCTTTCTATCTGTCTTTACTTTAAGATATGGTGGTCAAGTTGGCAACTATGTGTTAAGATAGTTTTGTTGTTTTTAAATATATTGGTTTTTCTTCTTTGGTGGTTTTTCATATGTGAGCATGGCTTGAATGCATGTGTAGATGCATATGTGGGGGCATGGATCTCAGTATAAGAAAGGCCCAGATTCTCTAAGAGGTACGCAGCCAACAGCAATGCTTAGGCTCCCTTGCTACTGCTGTGCAACAGGATGCATAAACAACATTGATCATCCAGGAGCAAAGCCTCTCAGAGATTTTAGAACCCTTCAAACTCATTACAAGAGAAAGCATGGAATCAAGCCTTTCCTGTGCAGAAAATGTGGCAAGGCATTTGCCGTGAAAGGTGATTGGAGAACCCACGAGAAGAATTGTGGCAAGCTTTGGTATTGTACTTGTGGATCCGATTTCAAGCACAAAAGATCCCTCAATGATCACATCAAGTCATTTGGACATGGCCATTCGAGAAATGACTTTTAGAAAATAATATAAATTATATTTTAAAATTTTATTAAATAATTTAAGTTATTGGATTAAGATGATTTTTTAATATAATATTATAGTTTTGATGATTAAACGATCACGAGTTCGAATCTAATCATTTTTATTTATTTAATAAAAATTAAATATAAAATAATATAAATTTTAAATTTATTGTATCCAAACAAATCCAACCACTCTTGAACTTCATTAGCGATCAAACCTTCTTGTACAATTGAGATTGTCAAATTGTCAAAAACTTCTTCCTTGTTAATGGCATCAAAGGCAATCGAATTCTCAACCATCAGATCACAGTGACTTTCTCCTTCAACTTTTATTCCCTACCTTGTAAGATGATGGTCCTTGAAAAAGATTCTGTACTGCCAAACACTTCACTCTCTCCCCACTAAAGCTAAAAATCTCACTTGTTTGCTTAACTTTATATTTTATAAAACAAATTTATATTGAATAACTTAATTTCTTAGATAAAATTTTAATATATAATTTATATTATTTTCTAATATGATATCAAAGTTTTGAAAACCAAGCGATCACGAGTTCGAAATTTACCATCCTTATTTATTTGATAAAAATTAAGCATAAGATAAAGTGAATCTGTGTAAATTTCAAGTTCAAAAAACTTTCATTTGAGGAGGTATGTTAGAAAATAATATATATAATATTTTGATATCTTATCTAACAATTTAAGCTATTGGATCGGGATGGTTTTTTGACAGAACCAGCCTCTAAAATTAAGCAAGATAATGAATCCATTCAGTGAAATTAAAGGCTAATATCTGTTTGAAATCATGATCTTGTTAATTTTTAGTTGATACCTCATGTGTTTTACACAAAATCATGGATCTTTAGAGGAAGAAGCCTATCGAGGATTAGAGTTACTCGCTCTTTTCTTTATGTTTTCTGTCGCCCCCTTTACCACTTTAGTAGCTGTTTAGTTTAGAAGAATCCTCATTGAAAATTGTTAGACCAAGTTTCTGCAACTTCATCTGATTGTCTGAAATTGCTTTTATTCTAGGTTGTTCTCAATGTATGTGCAGAAACTTAAAAACCTATGAAGCATATGCCATGCATAGGTGCAAGAGAGGTTCATTGTGTAATAAGCTTAATATTAAACATGATCCGGAGAGTTAAACTAGAAAATATGTGATTCACATCTTAATTTAGATTGGATTTTAAGTTGGTAAAAAAAGAAATTAACTCAAAGTTTTTAGTAATTTTTTAAAACTTGACTAAGTTAAATCTAAAAAAAAATAACATGAATTTGATTTATACAGATCAACTTCATTTACTAAAGAAGGAATTGCAAACATATATATATATATACACACACACACTCACTCATGCTAAAAAATAATAATCATTACCATATTCCTAAATATTTAAATATTTTGAGATTGTGTGCAAGCAGTCACAGGGTTCTTCAATATGTACGTTGCTAGGAGGGTCTGTTTGGGAGTGTGATTACAATTGTGATTGCTTTTTAAAGTGTTTTTCGTGTCGAAATGCATTAAAATGATTTTTTTTTTAAAAAAATTATTTTTAAAACCAACACATCAAAACGATCCAAAACATACAAAAAAAAATTAATTTTTAACAAAAAAAATTGAATTTTTTAAAAACAAGGGTTGACTTGCATTTCCAAATAAACTCTCGTAGTTGTCTCTAACACCTTGACTCCACAAATTTTTTCCCCATATCTCCGAGTAATGGCAGTGGTGATTACTGAAGTAGCTGTTGGTTCTACAGGAGAGTGTAAAGGGAAAAACTTTTAAACGAAAAGGTGGTGATGAATCCGATAAAAAACAAAAGTGGGATTCTTTTCTTGTTTTCTTTGCTATTCAGTGACTTGTCATGGCGCATTTCATCTTTTTTATGCTAATGAAAAATCAACAATCTATCAACTAACCATGGAATAATGTTGGAGCCTTTCACAGTTCTATGTACACAAGACCTATCCCACTTCGTCGATTTTTCCTTTTTAAAATAGCACATTTAAAAAAAAAATAATAATAATAAGCTAACACTAGTTTCTTTTTTTTTTTTAAATAGCATAGCCAATTTTTAGTATAAAGATGTCTTCTTTCAAATACGTAGTTTTCATCTGTGGCTTGTTTAAATACCGCAGTTCCCAACTGTGGTTTTTTTAAATACTGCATTTTTCAACCGTGGTTTTTCACCGGCTGTGCAATTTTTCGTAGTCTCTTTTTCTACTGTTATTTTATAAAAAATAACACCCGTGCTAGAGCTAGTTATGCTCTGGTCAAGAGTGGAGTCCCGAGAGAGGGAGAATTCGAAGAGGATTCTGTAATGATATATTAGTCTACGGAAAACTGATCTGGGATTGCTAGTGGGAAAATTTGAAGGCATGGAGGGACATGACTACTCTATTCAAAACTTCAACAATGAATTATGATTAGAATCACACGTGAGGCTCTTGATCGGGTAAATCAGGTTAACAGGTTAATCCAGATTTTTAAAAAATTAAATGAAATTATATCCGAGTAATTACTAAAGATAAAGTTCGTAAATGCATGAGTATTATATCTTCTCCTTCCTTTTTATATAATATAATTAAAAAGAGCAAAACTAGCTAATGAGTTATATTTTTTTAAAATGAATTTTGACCAAGTGGTTACATGTTGACGAAGAGACCCACCAACCCGGGTTGCAGCCTTTTCTTCTATTTTCCATCCCATTGTTTCTGCTGTTATGTTAGGAAAAACAAGGGCTGGCATCAATTGTAATAACTAAAGCTCTCATTTTCATCTATTTTGTAGAACTACAGCTTGTAACTTGCTAGCCCAGAAACCATTTATCTTCCATGCAAGCAGCAGTATACTTGGAAGCTCATTGAGTGGCAACACTATGATAAATGAAACGAACTTCATCGAAGAGTATGCAATCCATAATTGTTCCCCTTGTCAACCCTTACTGCCATTTTAGATTTTCACACTAATCAAAGTAAGAAGATCAGTACAATTTTGAGGTGCTTAAAGCTGGAAACCGCCATGTTCTCAAGGATTGTGCCGCCAGTTTGGCCTTCTGGCGAGGTCAAATCATCGGATTTCAATGTGACATTACACAGGCACCATGCAGCACGACCTAAATCTCTCTGGTTTGGGAATGTACAAATGGTTACGTAGGTTGATTAAAGCTGATCCACAGCTACAAGCTCATCTCCTCAGGGAGGCTGATTTCAAGAAAATATAGGCTGCAGACCAGTATCAATACATGTGAGAAAGATGATTCGGATTTTGTGACAAATAATAATAATTAGGATCTTGAAATAGAATCATGTACAGTACGAGTTCTATTACCTTGCCGACATGAAAGCCATACCAAAGAATACAGCCTTGACAGCTTGTTTCTGACCCGCATAATCAAATGCCAGTGGCAGCATTTCATGCAAGGTTAGGAAAGCCATCACCCCACCAACTGCAAATGCAACATAGAGTTATTGAGATTGAAATAGCAAATTAATTTTCCTAAATCATCAGAGATAACTGAGAAATAAATGGTACTGCATACCTGATGCGAGCAAACCCTCCAGAATTTCAGGACTTAAGCTGCTTGGGAATAGATATGCTGCAGTTAAGAAAAAGGACATTCTTATTGGTCAAAATTAAATGATATCCCATGCTTTGACATCACAAGCAATAAAAAGAAGTTGTCATACCGACAAGCACCACACCAAGTGGCTCAGCAAAACCAGAAACTGTCGCCAATTTGAATGCCTGCCACTTGCTGAAATGTGTAAAGAGATCAACCAGTTAATTTATATTACGAGTACAATGCAATAAATTCTAATGTAGAAATAGCTGCACAAAACATGTAGCCAAAAAACATCAGAAAGAAAGAAACCAGAACACTGTAGTCAAATAAATGAGGGTATCTACTACATATCTAATCACTCCGACCACCGAGGCAGGTGGCTGCAGTCTGGAGCCAAAAGTTGTTGTATGCACTAAATCATATGATTAAATGATATGCACTAAAATCGTAGTATGCTTTCTTTTGTTTGAAATCCTTGCTTTCTTCAGGATTTGAAGATTAAGGCCAAACAAAGAGTATTAGTGAATAGATTCAGGGTGCCATGGTAGCCACTAATGCTACCCCAATAACAGCAGCACTTCTGATTTTCAAATTTAGCTACAACACATGGACATAACATGCAACAATACAGTTGCTGCCTTGACCATCTTCAGCAGTCCCCGTAATATTCAAAAAAATTATATGAAACTCCAGGGCAGTTTCTGACCTCTATGCTCATTACTCGGCCACTCTACCCTGCTAGCTCCAGAGTTAAGACAGTAAACAGGGCATCTATCTCCACCTCTACCACCACAATGGTCATGTCACTATTTTGTTGATTCTTATTTCCAATAAAGAACCTTTTCAAGCTACTTCCACCTAAGACATACTTTGGACCAATGCTTTCTAAAGCAGGTTTTACTGATGCTTTAGAGAGCTGAAAAGTACAGTGCCTCGAGAGATTTTTACCTCTGCGTTGCAAAATATATAGGAAGTGCAACAGCAACACCCTGTAGAAATGAACATAAAGAAGTTCAGACAAAACGGAAAATCCCCCCTATTTATATATTTGTAGATGGGAAAAAAGGATCACGTAAGTTATAAATAAGTAGCTTCGTGTCTAAATACAGGTCTGGTAACCAAGGTTTTGGATATCAACCGGCACAATAGTCCGTGTGGGGACTAACCGCAAAAAATCCTGTGTTAGGGTGGATCCTAAGTACAACATCATAGAACTTTCAAAATAAAATAAAAAAATATATCCACTGCTCTAAGACAAATCTTGTCATAGGATAAATTGTGCATCGTGTCTACAAAACCAGAAAACAAACTTAAAACGCATTAATGCTGACAGCAGAACTCATCAATTTTTTTAATTCCAATCCATAAATATTTGGCACTGAAAATGTTTGAAGTTTAAAGGGACCAACTTCATTCGGGAAGGAAGCAACCACTTTGAAGAACCAATAGCATATGCAAAAAGGCAATACTACAGAATCAAAGAAAACATACCTCTGGAATGTTGTGCAAAGCAATTGCCAGAGCCAAATTAAGACCAACACGGAGGCCCTAAAAAAGTATCATTAAAAGAAGATGACAAAATTGACTTACCCAAGGATAAGAAATAAGCTTCCAAAACTCAAGACCAAAAATTAAAACAATCATAGTTAACTTCCAATTGCCAATTGCATTTAATTGAAAGAACATGCACACTAAGATTAATATCTAAAACCAAGTGGTACAAATTTGGTTACATCCAGGAACTGCCAAATATTGAAGTGTAACGTGACCACAGGCAAAAGTATAGGAAAAAAAATCTTTGACATCTTAACCAAATATCCTTTGCTGTTGTAGTTTGGCAATTCATGATAGTGCTTTGAAAATCAATGAATTTGTTTCTTTCAGATGCAGAGCAATTGTATCATTAAAAAAAAGGATCTGAATAACTGCTTGATTGGGTGCCCATTGAATAAATAGTGCAGCTGAATGTTTCAGTTTTCTCATCTTCAAAATATCAATGTTGAATAAACAATCTCCATAGCACAGGAATATTTTATGACTTAACACAGTTAAAATGGCATGCAAATGCAACCCAGGAAACCAAAGAAACCATTCAGGTAAAAATAGCGTGCATGTATAAGGAATTGTGCAGTACCTTAGTGCTAAATTGAAGCTCAAATTTGTTCAACAAAGTCACACATTAAGATTTTGAGAAAGACCCTTTGTGTTCCTTTTTTTCAGGATAAAGCTTGATGCATATATTTCATTCAAGACAGGTGCATTTTAAGACTGACATAAGCACTAAAATCTATGTACATATGTTGCAGCTGAATTGAATACTGACACTACAGAGAGATACAAATAAGGCTAAGGCTACCTTAATTGATCCAAGGAACACTGCCATTCCCTCCGGAAAGTTATGCAAACTTATTCCTGCAATCCATGAAAGACAAGATTCAATCCAATCAGACAAGTTTATGAACTTTTTCAAAAAATAGGAAGGTGCCAAATTTACAGTTTCCAACTATTGGGGGACTGAATTCTGATATCTCGAGGTTTAGTCAAAGAAAAAAACAAGAAAAAAACAAGGCCTGAAAGCAAATAAAATTGAAGTTGGATAGTGATAGAACAGGATCAGAGAAGGTAGGTATACCTATTGCAGTGATAATTCCACTGAACAAAACTTGACGACGATGCTTTTTCATTATGTCCTTTCCCCCTTGGTCGCCATTTTTCTGTTCCCAAACAAATTGCCAAACTGTCACTCTACATTCTAATATTCTAGCCACATCGTGAAAGGCACAAAACATTTAAGTATTAGAAAACTGTATCACCCAGAACCTTTTTACTTTTAACATCTGAACTTGGGGCAAATGTTGGCTCTGGGATAAAATTGGCAATGATGCCAAAGAATACAACACCTCCAAAAAACTGCAAAGCCAATTAATAGAAGAAAATGACAGGTATAAATGAATAAATAATGTCTAGTAAGAAATGCAATTGGATTTGATGAAAAAAAGGAAAGATATAGCTAACCCAGAGGTTGCCTTTTAAGAAGCCAATTGAGTTGATAGCATTATGAGCAAGATCAAGGAATGATATGCTCAGCATCAGGCCTGCAGCAAAACCCTGCATAGAGAAGTTTAGAAAGTATTAATGCAAAAACTTTCCCCTGGAATTTAAAATCACGTTAGGATCATTCATGGTAACTCCATGCCACAACATTCTTTCATAAACATGCGAAGAAACCACTATCCTTTCATAGGGTGATAATACACTAAAGTGGGATTCTTTTCCTTGCAACTACTTGTACCTGTAATAGTCCAAGCATCTTCAAATTGGGAGCCTGAAAAAGAATTACAAAGAGTGCACCTGTTTCATAATCCAAGAGATATAATTAGATTAAACAACATGTAATCCTGAACTAGCTTCATCTGATTAACAGGCATGATGGAGGAAAAAATAGTATCCCAATAAAGAGTTAAATCACCTTTTAACTTAAATCAGATTTGCAATGAAGATATAGAAAAAAAATGCTGGTGATTTTTGTTTCTGATTGAGTTTGTTACAAATTCAATATCACATAGTGATCATTACAACTCAACTGAAGAGATTCTTGATCCCAGTAAAACCTCAACACCAAAAAACACACTACCTAAACCTTCAATAGTAGTATTATTTTTCCTTTCATTCAAATGTCTGAAACCATGTAGGAAACAGGAGAAACCAGTGTCCATACACAAAGTCGGCGAGTAGCCAAAAGCAACTATAGTTACTACCAATGCAAAATAATCAAAACTTGAGGAGTAAAAATATTAGTCAGTAGTAATATTTGAATTTCATGCCATATCATGTAAACAAGTGTTATTAGCTAACCCAATGAAGCACTCAAACCACCCAAAACAGAAACACCAAGCACGATCATCATGAAACTGTCCATGGAGATACTCTCACTTGGACCAAAATGTTAATAATATAGAAAAATATGAGTGTTGGGACTTGGGAGGTGTAATGTATGCTGAGTATTACTACTATGGATTACATACATCCGCGTACACCAGCCTTCTGAAAGAAAGGAATATAAAAAGAATGAGATGGTTTCATAAGGTGATTCAATAAAAGGAGAAAATAAGTTGATCGTTCCTACCACTGCATTCTATACAGTCAACCTAACTTTTAATTGTCCTCTTGTGCAGCATTTGATGAACAGATTATTCCCTCACTTATATTGGGTGAAAATAGAAAGTTTGCCTCAACATATCTCTTACTGTCCCACACTTGTCAGTTACTACCTCTCCCTGTATGAGCTGCTTAGACTAGACTAAGTAAATTAGGTAATAACCACTTTCAATAGAAGCTTGATTTGTTTTGTAAACTGTCTGGAAATTACGAATCAGGCTAATGAATTTATTTATTGACTACAATAAAAAAATCAGTGTCCATTCCTTGATGATCATCTTTACTGAAAAAAAGAATCCCTCCATTCACCAGTTCAAAAGCATCCTCAATAATTAACTTCTCTCTATATATAGCTTTTGGTTTTGGACTATTATAGACTCCAAACATATACACACGCAGCCTTCAAAGAGAAACAAAATATAGAGAGAAAGAGATGGTCTCTTAAGGTGATTCGATAAATGGAGATAATAAGTTGATAATTGTTATACCACCGTCTACAGAACTTTTAATCATTCTATAGAGCAACACACTGAATTGAATTGATAGTTCCCTCACTTATACTGTGCAAAAAACAGAAAATCCGCTGCCCAACTTATCTCTTCCTGAATCGTACTAATCAGCTACTGCCTCTCTCCATATGAGCTGCTTACACTAATCTTAGTAAACTAGCTAACTTTATAAGCTTCGACAGAAATTAAGGCTAATTGGTTTTGTTGCTTTAACTTGATATTCAAAAAATCATTGTCAACTAACTCCATTCGCAAGTTCTGAAGTATTCTTTACTAGTTCAATCACTAGTCTTCATTATATATAACCAGAAACTCTCAATCAACTTCTACATTAACATCCCTAAACTTTTAAATTTCTCCTTGTTTATAATTCAGATTCAAGAAATCACTCGCACAAGTAAAAACACAAAAAGATGTTTCTTTTTGAATAACCCATCATAGAAAAACACAAAAAGTTGCAAGCTTTTATGCATAACTTACCTATAGAAGTGCTTAATCCACCCACAAGAGAGAGAGCCAAAGCTACCATAACTTGAGAATCCATTGAAAAAAGATGCTTCTTTTCGCTATATGACAACGACCCAATAATTGATTAGAGCTGATATATATATGACCACTCCACTGAAGGAGTGATTGTGTTTAGAGGGAAACAATATAAAGAGGAGAAAGAAGTTCAAGGAAGAAGACTTTCCTTACAGTCGATACCAAACTCATTACCGTCGACCACGTTGTTATTAGCATATTTATAGGAACCGAACTGGGATGACCCGGTTCGAAATTTAGGTTACAATTGTTCATGCGATTTAAATTGTATTTAGCTTGAAAAAACATAAAAATATTTTTTTTTTCAAGTTAAACAGAGTTTAAACACACCATTATCACATAGATAAACAGGGATTTAGATTAAAAATTAGATGAATTGAGTTAAGTTGATAATCTATATTTTAAAAAAAAAATCATGTTTTAATTGATCATATCCTAGTCAAGTCGAGTAAGGCTTATCTTGTAATAGTAGTTACTAATATATAGACAAGAATTTAATTATTGAATTAAATAGAATTAAGTTAGATGTGGATGATCTCACGTTAATTGATATTCTTTTTACTTCAACTACAATGCAAAATTCTGGTTAATTACTCTACAATAAGTTTTGGAAAAGCGTGTAACAAACCCCTAGAAAACTTTTGGTGATAAAGAAATAACTCGATGGTCCAATGAAAGCAACAAAAAAAAAACCTTCTTAACAATTTGCTGCAACAAAAAAAATGATTACCTGCGGATGGAGCAACGAGGAATGATTCATGCCACAAGGAAAAGCGGCATGGCAGGAATTGCAACACGGCATTTTAGCCCTGGATTTTGCAGGCCCCAAAGAAGGACTGACCTGGTTCCGGTTGGTGCTGTTTCTTTCATGTTGTTTAGGAAGTGCTGCATAACAATTATTTTCGGTTTGATTTGATTTTTATTAAAAAAAATAATTAAATTAAAAATTAAAAAAAAAAACTGAAACAGATTCAAACTGGCCAGTTTTGGTTCGATTCGGCTCGGTTTTTTAGGACAAAAACCAGTTCAAACCGGTTTGGCTCGGTTTTTTTCTGGTTTTTTTCGGTTTAGGTTTGGTTCGGTTTTTTCAAAATTTTAATCAGTTTTTTTTCACGGTTCGGTTTTTTCGGTTATTTTTTTTCCGGTTTTCTCGATGTTTTGGTTTTTTTTCTTACCCCTACTCCAGAGCAATACCTTGCTTGGACTTCATTTTTTTCAGTTTGCTTTGAACTTCTTGACGTCCTATGTATTGGAAATTTTATTGATCAATGATAAAATGGATACCTACAAAAATGGATAAAATAGACAGTTTGCAGCTATTAACTGGTATGTAAACCAACATGGCTGATAATTTATACCTATAAAAGATCCTCTTTAATGGATATACTCTCTGGTGCTTAAGTCAACAACTTTGTAGAGGGAGGAAGTGCAATGATATTTTAGAAAAATAGACTCTGAAAATATGAATGTTGAAAGTGTTATGAATGAAGAGATTGTGAACCTTGAGTTTAAAGGATTCATGGTATATTTATAACCCATGAGTTTTGTCATTTTATGGTGAGTAGGGGTTGAAATGTAATTTTATCTTTGTGATATTTTAAGTTGTATTATACTCAAAATAATACGTATTAGATTAATAAAACACTAAGAGACCTGTATGGGGTCCTAAAAAAAATCTAAGGGAGTGGTGGGCTTGGGCAAGGTGCCGGAGCCTATTAGAGGTGAAAAATAGATCCAAACACTCTACCTGGACCCAAACATGTTGGGCTTGGGCTTGGACGTGGTAGCCCGAGCTCATGGGGATGATGGGTGCACGCCCAGCAAGGCTAGGCATGTCATGCCTAGTATGTTGGGCATACGTCCAAATGGTGGGCTCAAGATTCCATGCCCGAGCTCGGGCATACACCTAACATATGCACCTTAGTTAAAGTTGGGTTCAAGCATGGTAGCTCGAGCTAATTGAGATGTTTTTGGACCTTTTTGAGGTCTTTTGGGCTTTTTAGGCCTGATAAATTTGGATCCATCAATAACTCCTCAAATCTTTGTGGTATTAATTCGCAAAGACTTTAAAAATATCAGGTTATCATGACAAGTTCATCGTACTTTCTTTAAATGAGAATAGAGGTGGAAACCCTGAGTAATATACCAAAGAGCCTATATGGAGGAGCATGCACTATAAATGAAAAAAAAAATCTAAGTATGTAAAGGGGAAATCATGAAGTGTAAGCCTATACTTGAAAGATTTTCTAAATGGATAGCGAAAGGATCCATGTCGACACCTATACTTAGAAAAGTTTCTAAGTGATTGAGGAGATGAGCTCATGTCAACGCCTATACTTTAGAAAAAAACTTCTAAGGGGAGGAGAGGACGAGTCCATAGAGGGTCGTGTTATTGCACTAGAGAGACCAAGTTCATCCTTTGGAGAATGGTCACATTGGAGTGTAGGAGGTATGTGACCTTTCTAGGATGATATGAGGCATTAGAGCCCTCCACTAAAGAGTGGTTAGTGGAGTGTAAGAGGTATATGACCTCCCTAGGATGACATAGGACATGAAAGCCCCCTACTGGAAAGTGATATCAGTCCGAGACTATATTGAAGAGGCAGGAGATCCAAGATCAATCCCTAGTGAATTGTTGAGAGGCCATTTGACATCACCTGAAGAATGTGCTTGTGAGATCCCACATTGGAAGCGAGCGTCTAGAGCCAGGGCCTTATAAGTGCATGCTCACCTTGACTAGAAAGACGCGTTTAAAACCCTGAGGGGGGACCTGGGTGGAAGCCCGGTGATGGGTGGACTAGAAGGCCTAAAGGGAACAGTATCTCACAGGGTGAGTCTGCTGCGCTACTCTGAAAGACGCGTTTTGGGGCCATGCTTAGCTGCCAAAAACAAACCTGTGAGGAGGACCTGGGTGGAAGCCCTGGATTTGGGTGGACTTGGAGGCCCAAAGCGGACAATATCTTGATAGTGAGGTGGGATGTTACATTTGGTATCAGAGCCGAGGACGGCTCGTCTTAAGGTGGGGGGATTGTGAGATCCCACATTGGAAGCGAGCGTCCAGAGCCAGGGCCTTATAAGTGCATGCTCACCTTGACTAGAAAGACGCGTTTAAAACCCTAAGGGGGGACATGGGTGGAAGCCCAGTGATGGGTGGACTAGGAGGCCCAAAGGGGACAGTATCTCACAGGGTGAGTGTGCTGCGCTACTCTGAAAAACACGTTTTGGGGCCATGCTTGGCTGTCAAGAACAAACCCGTGAGGGGGACCTGGGTGGAAGCCCTGGATTTGGGTGGACTAGGAGGCCCAAAGTGGACAATATCTTGCTAGTGAGGTGGGATGTTACAGTGCTAATCCGAGACTGCACGAGAAAATGAAGGATATGAGATTAACCTTTGACATATTGGTGAGATGCCTTTAATCATCACCTAGAGAATGTGTTAGTTCGAGACTGCACTGGAGAATATGGGATCTGAGATCAATTCCTGGTGAATTGGTGAGAAGCCTTTAGACATCACCTAGAGAATATGACAGTCCAAGAGTGCACTAGAAAATAGGAGATCTGAGATCAATCCTTGGCGAATTGGTGAGAGGGGCTTAGACATCACTTGGAAAATCTGTTATTGCAATTGGGAGATCTCATACCTACCCTTTGAAGATTGTGGGGATATTGCTATAGAGAGACCAAGTTAATCCTCTTCAAGAAGAGTGGTGTTATTGCACTAAAAAGACCAAATCAATCTTTTCCTTAGAAAGTGCCCAGAACCCCTCACTAGAGATTTGTAGTTAGAAAATGTATATCAGAGAAATATTATTTTTATTTTAAAAATAAACTTACATTGCTATTAAGGATCATGCATCCTGTCACACCCGAAAATAGATATTTTAGAAACATAGACTCTGAAAATATTTATACTGAAAGTGTTAAGAATGAAGAAATTGTGAACCTTGAGTTTGAAGGATTCATGATATATTTATAGTCCATGAGTTTTGTCATTTTGTAGAAAGGATGGGCTAAAGTGTAATTTTATCATTGTGATATTTTGAGTTTTATTATACTTAAAATAATATATATTAGATTAATATAAAATACTAAGGAACTTGTATGAAATCCTGATAAATTTTCCAAGGAAGTGGTGGGCTAGCTTGGGCAAGATACATGAGCCTATTAGAGGTGAAAAATAAATACATGCTCGAGTCTATGCATCTTGGGTATGGTAGGATGTATTTTTGACATTTTGAGGTTTTTTGGTTTTTAAGGGGCGGGGCTTGGAATAAATTTAAGCATATATATGTTTCGTGTCTTGTAATAACCAAAACTTGAAACAAGCAAATATTGAAATTAAGTTCAATGGTCTTATCTTACATGAGACCAGAACCAATCATGATAAGTTGGAAGTTATAAACTAGCTAGTTTGGTATGCAAGCACAATGTGCATGGATTATGGTTTCTGCTTCTCAGAGTAGTTCATGAAGAACTCCTTAATGAGCCTTATCAGCAGCCAGAACACAGAAATTTGACAGCCTATTTTATACACTCTCCATATCAGATCAAGTCAAATTAGCTAGTTGAGTTATCAGAAATTTCATTGCTGAGCTGCTCCATTGCCTTTTTTGTGAAGTTTCATAAGGCTCTTTGTCAACCAAATTGCTGTTTCTCTTGATGATACAGCTTCTTCACTGAAAGGTCTTAGTACTCCTGCTAGCTCCTCGTACCTTTCCTGTCTAACCAAAGTTGCACAAATCTCTAGTAGTGATTCCAGAGCATCTGCTCTCTGCAGGCTCTGAGGATTCCAGTTAATCTTTGTTTCATCACCATGTAGAGAAGTCAGTGAACTCACTGATGAGATGTCACTAGGGGATCTATTCAATTCCTTTTGTCTATCTCCGTTTCCGTGAGGTGGTTTCGATTTACTTGGTGTTGATTTCATGTCTGTCACTGTTGGGGGTTTGCAGAATTCGGGTTCCAATTCAAGATCATGTCTAGTTTGGTCATCCATTGCCAATGCTGATGCCTTTTTGTAACCAGCAAGACCAACATAGCCTGTTGAATCCGCAGACAGCTTTTCCATTCTTTTGCTATTCCCTGAACTAGCACTTTTACATTCCATGCCAGCTTGGCCAACTCCACAGAGCTTCTCTTGAACTATTTGTGACTTCTCAGAAGCAATTTCTTGTTTCTCTTCATCATGGTGAGTCCTTGCAATACTTGCTGAACTGGTTCCTGAGTTGACCTTTTCAGTTTGTTCTGCACTTTTTGGCGAATCATTTGCTGCTACTCTTTGTGCAAAAGCACCAACTTTTTCCTGGTTAAAACATTTGCACTCCTTTGATGGGCTTGCTTTCAACGCTATGGCATTCTTGTGAACACTAGACTTGTTAGGTAATCGGGTTCCTCTTGGTTTATCCGTGCAGCTGTATTCGGACGTCACAGGGAGAAAAACAGGAGATAGATTTTGGCATTGAGCAAGATATGGTTGTAGATGGGGGTGCCTCAACAACTCTGCAGCCTAGTTGTGGAAATGCAAACATTAATAAAAATCATTTTCTGATCAAAAGAAGAGAAGGAGCAAGGGCAACTCAGACTCACTGTTGGTCTATGCTCTGGGCTCTTCCGCAGCATGGTTTTGATCAATTGTTTTCTGGAGATAAAAAAGCCAACCTATTCAGTTGTATTTTCCTTATATAGTGCATATGCATTGGGAGGTTGCAGAGAATATCACGTACAATGTGGAGGAATAGGCAGTTGGGAGTGGAGAAATGGAGGAGCGATTTATCTTGTTAATCAGTCCAGCCATATCCTGTTCATAAACATTGTAAAAGTTATTGACCTTCATCAGGACTGAAAAAACTTGATCAATTTTTGTCTGAACAATGCCGACGTGTGACACGTACAGAAGCTCTAAATGCAGGTTGATGTGCAGCAATCTCAAACATGCAGCAACCTGTAAAATTATAGCAAAATGTGATTTAAAGAGATTCCATGCTAGCAGGCTGGAAAATTAATGCATAAACATATAACAGGGTTTTCGTTACCTAGAGACCAAATGTCCGATTTGTAGCCATAAGGTATGTCTGCAAGAAGTTCTGGACACATATAGTTCGGAGTGCCTACAATCTACAGAAAAAACAAGCAGCATTAGTAGCGTTTTCCAGGAAAATTCAGTTAAACAAATGATCGTCCTTGTTGTGTCACCAATGCCAGAATTAACAATATATAGGAACACATCACAATCAGACCGAATCGACAATTGAATCATTACCGTGGATGCAAGATCCTCCTTGTTCAACAATTTTGCAAGTCCAAAGTCACCTGGACATGTACTGTGAGATAATACAGTTTCTGTACAATCGAAGCAAATAAAATGTAAAAGAGTTCTGTGTATTTGCATCCTCACCTAGCTGGATGTTGCCATCTTTCGCGAGGAATATGTTGGAGCACTGGCATTAGAGAGTATATTCATATCAGAATGATATCACGAACAAATTTTTTTCAAATGAGAATTGCTACTGATGCATACTTTCAAATCTCTGTGCAAGACACGATTGGAATGGAGATAGTCCAAAGCAAGCAACAGCTGCGTCAGCCATCTGCAGAGCATCTGGAGTAGAGTAGGAAAATAATTGCAATAGATGCAAAACTAACATGAGAAACAAAATTGTCTTAAAGGACTTTAGTTTATTGCAGAAATTTCATATGTCCATTACCTCTTCAGGAAGATATGTCCCTCTAGCTTTCTTAATCATTTGAGCCCTGTAAAATCAAATATCAGATAAACAAATGGATAAAATATCAACATGGTTGCCTTGAAAAATTAAGCCAGCTGCAATGGTGAGATGTTATTGGCAAGGGGAATACTTTGCGCAGTCCTGACCGTGCAGATCCCCACCTTCAATGCAGTGCACGTGCCATGGGAGCCAACCGTGCGTGCAGTGCATGGATGGTGGGGATCCGAGCATCCACACAGTCTCAACTGCACTTAGAAATAGTTGGTATCCTGCATGCCAATTCAAGATTGAACTTAAAATTTTATACTGAATTAACTTACATGTCTCCTCCCTCACAATAACTTGTTACAATGCATACATAGGATTCCTGAAACATATATGCAGAGAGTGAAGATACTATTTTTGTTATTGGGATAGATGATTTTCTCAATAAATTTTCTTTTTTTCCTCAATTGTGAGTCAAACCACATGAGCAAACAAGAACAGATTGCTAAAAGCTACCTTCTCCACCCATGAATCTTTGTACTGCACAATGTATGGGTTATTAAGCTTTGATATCAAATTCATCTGCAGCATATACCAATAGTAGCTAAGTTATACTCCTCAATGCAATACATGAACATCATAGCAGAGTTAAGTAATTGATGAATTAAACAGTTTTCTGGAGGCTAATTACCTCTTGATAAGCAGTTTGCTTGAACTTTTCTGTTTGTTTAGCCAAACGAATCTTCTTCAATACATACCTAAAGAATACAGATAGATTTCGTTTAAAAATGTACTGAAACCAAAATTAATTTTCTGACAGTTTGGTTTGTGTTTTACAACCAAAAAAAAAAAAACGTATTTGGTTGAAGCAACAAGGAGGAAGATATAAAAATAAAGTGACGGAATATACGAAGAAGATATGTCTTTTCTGTCCCAACTATCCCCGTGTTTTTGTTCCAGAATATTAACCACACACTGCCTAAATCTTCCAAAATAACTTGGCTAAGCTGGATCAACGTCATGTCAGGTTTCTGAAAACAGCTGTATATGGCAAAAGCATATTGATTCTGTAATAATAACAGCAGGAGGAAATAAATGGCATATGTGGGCCTAATCACACTTCATAAACAAGAAACCGATCCTTTCAATTATCACTCAAAGGACAGTGCTAAGAACTTTATTTGGCATTTATTAACCCTCCTAAAGAATCCTCAGTAACATTCAGCTCTCTAGTTTAGAGAGAAAAGCTTGCATAATATTAGGTCAAAAATATCAATTCTAGTCCTTTATCCTTCCCAACTACCTCCTCCTCCTCCTCTCTCTCTCTCTCTCTCTCCTTGCTGGTTCTTAGTGTAGCAAGACAGGACTCAAAATGAGTCCTACCCCTTCCCCTAACTTGCGAGGGAGAGTTCTTCTACTGACCCCTTCCTAAGTACAAGTAGACATGATATCTAAGCTGAAGTGCAAACACATCCTATACAAAAACCTGAAGAAATTGGGAAGAGAAGAAGAGTTGGGAGAGATTTTTGTTTACCTCTTATTCTCAAATTTATGAAGAACAAGAAATGCAGCACCAAAAGTTCCTCTTCCAATTTGCTCTATAACTTCATAATCGTCCATCTTAGATACCATTTCTTTGTTCTTAGTCTCCATGACTAACTTCAAAGCTCAGAGAAGTAACAGACCTTTCAGCTATATATCCACTTATCCTCTAGCCTCTCCAAGGGTGCTCCTCATTGACTGGTTCATGTCAAGCAAGCCATTGTTATTATATGGCTACAAAAACCATTAAATTGAATTCAAGACCACAACAGAAACGTTAACTGTTTGCAGAGAACAATGTCACAGAAAAAGTTGTGTGGTTCAGAGATCACAAACAGGAATCATGCAGCAAACATGAAGACAAAGTGCGATAAATTCTTCATTTACACATACATATAACTACTCAAGAATCACCCCATAAAAAATATAGCTAAAGAAGCAGAATTCTTTGACTTGTCATCCAAACTCAAGAGAAATGTGAAGGGATGAAAAGATATTACAAGCTTAAGGAAACAAACTGAGCATTTTGAATACTAATTTTAAATTCAAAAGAAAGAGCAAATTTGAGGCAAAAGCAAAGGAAAGAAGAAAAAAAAAGGCAGAGGTTTTAGTTTCCTACTGTGACAGGTGTGCCAACCACAGTTTTGAAATAGATAGGAAAGCTTAGCAGTTTAGCATTACTTGCATTTTGGGATTCCCTACATATCATTACTGCCATATGTGGTGGGTGATGATGACCGAAATAAAATAGGAGGTAAAAAAAATATTTATTATTATTTTCATGTTTTTATTTTTTCAGGATAGTAACCAAATATTATTTATATATTATTTTAAAAAAAATAAATTTTTGTATCAATTTTATTTTTTAAATTTCAAATACATATTTGATGATAGAAAATCATTTCACATGGAACTTCACGTTTTATGTTATAAAATTATAAAAAATCAAGATTATTCGGAGATAAAATTTATTTGAAGGTAGATTTAATACTAAAAATATTTTTTTTTTCATGTTTAAAAAATATTTTTAAATTTTTTTGTGTCAAATTAATATTTTATAGTTTTAGATGGTTTTAATGTGATGAAATTAAAAATAAATTTTAAAAATTAAAATATTATATTAATATATTTGTAAATAAAAAATACTAAAAAAACAATTGCTATTTCAATTGAATTACTATATACCTCGATAATTAGAGAGTCAGTTTTTTTTTTTTTTTTACTTGGGACAGTACCTGATGTCTTGTCTATTTTCTTTTCCACCGATGGTGCCTTATTTACACAGTTTTTAATGGCTTTTATGGACAGAAAAATCTCTTTTTTTGACAAATTCTCGAGACATCAATTCAAGGTTGTAATTTCTTCGTCCATTTGGTAGGGCCATAGCTAATCATTATGAGGAAGGTGAAAGCTGGATGGCCAGACCATACCCACCAAGCAACTGATCAAATCTAATTATAAAGTTGGACTCTGAATATTTTTCTTTTGTATAATAATTTCTTGGTATTTGGCATCACTATACCTTGTTTTAATATACATGGAAGTCTTTTTTTGTGGAGTATTTAGCATAGCTTCTAGTTCTAGTGCTGCTTTTAAATATTTTTTAAAAATATTTTTAATTTTAAAATATATTAAATTGATTTTTTTATCTGTACTCAAAGTTTTCAAGGTTATAGTGTTTTGAGAAGTTCAGATATTAGAAAAACATTGTAGCTATACATTTAAAAATATTATTTGTTAAAACAATGTAATGGTGATTTTATTTATTCATTCAAAAAACTTAGTGGCTTTTGTTTATGCGATTGCGGTTGTTTTAAAGCAAATTGTAGTTGGTAGACGTTTGATTAAGAAAAAAAACTATTTAATATGCATGGGTCCCATAGTTAATTGCGTGTGAAACGCAAGCAGAAGGAAAGCAGCTAATTGTTGCTTTTTCTTGCACGGATGAAAAGTTTAACCATGCTACAATGTTCAGTGAACAGTGAAGGCATGCTACACTGTTCACTGAACAGTGGAGCAGTGAACAATGGAGCATAGCTCCACTGTTCCGGCCGGACATGGTCCAGTCCAATGCGCAAAATGTATTGAACCAGGTCCGACGCAGTAAAATAAAAAATATATTTTTTTTTATTTTTTTAATTGTGTTTTATTCGCTTGATGACGTAGTATCTGCAAAATTTGATTGTAATTCTAATTTTGTTCATGATTATATTTTACAAGTTATGTTGTTGCGCGTTTAAGAAACCAAGAAAACTGTCGGATGTATTTTAGATGTGATGGAATTGCAGATAGTTGAATGGAATAATAAAAAATATTTTATATAAAGTATTATTTATTTCATGATGTAGTAACAATAGTTAAATATACAATATTTAAATTAAAAACCATCAATATTAATATATATATTTTAAATTATTTTATTACCTCAATTTCAAAAGCATTCTTAACCAAACACATTAAATTACTTTTTATTCAACCTCAATTTCAACCACAGTTTTAATCAAACATATATTTTTCCAAATCAACTTCAATTAAAAGTATTTTTTTATAAAACAACTTTTTTCAAACTACAATCACAACAGCAACCGCAATACTAAACCACAACCACAATATTATTTAGCATAGCTTCTAATTTTGCTTTTAAATATTTTTTAAAAGTATTTTTGGCTTTAAAATGTATTAAATTGATTTTTTTTAGTATTTTATGGTGGTTTTGATATGTTAAGGTTAAAAATAAAAACTAAAAAAAATTATTTTGATGTATTTTAAGCGAAAAACTATTTTGAAAAACACCCTGCACCATGATCTCAAATACCCATAAAACCTGTTTGTCATTACCAAATTGACCCATGACAAATAAATATTTTCTCATTTTAGTTGGATTTAAATGTTTAAAATATACTTGAAAGCAAAAAAATTAAAATTAGCCTTAAGGAACACTTTCGAATTTACACAATGGATGTTTTTGTTATTCTAATGTCAACTGAAAGGTAATTTGGTATTTGACCAACTATAAAAAATAATAAACAATTAAAAAACACAATAAATCAACTAAAATACCCTTTAAACGACTAAAATACCCTTTTTAAAAAATTAAAACTAGAGTCAAATGATTTCAGCTAAAAATACCAAAAAAAAAACAAGTATGAGGAAAGCGTCCGAGCATTTTGAGCGATGCGTACAACAAAGTATGATGTATCTTTTTGCACAAAAAATAATCTGGTCCTGCAACAAAGCGCGAGCACCAAGTCTAGTTTTCACTCAAAGTTAAATTACAGACAATATTTCTTACTTTTATGTAGTTTTACATATCAACATGGTTATTAAACCAGGTATACCTGACAGGTTGACCCAATAAACCTATAACATAGAATTTAATACAAGTCAAGTTTTAATTGAATCAGTTTTGAGATTAACTTGATAAAACTAAGGTGAATTTTACATATATTTACCATGTGACTCGAACAAAAGTGGCAAAGTTAAAATCAAGGATTTGTTTTTTTTTTTTAAATAAAATAAAATGATGTTGTTTTGAAAATAGATGATAGATCTCAATCGACCAATGACCCATCATATTTACTCGCTGCCTAGTGACCCCATGCCCTTTTCTAAGCTAGACCGCCAATTGAACTTGACAACAATATGCTCGTGACTCCACAAATCATGGGGCAACATCACATGTTGATTTTTTTTCTTTTAATTATGAAGTTGAAATTTCCAAGTCCAGTTTTCTAACATCATATTCAAGAAGATTTTATGAAAGATAGTCCAGGTTTTAGACAATAACATAACAATACCATCCAGAAATTTCAAGAACAAGTCCTAAAATTATTCTTATAAAATCTAACTCTAAAATCATATGAAATTCTAAGAATTTAGGATCAGATCAACTATCATATATTGAGATTCAATTCTTTTCTAATTCAATATGGAATTGACCATTCATTTTTAAAGTAATATATCCATAAAATATTTTAAAACATGTTTGGTACTGTGGTAGTTTTTACGATTATAATTTTAAAAATTAAATCTAAAAAAAATTATAAATTATAAATCTTTTTGTAACTAGGATTTTAAGAAAGAGTTTTAAATGAAACTCGTATCAAATTACGATACGAATTTATTAATCAAATATTTTTAAAATTCTAGTCGACACAAAACACGGTTTTAACTGTATCCTACACCAATAGCAAACTTACCCTAAGATTTTACTCTAATTATACATCTAACATGACCTTGGTTTTGATTAAAAAAAGAAAGAAAAAAAGAAAAGAGGAGTAATGTAATGTACTTGAATGGTAGATGTGAGAAAGGAAAGCAGCCACACACTTACCTAAGTGAAAAAAGGAGAGCCTGGAAGAAAGCATAATTTGGTCATCGGAAGAGGCCCACATGCATTTCAAACAATATCTGGCGCCTTGCTCCTTTGTAAGCCAGCCAAAAAACAGCACTCAAAAGTAATCTTGCAAATGGGGAAATCTCCTCCTGCCTTGGAGAATCAACTTGTGTGGTAAAGTACTGTTTATGGTCCAACTCTGCTGGTGTGTTATCCTCCTGCTTTTATTACAGCCCCTTTATTTTATCCAGAAAAAAAAAGAAAGAAAAAAACAATTGTTCTTTGTGCTCTGAGCTCTGACAACCACCATTTCTTTTTTATCTTCGTATCATCGTTGTTAAATTTATCTTGTTCGACGGGTTAATTTTATAATTCAAGATCTGATCTGGGATGGATTTGATTTTAAATCATTTACGTGGTAACTCAATAAATCAATCCAGTATTTTGATGATGTGAAAATTTATAATTTTTTTTTATTTTTATTTCAAATAATATTATTTTATTTTTTTAATTTTATCCAGAATAATATTATTTTAATTTTTTTTAAAATAAACCCAATAAATCCGACCAATCTAATGCACGGCAAGGTTTTGTTAGCTCATCCTAGTTTTATAACTATGCTTCCAGTGAAAACAAAAAATCTCTTGTTCATGGCATGGTTATCAGATCTAACCTAGAGGTTGATACAGCTAAGGAGCCGGGTTTCGGGTTACACGGGTTGATTCGGGTTAACTCGAAAAAATTAAAAAACAATTCATATGAATATATGTTATAAATAATAGAATTTAAAAGATTATTTCAAAAGGTTTTGTATTCCACATTAAAAAAAATATTATGTTATTATGTTGTTTTTTTAAGTTGAAGTATTTAAACAAAAAAATTTTTATTCCACATTGAAAAAACATAACTTTTTTCTTGTGAATATATATATATATATATATATATATATATATATATATATATATATATATTAAAAGGTTTCAAATCCTACATTGAAAAATAATTTTTTTTCTTATGAATATAGAGTATACATACTAAAGGATTTTAAATCTCACATTTAAAAAATAAAATATTTTTTTAGTATTTATATAATGAATTTTGAAAGGTTTAATAACCAACTAAAATATATATAAAAATGGGTCTTTAGTTATGAGAAAAAACACATTTAAAAAAAAAACCCGGGTCTCAACCGGGTTTTGCAGAATCGCCTGGGTCAACTGAGTTTCGTTGGGTTTTTGCTTATCCTGATTTTTTATTTTACTTAGACTGGTCCACTTATCGGGTCAACCTACCAGGAATTCAAGATTAATAACTATGGGTGATAGGTGACTTTGTTAATTGAAAGAAAAAAAAAAACAATTAATTTTCTATTCTAGTGATGGCTTCAAAATATTGATTTCAAATCAATTTTTTAAGGTTAAAGCAAAGGATCCTCGAGACCAAAAGGTCTCCATCCAAATAATTATAAATTCAAACATGACATGGTGAAGAACATGAAAGAACCAATTCAGACAAAATTCAACAGTCTTTGCAATTATTATTTTTATAAAGCACAAGGTCAATTAAATCCATGAAGTGACTGTTATAGCTATACACTTATTATTATTATTATTATTATTATTTATTCATTGACTTCTTACTATTGATAGCCTGAAAAGATAAAAAAAACCTCGAGTCTTGAGAATTTAGGATTTACCAAATAACATTAAGTATAGTTGATTTTAAACTTAATTTAAAAATATATATTTTTAATTAAAGTAAATAAATTAACTTAAAAGTAAATATATATTTGTAACAGTCCCGGCAGCGCCTAAAGGAGCAAGATCAAGTTGAGGCCAGGGAAAGAAATGAAGAAGGCGTATGGGAGAAGACTTACCTGCAGCAAAGAAAGAAAGTGAGCAAGTGTAGGGTCAAGATTAGACAAGAAGAACTTACGTGGATGGCTGAGATGATGAACTCCTGCAGCTGACAGCTGGCAAAGGAGTAAATCCCAAATGCAAAACGGCACAGTTTGAGAGAAGAAAAGGAGTCCAAATACGGCACAGTTTGGGAGAAGGAAAAAAGAGTCCAAATACAACACTGATAAATAAAACAGCTGTCAATTCTATCTATTATCTTGTTATTTCAATTAACCGAGAGTTACAATAAAAGGGAGAGGGAGGAGCAGCAGAAAGGCAGGAAAATTGCTTTGAAGCAAATCTCATTCACCCAGGAGACCCAGGCTACCTCGAAGCTGCCCAGAAATCTAGATTAGGGTTTATCAAAATTGCATTGTTCTTTCAATTCAAGTCTTTAAGATATTTCGTTTCAGTTGTTATTTC
>Ga0307507_10004375_pt1 | contig 25195 bp, 16 predicted proteins | sample 7_EM_MG_FD_207223 | JGI IMG/M metagenome (GOLD analysis project Ga0307507, IMG submission 207223) | Populus trichocarpa ectomycorrhiza microbial communities from riparian zone in the Pacific Northwest, United States - 7_EM | ecosystem: Host-associated > Plants > Roots > Unclassified | place...
CAAGTGTGGGAGAATTGAGTGAGCGACTTGATTCTAAATCTATGGAAATCAGGTGGTATATATACATAAAAGGTGTAGACAATAAGGGGTAATAGATTGAGTTATTTGACCGAGTCAGTGACCGAGTTGGTGAGCGAGTCAATATGCAGGCGAGTTAGATTGGCATTCTGGCGGTATATGGGTAGTCGGTTACACTATATAATTAACTTAAAAAAAGCCAAGACGCCACTATAAATGCCTATCTATAACCTCTTATAAAAAGAGTTGTAAATCTTATAGGAGTACCTAGAGAGTGCTCTTAAGAAGGGCTAGATTAGGGCTAGTAAATTACCTACTAAAGCGCCTATTCTCTTTATACTAAAATTACAAGGTATAATACGGCTATATATTAACTATAGACACTAAAATAAGATTCTAATTAAGAACTAGTACCCCCTACCGCTAATTAGTAAACTCTTTAATAGGCTTAGCTATGCGAAGATATTTATAAAGCTAGATCTTCGTAATATGTATTATAGGATTTATATTAAAAGGGAGACAAATAAAAAGCCACATTTAAGACATACTATGGTTACTTTAAGTACCTTATAATACCCTTTAGTCTTATTAATATCTCTATAACTTTTTAGAGCTATATTTAAAAGGCTTTAGGGACCCTAGTAGATACTATCTATATAGTTTACCTAGATAATATTCTCATCTACTTAAATAACAAGAATAAGTACGTTAAGCACGTTTAGTAGGTACTATAATAGCTCCGCGCTTAGGGCCTATACACCAAACTATTAAAATATATCTTTTATACTAAAAACGTTAAGTTTCTAGGCTTTATCGTTACACCTAATAGTATTATAATAGATCCTACCTATTACGGGACTGCCTATTATATGCACTACGCCGTATGCGTAGCTGGCGTTATAGGATTCCTTTATTTATTTATTTGTTTATTTCCTTCCTTATTCAATATCACTTAACAGCTAGTTTATCCGCCCCAATTACCCCTATATAGATTCGCCCGCAGTTAAATTCTTATTAAGCTCTCTAGCAATCCTCTTAAGTCTCTACAATAGTTATATATAGCTCTCAATTCTATAAATCTGATACTTGTTTATCTAGCGTTTATATATAATACATTGTTATCGTAACACTACCCACGCAAAAGCTATTAAGAAATGGCCTAAGTCTAAGTCCTATAGGGATATCTAGGTATTTCTTAGCTTCGCCAACTTCTATAGGCGATTTATCTAGAACTACTTAGATACCATATACCCCCTATATATATATCTTATATAGGCATATCGCGACCCAACATTAAATAGGGAGAAGAAGAAGTAAAAGCGTAAGAAAGGGCCTACTAAATAGTATTAACCTTAGTCCTAGCCTAACAATACTTAATAGGCGTTTTACAAGTTACGCGCTTTATTTATATAGGCTCTACTACTTCGCTACTTTAACTCTAATTTATCCCTAATAGTAATTACTAACGCTTTTAATTATGCTTATAGCGGTATACTTCTATAGCCTTTTAGGTAGGGAGATTAACTCTACTAGTACCTAATTGCTTATTATAGTTAGAAGCTTACTAACCTAAAAGTGCGGTATAATACGCATAATAAGAAATTACTTACTATAGTATAATACTTTAAGACGTAGCGCCACTACCTTAAATACGCTGTGTATATAACGCGTATACTCTATAATTATAATAATTTTAGGTACTTTATAACTATTAAAAGCTTATCTACTTACTAGGCCTAGTATATTAAAAAAAACTAGCTAATTTTAATTTTAAGATTAAATATAAGCTAGGTAAAGCAAATCCCGCTAATATACTATTCTAGCGCCTAAATTATGCTAAAGGCTTTAAAAATAGTAGTAAGAGGATAGTTCTTAATACTATGCAGCCTATATTATAGTAAAAGTTATGGGTTATAGGCCTTATAGGCGGCCTTAGTACTACTATACCAAACTAGCGAGTAGTATATATATAGTATATAAGCAACCCTTATAAATATAACGCCGGCGAACTAGGGTGTCCTACCTTTTTTTTTTAAAAAACTTCCTTGACTAACCTAATAGCGTTTAACCCTAGGGAAGATCCCTTAGCCTAGGCAATAGTCCCCTATAATAATCCAGCGAGTTACCTATATATTATATATTACTTTACTAGCACCAACTTTATATAGAGTTTCGTGCTACAGCAAAAGGTAGTAGTAGCTGCCTTAGCCAAAACGGCGTTTATAAAATACCCTCCTAAGTTATTAGTTAATTTTATTTATAGAGTATAAGAAAGGGATACCTTTATACGCTTTATATATTAGTTAACCTAAGAATAGGTTCCTACTAGTAATAAGAACTATACCCTTAATAAGTAAGAACTCCTAAGGCAAAATAACTAGGTCTAGGTGCTAAATTATATACTATTATAATAGGAGATCCTTAAGCGGAATTATAATAATCCTATAGGTAGCTATTATAGATTTAACTATATCTACAAGGTAATCGCGCGGAAGTACGCTTAGGACGGCCTTACTAAAGATCTCCGCGAATATTTAGATAACTATAATACCTGCTAACGCTATAAATCGCGCCGCTATAAACCCTATAGTAAGTTGTAGCCTCTCTAGGTCCCTACCTAAGCCTAGTAATATTATTTACTTAACTTTATTATAGATCTCCCTGAGTCTAAAACTCCTAATAGCGTAGAGTATAACTCTGTCCTTATTTTTATAGACCGCTTTATAAAGCTAGTGCGCTACTATCTAGTATATAAGATAATTAATGCTATATAACTCGCAGAACTCCTATTTAGAGTCATTACGCAAATAGGGCCTTTAGATAATATTGTCTCTAGGGGTAACATATTTATAAATAAGTTCTAAAGCACTATATACTACCATTTCCGCGTTTAGTGTAAGCTTAGCACCGCATTTTACCTATAGATAGATAGTTAAACAAAATACTAAAACTAGGAGCTTAAGATATACCTATATATATTTACAAACTAGAAATAGTTTAATTAGGCCTATAACTCTAAGGTCTATACTATAATAAAGTGTTCCCCTACTAAGCTTATCTATAGCTAGCTGCTAAACGTCCCAGACGGAGTCTTAAATAATATTTAAAACGCCTAATAAGGTAGAGAGTATAAGGGCGCAAAGAGTCTTTGGAGAAGATTTAAAGAAATAATATAAATTTTATCTAAATCTAAGAGTATATAGCTCTTGCAGAGAATAATATTACAGTACTGGTAGAATACGGCAGAAAGCTGGCAGAATACGGCAAATTACGGTTACGTAACTAGAGAATCTTATAAAACAGCGAGCGGCGCTACTACTCTTCTCCTTTCCTTTCCTCTAGTTTTAGATCCTCGTTTATAGACAATCCAATTATATAGGCTTACACGTCCCTCTTGCCGTACTTATACCTTAATTACCTAAGTCGCTAATATTATCTAAAGCTCGTCTACTCTTTCTTTCTAAAAAGGAATTTAAATATATCTATAGACTAAGAATAGGACAAGAATATAGAAACGGACCTAAAGGATATTACTAAAATAGAATAGGATCCTAAGGACAGGACAGAACTAAAAGGATATATATAATATAGCCTAAAGAACACGCATAGACTAGAACCCCTATAAAAACCTACTAGAAATTATTTAACCACTATATTAAGAAACACAGCAGCCAGTAAAGCCGCTGTAGGACCTATAAATACCCCTAATAGTAAAACAGTTGCCGTCTTAACCCCTTAGGAAGAACTTATAGTAGATAATACTAAAATTAAACTGCTTTAAGAGCCGCTTAAAACTAGAGACACCCTAATACCTAATAAGGAGTTATTAGACACCTAGAAACTTGCTATAGTCCTTAAGGCCCTAGCCTAATGCACAGTATTAGTATTATTGCGGTCCGCAAACGTTGCGGACCCCTTATTACTTATAGATGGAACTAACCCTATATTTAATAATTAGAAGCTTTAACTATAAGATAAGCTTAAAGTTAATATAGACTACTTTCCTACTACTTAAGCTAAAATAGCCTACGTCTTTGGCCGCACTAGTAGGGACGTATAAACGTACTTACGTTTACAATATGCCCAGGACTTAGTAGACCCTTTCCCCTCTAGAAAAGAGATAATTAACTACCTATCTTCTATTTATAAGGACCCCTTTAAAATATAAAACGCCCGCCTTAATTATAAAGCCCTTAATATAAAAACAACGGAGACCTTTTTAGCCTTTTAGACCTATTTTCTGCACCTAGCTAGCTAAGCCTATATTCCCTATAAAGACCTATAGCGCGCCCTACTACAAGTTTTTACTACTATATAAACGCTAAAGGTACTTATAGACCACTGCTTAGCTATTAATTAAGGCCTTTATTAAATTAAGGCATAAGCTAAGCGGTATAAAGCTAGAAACTCTTTAAACTAGATTATAAATACTATAAGAACGGCCTATAGTGCCTTAGCACAATTAGTAACTCCTATAGCACTAGTTATATAGCCTACTATTAGTTTAGCAGCTAGCCGTATAGCTAGTTCTACCGTAGGTCTAGCGCATACTTAACCTATATATAGCGACCCCTATAAGTAGGCCCTTAGTAATTAAGGAGCCTGTTTCTTATACGGCTAAAAGGACTATTTTGCTAAGGACTACCTAATAAAGGTAAAAGCGGATAAGGTTCTACTAATATAGGAAAATAGTACAGAGTTAGAAAAAGAGAAACCATAAAGAAAGACTTCTCTCTAGGGTTAAAAGGGATTAATATATTATATATTAATCTAGGTTAGCTAGTTAGTAGAAAAAGCTGCACTATCCCTTATACTTTATTTTATAATAAATATTAAGTTTTAACCTCTGCTTTAGCTAAGTTTAAAATAAATACATTTACCTTAATAGACACCCAGTACGCTATAAAGCTAGCTAGTTTTTTTTTTAAAATATACCCCTTAAAGAACTACCTAAACTAATTCTTATTTATGGGTATAACGGATAAATAGGGCTACCTATTACAACTATCTTATAAATTTACCTCCGCGTAGACGGATAAGGGAGTATAATATCCCCTTTCTTATTATGGACATAAAAGGCTGTAATATAATCTTAAGGGGAAAATAGCTAGCCTATTTAGGTTTATAGCTTAATATACGGAACTAACGGCTTATTTAGCCTAAAACCCTATCCCTAAAACCAGTGTGTCCAACAGTCAGCTTAGCTGCGAGTTTGAGAAAAATAGCTAACTGACTGCGTCAATTAGATCACTCGCTGTCCGCTAACTGTTAGATAACGTACGCTAACTGTCAAGCTGTCAGCTAGCTATCCCAATTAGGAAATTTGTATAGACTCTATAGTGTTTCATTTCAGATTTTTAGCAGCACCTCTCTATATACAAATATCAACATTGCCCAATTAAAATTCAGCCCTAATTCACCCAATACAGTATCCAAATATAGCCAAATTCGTCCTACACCCGCAGAGGCTTAAAAGGTAGGTAGAACGGTCGGTAGTAAGGACTCTGAAGGCTCTATTTCTATATCAAATTTAATTAAATACAAAGCTCTACTAAGTCTACCTTGCTAAGCTAGCTTTTCTACATCTATAGTTGGCTTATAGCCAGTAAGATTAATATTTAAGCTCGTCAACTAGGGTATATAGCTCCTGAAGAGAACAAGACGTTGCGTAAAGAAGAGAAAGGAACATAGGAAACTTGTAACTAAATATTCGTGGTTTTGGCAGCAGACGCGTGGGCACAAGCCCACGCGGATTTTAATAGGTTTCGACCAAATTCCATCACGTCGGTGGAATTTGGTGGAGACTGGTGGAAATTAATCGAGTTGGCGGAATTTGGCAGAATTCAATTAACTTGGCAGAATTTGGCAGAATTTGATCAAAGCGTTGGAATTCATCTGTCGAGTGTTTTACCGAGACATTTCTACTATAACTGGGCTAGTCCCGTTACAAGGAGTTGCATTTGTTCTTAAGGCTTAGCTAAGTTCGCTAGAGGATTTAATAGAGGAGCTCTATATTAGTGATTAATTCCTATAGAGCGCTATATAAGCCTTTAACACCAGGACTATTAGCGTCGCCCTCTATACGCTTAGTAGCTAATATAAAAGGCTTTAGGATTTTAATAAGCTGCTCTACCTACTGCCAATCTTTATTAGTAAGCGCGTCCTAAGATAGATTATAGCTATTATTGGCGGGCTTCCTCCAAGCTAGTAGATATTTATTAATTGCTTTACAAAGAAGTAATACACGGCGGAGTATAAAGTAGGTTAAATTCCACTAAACGCCTCCGTCCTTAATGAGCAGAAGCTCTACTTAATTAAAAAGATCGTCCTTAATGCGGGCCTTAGTCTAGTTCTCAGCGAAGTCCTTGCGGCGTCCTGTTGATTATATAATATATTTAATAATATTATAAAGCTTGTCTATAAAGCATCTTTGCCATATAAGATCAAATTTAATATAGTCGCTCGTGCTAATTATTAAGCGTTTAAGCTTGCTTACGCCTTTGCTGTATATTAAAGCCTTAATAATAAGGTTAATAATATAGCCAACGCACTAAAGCCGCTCCTTTTTAGTCACTAAGAGGCTTTATAAGAGATGGTTATAGAGCTTATTATTATTACTAGCGTTGTCGGTTATTAAGGAGCCAAGCTTATAATTAAATTAATACTTTTAAATTATTAACACTAGGGCCATTGCTATATTCTTAGTAGAGTATAATCCTCGTAGTCGTGGAAGGCCTAAAAGCACTAATTAAAGCTTTCTACATTTGTTAATAAAATAAGCCACTATACCAAGCAGTGATATTCCGTTTATAGATATCCAGATATTATAGGTAAGATTAATTTTACTAAGTACAGTAAGGAGGAGGTCTTTAATATTAACGCGCCGCTATTTAAATGCAGTTTTAATCCAATTACTTAGTAATATAGGCGCCTTTATAAGATAGTCTTAGATCTAAGAACAGTTAAATATTAGCGGAGCGCGCGTAAAAGGACTTATAGCTTAACAAAAGGTAATATCTTATAGAATTGTCCAATTAATATAGGCTTAAACATAGCCAGCTGCCCAGAATGGCTGGCGTTTATAACTACTAGCGGAAGTAGAAGCTTCTGCGGCTAGTAGTTATATTCTACCACTATAACTTTTAGGGTTAATAATAAGGTCATGCTTTAATTTTAAATGGCTGTTAATATAATCGTTACCATTAATTATAAGTAAAGCACCTAGTCTTTAAGCTAGATGGCACAGAGCCTCTTTTTGCCTAAAGGACCGTCCTAAAAAAGGTCTGCCCTATACTTCTATATTAGTAATATAGGAGCTTTACTTAATAGCAACCGCTTATTAGTAACTTGGTATCCGTATTTGCCAGTAAGCTTGCCGTATATTATTAGGTAGAGATTATCCCAATTAATAGAAAAGATACAGCTGTAGTTCTAATTAGCTAGAGGAGGCTCTCGCGATATAGAATTATCTTAATCGCCCAATTCGGTATTATCGTTAATTAGAAAAGGGGAGGAAGCAGTTAATCTATAAACTCTACGCAGTACTAAAGGAGTTAAATAACGCGTAAATTGTAGATTTAATAAAGAAGTAGAGGAAGAAGCAGAAAAAAAAGCAGAGAAAGAAGCTCTACTGCCTGGCTAACGCGTAAAATATAATATACGTTACATTTTGCATAGGTGGCATAGGAGAACTGGTATACGGCGCGCAATAGAGATATTGGGGGAAATGCTTAATTTACTATAGCTAAGCAAGAGATTCCCATAGGTTTCTCATTGCTTGGCGTATAATCTCAGTCGAAGATTTAAATATCCTCAACTTCTACCAAAAGCTTCAACTTACCACCAAATCTTACCACTAAGGCAGCGAGCTGTCAGCTAGCTGCAGTTTTATAGCTAACTGACTGTCACAACTCTATAAGCTCGCTAACTACTTACGTTATCAGCCTCTTGGCAGCGACGCTAGTAGCAACGCTGACTCTTAGACACACTGCCTAAAATCTTCTTTTGTAAAGGAAATTAGTATTATAATAGAAAACCTTATACGGCTATAGGTAGACACCATTTACTAGGCCAATACTATATATAGGGACCAGGCCTTTAAGAAAGATATACAGCTTAATCTGCAACGGGTCTATATACTGCGCCGCCCCTAAACTACTAATATTGCACTACCGGAACTAGGAACCTAGGAAGTTAGTAATAAGCTAGCTAGCTTAGGCCCTATATAGCTATAAAGAACAGTAAGGAATATTAGACGCTATACTAAATACATTAACTAAAAAGATAACTTATAGAAGATAGAATAGAAGCTAAAGAGGGTTATAAACCCTTAACCATAAAATATAGTCTATAGAACGTCTGTAAAGAAACCTACAAACCTCCTACTAGTTAATATTTACTATATTAGCGCTATAGGGTTCTACTAGAACTTAATACGGCCTAATACTATTACCTTTATAACTAGCTTATATAAAATCAACTGGATAATTAAAGATAAGAAAGCCCTAGCCTATAACTAGCTTAGTAGGGAAAGTAAGCTTATAGATAAAGAGCTAGTAGAACAGAAACTACTCTGCCAATACCGGGAATTTAAGAATATATTCTTTAAGGCAGTATTTAATATACTCCCGCCTTACTAACTATATGACTATAAGATTAAGATTAAGCTAGATAAAGAAAACACCCTTAGCTATAGCCCCCTTCGCCAGTAATCTACTAATAAGCTATAGGCTACTAAATATTACCTTATTAATAACCTTAATAAGGGCTTTATTAAACCTAGCTAAGTCCCTTTTACCTTACCTATTCTCTTTATAAAAAAGCCTAACAGCGGACTCTGTTTCTATATTAACTACTATAAACTAAACTATATAACCCGTAATAACTAATATCCGCTACCCTTACTTAAAGAAATACTAGCCTATATAAGTAAGGCTAAGATTTTTATAAAGCTTAATCTCCGCTAGGCCTTTTATTAAATTAGAATAGACCCTAGATTTAAGGATCTTACTATATTTTAGACCTATTACGGATTATATAAATATAAGGTATTACCTTTTAGACTAACTAATAGACTAGCTACGTACTAGCGGTATATAAATAACGTACTCTTTAACTACTTTAATAACTTATATATAGCCTATCTAGATAATATTATAATTTACTCTAAGGATAAACTAGAATATAAGGAATATATATATAAAGTTCTATAACAGCTTCGCGAAGCTAGTCTCTAGGCTAGTATTAGGAAGTTATAATTTAGTATTAAGCGTACTAAGTACTTAGGGTTTCTTATTAGTATAAACGGAATTAAGGCAGACCTAAAAAAAAATAGTTATAATTAATTAATGGGAACTCCTAAGGACCGTAAAGGGGGTATAGTTATTCCTTAGTTTCTATAACTTCTACTAACGCTTTATTAAAGACTATAGTAAGATTACTTAGCCTCTGAACCGCCTTACTAGAAAGAACTAACCTTTTTATTTTAATACTGTATATAAAAAGGCCTTTAATAAACCTAAAAAGCGGCTAGTCTCTGCTCTACTACTAGTCTATTTCTACTCAAAATGGCCCTTAATATTAAAAATAGATACTTTAGATAGTGTAATAGCTGCTGTCTATTCCTAGAAACAGCTAGATAGAGAATAGCACCCTATTATATACTATTTAAAAACTATAATAGATGCTAAACTAAATTACTATATCCATAATATAGAGATGCTGGCTATTATTTCTAGCCTTTAGCACTAGCGTGTATAGCTAAAAGCGGCCCCTAAACCTATTTAGGTAGCTTTAGATTATAAGGCCTTAGAATACTTTATAATAACTAAAGCCCTTACAGCCTAGCAGGCACGCTAGGGGGACATTCTATCCTAATTTAACTTCTTAATTATATATAAGCTAGGTACAACTAATCGTGTAAATGCCCTTATAAGGTATAAGTAAGACCTAGATAACTAGATAGCCGTAAAGATTATATTATAGACCTAGACGCTACTATAACTAGTATACCTTAACCCCTAAATATAGGCAGAACTAAATATAGACCCTATAAAGGCCGAGCTGTGCCCTATTAACTCTATAGAACTTGACCTTATTAATAAGCTACTATAAGTAAATTATATAGCCCCTTTGTTATAGGAATACCATAAACAGGTAAAGGATATTAATGGCCTATGGTCTCTTAAAAATGGACTATTAAAGTATAAAGAACGGCTAGTAGTAGTTAAGGAACAGAACTTATGGACTTGGCTTATTACTAAAGCGTATACTTAGATTTCTATAGCCTACCCTAGAAAAAATAAGACTTATAAGATTATCGGTAACTATTATTACTGGCCTAGAATGGCTATAGATATTAATTACTACGTATAAAACTGTAATAACTACTATAGGTCTATAATTCCATAAGATAAAACCCTAGGACTATTAAAACTACTCTTAATATTAGAGTGCCCCTAATAGTATATTTTTATAGATTTCTGTAAGCTACCTTTAGACCGTAATAAATACGATATAGTTATAGTTATAGTTAACCGCTTTAGCAAGCGCCCGTTCTTAATCCCTTATTATAAAAATATTAATATTAACAAGGCGGCCTAATTATATATCTACTATATCTACTAAATTTACGGACTACTAGATACTATTATATCTAATTACGGGCTATAGTTTGTATCGGCTTTCTAGAACGAGTTTACCTAAATCTTAGGCATTAGCCTGAAGCTTTTTATAGTATACTACCTCTAAATAAATAGCTAGATGGAAATTATAAACTAGTATTTAGACTAGAGACTCCAACCCTTTATTAACTACTTTTAGAATAATTAGGCTGAACTGCTACCTCTAATAGACTATACCTAGGCTACCCTACTCTATAACTCTATAGGATTTGTACCTATCTAGCTAGAAATAGGGTACCTACCCCGTATAAGCTTTGATTAGGAAAAAAAAGAAGGGCTATAAACTATACGCGGAAAGCCATCTTATAAGGAAGCCTAGTATTACGCTAAACGCTTAAAAGAAGCCTAGAAAGTAGCCTATATAAACCTAAAAAAGGCCTAGAAATTAATAGAATAGTAGGCAAAGAAGTATAAACATAAGCCTAACTTTACCGTAGGTAATATAGTCTGGGTTATAATAAAGAACTAGAAGACAGAATGGCCTAGCTATAAGCTAGACTATTAGATAGCAGGACCGTATAAGGTCCTTAAGAAAATAGGCAACTTATATAAAGTAAAGCTCTTAGATTTAATTAAGGTCCATTCTATTTTCTTACTAGATAAGCTATAAAAAGCTATAAATAACCTATTACCTAGATAAAAGAATAAACCGCCCCTACTAATTTAAGTTAACGGTAACAATAAATAGGAAATTAAAGAAATACTAGCCTATAAACTTATAAGGGAAACGCTAAAGTATTATATTAATTAGAAATAATATAACCTAAACCCTACTTAGTACCCTATATAGAACTTTATAGCTATTACCCTAATAAACCTAGACCGTTAAAGTACCTAGATAAGTAGATAGAGTGCTAGTATAATAAAGACAATAAGCTACTGGAAGAGAATTAAGATAAAAATACCCTATAGGCGTAATATAGATATATAAAGCCTAAGGGCAGGCTTTTTTAGAGGGGGGGTAATATTACAGTACAAGTAGAATACGGTAGAAAACGGTAGAAAGCTAGCAGAAAACGGCAGATTACGGTTATATAACTAAAGGATCTTATAAAACGTCAAGCAGCGCTGCTGCTTTTCTCCTTTCCTTTTCTCCAGCTTTAGATCCTTATTTATAGACAATCTAATTGTATAGGCTTATGCGTCCTTCTTACCGTACTCGTGCCTTAATTAACTAAGTCGCTAATATATTGTCTATTTAAAAATATAGTATTCTAAGCCTAGTAATAATATAAAACCTAAAAAATATCATTAATATTTATTACTGGCTTCTCCTTAGTAGATATGTTGAGCCTACTATTCTTAGTTAATGGTCCGTTAATATACTATGATAATTAGCGGGATTTTATAAATATTTAAAGTAATTTCTATATATTATCATTTTCTTTACTAACGTCTCTAGGCTAATCCTTCTTAGCATATTTTTAATAGTATTTATATTTCTAGCGAATACTAGTTCTTTTCTATAATAGATAATTATCTATAATCTACTAAAGAAAAATTTTAATGTTATAGTTTAAAGCATTCTTAAGAAGTTAAGTAGGGGTTTTTTTTAATAGAACCTAAAAAATAAGCTATAGAATTGCATTTTAGATAAGAGCACTCTTACCTTAACCATCGCGCTAAAATTTGGTTTATATTATTCTTTATTGCTAATAAATAATTTTTCTTTACTAAACCTATCCTCTTAAATTCTTCGCGGAGCTTTTTATAATGCTTAGCCGAATATTTCGGCTAGGCTGGTGGCTTGCGTTACTAGATAGGCGGATATTTAGGTATCTATCTAGGTTTCTGCCTAAGTTTGTGCCTATACTTACGCCTAGGGAAGGCCGCGGCGGGCGCGTTAAGCTTTATAGGTGTCTAGGGAATAATAAAAGCCAGGGAGGTCCGGCATAACCAACTATAAGTTAGTAGGATGATAGGTGGCCCACTTATTAGAATATAGGGCCGTCCTAGTAGTAGGTAATTAAACATGGAAGTGCGCAGTTAAAAGTTTTAATAGGGGAGAGACACTTCGCTTAGGTCTTAGCGTCTGGGACAAGCGCTGCTTAAAACAGCGAGCAAACCATCTAAAAATGGACACCAGTGTCCCTGGACATAGAATTATATAGGTAAAATATGGAGTAAAGCTTTATCGGATCTATTCTATTCGTCATTGGTTCCTCTAGACTGTTACACTCTTCAATTGTTTTACCAAATAATCCCACACATAAAGTGTACAAGCGTTCTCTCTATTTGCCGTAGTACCCACTGGCAACACTGCCCCCCTAAAGTTCATAAAGATGGAAATGTTGAGTTTGATTGCATTGATATTTGGGTTGTGTAGGGCGAGGTCTTAAGCGCACGGCAGTAGCGGCGTCTCCTCTATATCCTGCATGTTCGATAAGGCATGCATGCAGAGAGAGCCTGAGTGGTTGGCATAGATTGAAGCCAGGAAAATGAAGTATATATCGTAAGTAGTATAATGCCTTAAAAGGGAACTGCTTACGGGTTAGCCTTAATAACTTACTGATAAGGGGGCGTGGACTAATATTCTGTGGAATAGAGGGTGAACGAGCGGACTTTTCTGCAACTCGTTTGGGCCTTCTAAATCGCGCTGCTAAGTGTCTACAACTAAGAAACCATGTGACATATCGATACGAACCCAATCAGAAAAGCAATATCCTCCTTTGCAGCGATGTCTCCATCTAAACGGCACTCTCATTGGGCTTCGGCCATGATAGTCCCTCTAAGGCATTACGTTTCCAGCACACCTTTTCCAACTCTGCTTGTCGAGGAGGCAAAAAATCAGCTCGCGCAGCGAGCCCAACGGGCAAATAGGAAATCGAAGTTAGCCTCAGCGATATTGAGATATTGTTTAGGCACATGTCATGCGCCCCGGGATTTTCTTTGAGCTCCATGCCGAAACCGTAAGTATTCATTACAAAGATCCAACCGCTTGCTGAACCACCCGCTCTAAATTAGCAGATCTAGACGAATGCATCTGACCCTGATCGACACTGGGGAAAGAGACTTCTTCCTAACGGTTTACTGGCTCTTGTGTATGCGATTGGGGGAAGGACCTGCTGTGGTGGAAGGTAGTTGACGAGTTCCAGTTTGCTCATATTCTAAGGGAAGAAGAGCTACCAGAACAAGTAATTGACTTTCCCACGTCTCGAGAGAAACGGAAGTTCATGAGAGCAAGCCTCCTAAATGTATTCTTGATAGACTTGGCCGTCATTAAGAATATGAGCGTTATATGAGCGAATGAGACGAAAGGGATACTTCGCGCTCTGTCTGGTGACGCAAACCGTCGAACCTCATGAATTTCTTGTAAGTTAAATTCTTCAGATAGGTGAAAGTGCTTGATATTTGGATGGTTCGTTAATTGGTATGGTGGGTTGTGGATTGAAGCTATGAAGGAACTCGGAATCTTCGGCAACGTCTAGTTGAGCACAATGACAGCGTTCGCCGTGGCTAGGTGGTGATCTGCAGAGAAGTAGCTACTATGGGACAATTGAGCAATCGATTGGCTATAAGGGCAATGTTGAAATGTTTAAGAACTGTGATATCTGATGATTGCAAAAGTTTCTAGGGGAAAGTTCACGGACTAGATATGTCCTTACCTACTATGAAGCGGGCTACTGAGGAAGCGCTGTGAATTGGACAGTATGACTTCTCTAACTTGAGATTCTTACGCTCTCCCGCCATATAAGGCTCTTCGAAGAAACTTGCAGCCATATCAAAGTGCTAACTCCCGGGTGATACAATGATAGCGTTTTCTGTGTGGTGTCCAGAGAGTATCGTATATTTTTTGTCGCCGTTCACATATATGGTCTGTGCTTGAGATAGGAGTTATGTGGTTCCCGCACTCGTGCAAATTAGAAAATAAAATTGTATTATGCTTGGTATCACAGGAAAGTGGTAGGCGCGATGGAATTGTTGCAGAGTTGTGTAGAAACTCAGGAGATTCATCGATTTGTGCTAGTCCATAGTGAACGAGTTAACCCTTCTTTAGGCGAAGACTTGGCCATTACGTACTAGATAGAGGTTATGCAGCACATAGTTCCTATTATTCTGTCGAATGAGATGCCTTTGAAATAATTGTGAGCACTTAGGCGACTACAAAAGCTCTGGTCGGTGCTAAGATTTCTGTTTTTGGGAAGCCAAGGAGTAGGTGGAGTCTAGCCGAGGTGCGGACTATTTCCAGCATTGCCGTCCCCACATATGTGCGTGCGCCATAAAAAAAAAACGCTGGCTTGAATAAGTTCCGAGCTCACCGCCCAAGGACTGTGTCTACAACATCCGAGCATTCACAAGAACGGGCTGACCCCACGAGGAATTGGCACCACCCTTTCTGAGGTGGACATCGTCCTGTAAAAGGGCACGTCTTATCATCCAATACCAGGTCTGCTAAGCTCAGCTAAGCACGCGGACTGGGCAGCGGAAATTGCTGTTGATGGACCATACTCCTCACAACAACGGATATTGTCACCTGGGCTCTTGGAGAGCAGTTCAGCAGTTGAAGGGTCTCTGGAATTGCCGCCGACGCTGTCTTCTCGTGGGCCTTGTGACTCGGGGCCCTGCTTGTCCTCTCATGATGCCGAGAAGTGCGTGGTTAGCGGTCGCTAGGGGAAATTACGCTCTAACCGAGAAGAGCAACGCGCGGGCATTTCGGTGGTCTGCTTCTGGTGTTCATGGCCGTCTTTCCCAACTCTCTCATTTCCACTTTGTACCAGCCGGCTTCCGTCTGGTGCATCATCGCCATATTAATCATAATTCTAGCCGTTATGCTCCGTAGCGGCCACCCAATCGGCTAGCACAGCCATGTTAATCTCAACCCCTGATGCTAACGGTTCAGGCAAAGGTAAGCAGCAGTTCGGTCTCTGCCAAAACCTCACCTCCTCCTCTCTTCACGTCGTCTTTCTTCTGCAAGGCATACCGACCGTTTTGCTGCCTCACCTTGCCGGCTTTTTGCCCAGTCACTCGTTTGAATTACATCCCTTACCGCTTCATTCGTTCAGCGGGCGCTCTCTTTCCATCTTATACTATCCTTTTACTTCTCCGAAAACATCCGCATTCTCGCATTGATCGTCAATATGAAGGCAACTTTCATTGCAGCTTCGGCTGCTCTACTTGGCTCTGTGGCCGCTTCCCATGCCGGTTTCCATAACCGTAGGGGTCTTGTGGGAACCGGTGTGGTGTACGAGGAGGTGTGCTCGACATACACTAGCACCTGGTGCGGCGAGGCTACCCGTAAGTTCCTAACCTTCATTAATACTGTGGGCTAGTTTATACGAAAACCAATTGTGGAACTGTCACTCAATTAGGATGTTCGGAGCAATAAAACTAATGGCGATTTGCAGTCGTCCCCGCTCCACCACCAGCTGTCGCCAACTCCACATACTATGTGACGCTATCCCCACTGCCAACCAGCACCTCCGCCTGCGCTGTGCCCACTCCTGAAGTGACAACTTGCCCAACGCCAGGAACGTACACATTCCCCGCGAAGACAATCACTGTCACTGAATCGACAACCGTTTGTGCGGCCACAACCACAGTCCTTACCCCAGGAACTAACACATATGGTGGTGTCACAACATCGGTCGTTACATCCACAACTGTAACCTGCCCATACGCCACCGTCTCCACCAGTGGTAGTGTCACAACCAGCGTCATTTTAACCACCACCTATGTCTGCCCTGAGGCTGGCGAGTACACCATCGGCGCGACCACCACCTTCGTCTCTGAGACCGAGACTTGCGTCTACCCGATCCCAACGACCTATGCTCCAGGCACATATACTCACTCCGAGACCACTGTGACCATCGTCAAGACATCCGAAGTCTTCGTCTGCCCATACGAGACTTCCAAGGCTCCCTCATCTTACGTCGCCCCTATCTCAGCTACCCCCACCCCGGCTCCCTACTCCGCTAAGCCAGTTTACTCTGCCCCAGCATACTCAGCCAAGCCAGTCTACTCTGCCCCAGCGTACTCCGCTTCCCCAGTCTACTCCTCCGTTGTAGCTACTCCTTCGGCTTCTTCCTATGGTGGAACCGGCAAGATCGTTACCAAGGGTAACCAGTGGGCCATGACCTACACTCCCTACACCAGCACCGGCAGCTGCAAGTCCGCTGGCGAAGTCATGTCTGACATCAAGTCCATCTCCGAGAAGGGCTTCACCACCATCCGCGTCTACAGCACCGACTGCTCTGGTCTCCAGAACATTGGCACTGCGTGCGAGGCCTATGGCATATACATGATCATCGGCGTGTTCATTGACCAAACCGGCATCTCTGGTGCTAAGCCGCAGGTCGAGGCCATCATCTCGTGGGGCAAGTGGGAGCTCGTCTCCATGATCGTCATCGGTAACGAGGCTGTCTTCAACGGCTACTGCAGCGCGTCCGATCTCGCCGCTTTCATCTGCAGCTCCCGTGATGCCTTCCAGGCCGCCGGCTGCTCCAAGGACGTCCCCGTCACCACCACCGAGCCTCTGTCTACTCTCCAGGAGTATGGTTCACAAATGTGCTATGCGCTTGACGTCATGGGTGCCAACATCCAGTCCTACTTCAACTCTGGTGTCTCTGCGTCCGGTGCCGGTGACTTCGTCCTCGGCCAGCTCGGGCTTCTCGCCAAGGTCTGTCCTGAGGTCGCCAAGAAGGGCTGCTACAACTTGGAGTCTGGCTGGCCGAGCGCGGGTAACGCGAACGGCGCTGCCGTCCCCGGCAAGTCGGAGCAGAAGGAGGCCATCACCAGCATCCTCGAGAAGTGCGGCAAGCAGAGCGTCATCTTCAGCTACCAGAACGATCTGTGGAAGGCCGCGGGCGCCTATGGCGTCGAGCAGAGCTGGGGCTGCGCTGACGTACTCTAGATGCTTTCGTCTAGAGAATAAGAGAAGATGGTCTGTGATGAAAGGAGAGGGAGGCGGTGGAGAGTTGCCGTGAAACTATTTGTACGATCATTTGTCGAGCGAGAGCCTGTGTAGCCCGTGCCTTGTAACATAGCCGTGCTCCTTTGTCAATAAGTCGCTATGTACGTGTTTACGCTTATTTTTTGCACAGAGTCGAAATGGGTTTGTATTTAGTGTTTAATTTCTATCTATCAATCAAGCAATCATGCGTTCAAACCTAGGTGTCAATTGATAAGTGACGCTTTTATTATGAAGCTAGAATTGATGGCTTGGGGGCTAGCTATTGCATATGGCTCTGCTCGGGATGTGTATGGTCAGAATCCTGCCATAGATGTAATTCAGCCAATTGGGGCAGGGAAGCGGCCTTCGAAATCATTCGCCTAGGTGAGATGCAGGTGAATACGTATATGCTACTCGCGTACAGGCAGAAAGAAGCATAGAGTGGTTTGGCATCACCTTTTTGGATGGCGTTTTTGCCCCTGTAAATGCCCCTGTAAAATTGCTTTCAGCTTCGCCTTCCGGGTCATCTAGACTGCCAGAGGAGAATTTCCAAATTTCGTGCTTCGTTAGCCCTAAATTTCTAAAACTTGCCTCTTCAATTAAGTGATCAGCAACGATCCTCACACTGCTACCGTTGCCAAGGCGGATCCGTCTGTCCGTAAGTTCCAGCTCGAGACCATCTTTAGAACTTGATCCCTATTCGGAGAACCATATTGTGAAAGAGAAAATAGACCAGGAATGAACTTGGCACCAGACGTTCAATCTTTACTCACTAGATTACTCTTTGTACTTTTGGCACTCGATGTAATGCACAAAAGGTATCCGTCGGGACACAAAATAAGTATTTTGCATATTGCTTCTCCGATTTCATTTACTACGTAACGGAGTTCAAACTGATTAAGCTCAAGAAGAGGCGGCTTGAATACAGAACAATACCCTGTTACAAACTCAAATTCGAACATCCCAGCTACGGTAAAAGCACCATCATGATATCCACTCCTCAAACCCGTGGGAAATAACCACTTGATCCTCGCTCGTCTTCATCGGAACACACTCGCTCTACCTCTCCACTTCCAGGCCGCCTCGAACTTCCGGCTCTCCCGTCATCGTCCATTTCACCGGTAGCGGCAGCCCCCACCGCTGTATACATACGACTGAAAGCCTTACTAGGCGCTTTCGCCCGCGTCTACTTCTACGACCGCGCCGGCTACGACAGCAGCCGCTGCGCGTTATCCGGTGCGATATGGCGAAGGACTATAGGATCATGTATGGGGCGGGTGTGAAAGCTGGGAACGGGTCCGAGGAGGAGAGAGCGGTGGCTAGGCAGTTCATTGAGACCTGGGAGCTTTTCGATAATGAGCTAAGAGCTACGCAATTGTGGTTGTCGGGGAAGAGTGGGTGTAGAGTTGCGCTAGAGTATAGTCATGATGTTCCGATTAGGAAACCGGAGGTTATTGTTGGTGAGGTTAAGTGGGTGCTTAAAGAACTGGACTTGTAAGGGTCCCGGCTGGGAATTATTTCAAATTTTACAGGAAAGGGAAGTCTAATATTTTCAGGCACATGATTCAAAATGAAGATTCAGGGTGTTTAAGGGATCGAAAGGGCAAAACAGAAGAAAGAATGAGTAACAGGTACTCAGAATACTCCAACGAAGCTATAGTAGTAATACGAAAAAAATTTAAAAAATTCAATGCTGTATAATCCATCTAGAAAGTTGATAACAGATAATAGGAAGTCCGCTCGTAGAATTCAGATAAGGCCATGGCAAACTAAGCGTCAACCAAAGTACCTCGATCACAATCAACTCTCCATAATCGCCCGATTAGAGCCGGAAACGTAGTCTTGAATTGTATCTTGATTCAGAAAAAACTCTTCAAGAAGAAAGTTTTTGAGTTCACTCGATTTTTCCCAACGGAGGTTCTGTATCTTACTTTACACGGATACGAGCGAATGACCTTGACGCAGTATCGTGGACAAACGGAGACAACAGAATTGTAACAAGTGGAACAAACGGGCAATACCCGGCGCTTTCTCCCCCCTACAGGGGGGTCGCCAGCTCAAGCGCACTACAGGCTCAAGCGCACCAACACCATAATATTATACAATTTACTTGATTTTTCCACCACAACCATGCTTTCTGCTTATGCTTGCGAGGAGGTTAAAGTCCAGAATGCCATGCGTGTGTACAATGCCGGTTTCTATACAAATCAACGCACTGCAGCCATTGAATCTGGCGCAAAGCCTTCACGCGTTTGAGCACGTCTCCATGGCATTATGTTAAAGATGGACCGGCCAGCACCTAACAGGCTTCTTACCGTCTTAGAGGAGGCCGGCCTTGTTCTCTAGCTGGACCGCAGTGTTACTCTGCGTCTTAGAACTACCAAACAAATGCTAGAAAATGAGTGTAATAGTATCCTATCTCGACGCGTGCGTCTGGAAGCAGACGCACCTCCACGAACCTGCGGCGAATATTGGTCACTACGATTCCTATAGGACTACCCACGATTTGTCTATCGAATAGATAACCCAAAGGAGCTTGCCTGAGAGGCAGCAGAAGACCGCGTTGCATTAACTGGTTGGTTTGCTGGCCTAAAGGAGATAATAGAGGTCAATAATATTGAGGTGCGCGATACCTATAATTATGATGAGACGGGTGTACGGCTAGGCATAGGAAAGAAGGAGAAGGTTATTGTAGAGGCAACAAGAGGACGTATTGAGTCTGGTATAATAACAACTTGTGAGAGCTGTATACTTGGAGAGTGTATTTCTGTAGACGGTGATGTTGCACTACCGCTTCTGGTCCTAAAAGGAAAGATATACTAGATGCGCTCGTATACCCAATTACTTATTCCTGACGACTATCTGGTGGAGGTTAATGAATCAGCATATATGAACAATTAACTGGTATTCGAATGGGTTAAATACTTTGATGCATGGTTATTAAAGCGACAGAAAGGTCTATGGCGGCTGCTCATCCTTGATGGCTATACTACACATGGTACACGTGAGATTATCAAATATTGTGACGACAGGAAGATTCTTATCTTTCCTATACTTCCTTACACTACGCAGCTATGCCAGCCTCTTAATGTTGTGTGCTTCCAGCTATATAGATATTGGTATGGTCAGGCAGTTCTTGGCGCCTATGCGATAGGCTGCACTGAGTTTAATAAGATGGAATTCCTTAACGCAATTTATGGAGTTCGAATGAACGCCTTTAAGCACTCTACTATTATTGCCAGCTTCAAAGAGACAGGAATTGTGCCATTTAATCCATCAATTGTTATTAACAAATGCCCTCTGCCTCCCCCCCCCTCCTAGCTTAACCATCTACGCCACCACAACCTGATTGGAATAATATTACGACCCCTAAAACTGCAAATAGCCTTAAGAGAATTGGCGATTATATTATGGCCAATTGGCAGGACGCCCGAGGCCGGGCGTGGACCGTTAAATATATGAAGGGAAGCCAGGCAATTGCATACGCCGGTGACATCCAACATAGGCAGCTCGCAAGGACGCGTGCAGCAGAGAAAGTTCGCAATAATTCGTCGCTATTATCGCGCGTAGCAGTGCCTTATACTGGGCCTCTTCTTGCTAAGGATGCACGAAAGATGCGGGAGAAAGAATGTGAAGAGTCTATTGAGGCTATGGAAATCCGCATTGAAATGCGACGTAAAAGGCGCGACAATAAGCGTCAAAAGGAGGAAGAGGCAATTGCAATTGCTGAGAGGAAGCGGGTAATGGCAGCAAATAAGTTATTAGGAATTGCGACACCAAGATATAGGAAGCCTAAATAGTTATTCATAATATATTGTATTTGGTGCGGTTGAGCCTATGGTGCGGTTGAGCTGGCGACCCCCCTGTATGGGGGGAGAAAGCGCCGGGTAAGCCTTGGGCCAAAAATAGCGAGCTGAAAGATGATAGGCAGATATCTCACCATATAACCAATAGTAACCTTTTAGATATGAGTCTCGGAGTATGTTCGGTTGCTTCATGTTGCTATCCAATCCGAAGGTAGTCTAATAGTGTACCTTAGCAATTTCATAGATTTCCAGAGTCGGCTTGCAATAGCACGTAGGCTATTAATAAGTTCTCAAGAATTCAATGGATGACAGGGAGTTTATGGGACGCGTGAAAGTCCATCCATGGAGAACCGGAGGTTAATATTAAGGTGGGGTTATGTAATTAGAACTGGGCGGCTGTAATTCCGTCACCACAAGTCAGATGTTGCTTTGTGGCCCCTCAGGTTCGCAGTACGGACTATATAAGAATGCCTCGTTCTCCTCTGCAAAGCCTCCCTAATACTCCAAAATACTAAGTGAATTAGCACCGCTCATACACTCAATACACTCGTTACCATACATCGGAACACTAGCTTCGAAATGTCTATACCCTCTGCAAAACCCATATCTTCCACTACAAGTCGACCCCCACCGACGGAGAAGGAAGCTCTCCTTCGCAAAACCGCTTATTCTTTCTGCGAGTCGCTCCTCAGGCCACCTGCACCCTCTGCCCTCATCTCCGAATACTTCGTTCCCTTCTATCCCCGTATTACCGAGCATGGCCCATCATGGGCGACATCGCGGTTGCCATTCCTTGGCAAGACCTTCATCGGATACCGAGGCTGCGAAGAGTATTTCACAAAGCTGTCCAAGACTCTAGAAATGAATATGGGCAAAGATACATTCCCATCCATTGATGGTTTTGTCGTTGATACCGAGGCGGAAGTCGAATGGATGGAATACAAAACGAAGAAGAAAGGCAAAGGCGTGGTCAGTGTAGTTGGCCAGGCGGTATTCAAGAGCGTAAAGACTGGCAACGAATGGCACGAGGAGTTCATCTATAGATTCAGTGCCTTTGATGACAAGGGAAGAATTGGCCATTGGGAGATCTGGGCAGATCCCTTGAGCGCATGGGTTGCTGTGGGTGAAGATTGATTACTACAGTAAGAGGTCAGACGTGGGGATGGAGTATGACAAGAATCGGACATATATTTATTGCTCTCTGCAAAACATCCTCCAACAAGTATCTTACATTCTGGTTCAGCAAACGCTCGACCATTCCATTGCTGTAAATAAGCAAATCTGTCTTGTCATGTGGCTCGCTAGCAGGACCTAGTCCATACCACCAGCAAAGTGTATGGTATACGCACTCAACACTTTCCTAATTTTTGGCTTATCACCCCAAACTAAACGTCTTAGGCACCACGGCGTCCTTGAGGTTGCCTTCCTTCTACACGAACCTATGCGCACCGTAGGTAAATTTGCGCGGAGACCATGGCTGCCGGCTAGCATGATCCGGATATCCCATTATTGGATGATTAAAAAGTCCCCGAAGATGAATGCGGCGGCTTTTGTAAGCAGTGAATCCATCCTGTTTTTCCACTTCAAAAAGCAGTATTTGGATGCATGCGACAGGGTATTCTGAAATACGGGAAAAGGCTGTAGAGGTTATCTGCCCGTTACTCGTTTCCAATGCTTCGAGCATATACACCGCATACCTATCCGTAACTTCACGTGCTGTGTAAATGTACCGGTGGCCCCCTGATGTTATCGCTTCCCGAGTCCTATGGAGGCGGTAAGTTACTGGAGGGAGACCCGGATCTAGAGTCTCTGTGTACGAGAGATTATTTTGGCCGCCTCCGAGCACAACGGCGGATGAATGAGTGGCTAATTAATGACTTGTCTCGAGAGCAGCTGCTGTACCTTTCGCATAATCAGCTATTGCGCTGGTAAAATTGAAGCATAATTTCTAACAAAGCTTAATGACTGCGATCCCTCCTGCAAGTCTTGCTCAGCACCGATCTGCGTAGGCGCCGTGATAAGATCAGCTTCCACGCTGCCATCTTCTAGATATAGAAGTAAAGCTTCTTTGCGCTTGAGTGAAGTTTTATTCTATTCTTGCAATACGCCTAATTTCTGTAATATTATCTGTTGGCAGGAATGCTTCGTCAGGACTTTTAACGAGCTCTTGGAGGGTAACCGCCGCGGCCTCATGTTGCCTCGATATCCCGAGAATATTTAGTGGCGAAGGCGGTCCTGCAAAGAGCTTGCAGTCCAACTCTTCGGCTTCGATCATTTCAATGGTTTGAATCCTCCGGATTAATAGATGATATATCTGGTCCGATTGCTTTGATCAATCATGGAGATATGGATCTCTTGGGGAATACGAGGTTCGTGACGCGCATCCCTGCGATCAACCATACAATTAGGCTGAGCTGCGCGTCTTTGGTTATGAGGTTCTTGCAGCTTTCTGAAATGAAACATGAAGCTAGTTGGTTTCCTCTTAATCCTAGCACTTATTCCAATCAATTCACCCGAAACCTGGATATGTTTTTTACATTGAACAGAGTAGGTATCTGAATTCGCTGAATAACTTCGTCTTGGCAACAGAATACTACGCAAGCTACTTGAATGTATTAATATTCCCACTACCAAAACAATGTTTCTTAGAATATACCCAATAGCTGGCTATTCTGTAAGCAATAATATACCAAGCATGAATAAGTTTAAAAAATATTTAGAGTCAGATTGAAAGAGACGCTCCTGCGGACACCAAGTCAAGAACAAGACCACAAAATTAACGAACCTACAATAAGGATAGCACTTGTTTCTGAGAGACGGCTAGAATATTCGTCAGTTATATCTGGAATCTCGTATTATTCCTAGGGAACTTTAAAGTTTACTGCCTGGAATTGCAGTGTTTTCTACAAATTCGTGTACTTATTTCACCCAGGATTCAAGTACCATCACGATACAGAGCTTCGGGCGTAGAGCACAGGACTTCAGCAACTCTAATCAGTGAATGACCATCAAGAGCGTATGTCGGTCCATTATGGTTAACACTTAGCCTACGGGTTTAATATACAGCCCATAATTGATATTCACTTTCAGAAATACTGCATCGAGCTTTGTGTTGGCCGGAAATACCAGGCCAGGAACTCGTGTGTCGATTGATCTATGAAGGAAAAGAGACTATGTATACATGAGGTAGGTGCAGGAAAAAACAGGGTGGTGGACACTTTACCGGCTTCATTAAATGACTCCGTAACTCACTAATACCTTAATTTAAGCTTAAAACTAGCGCAGAAAAACCCTAATTGTATTGATCTTTGTCAAGGCGTACAACATGCGCCACCTGGTTAAGTTTAGCGGGGCCATCGCTAACCGGGTATCGCTCCTCGCCCCACGTCTATAAAATCCCCCCCTCCGCTTCACCTTCATCTCCCTTACCTTTCTCTCCCTTTAATTCTAATTTTCCTCTCACTCCACCCTTGCTGCGCCCCCGACCCTTTGCGCCATGGTATGCTGCGCCCCCTTCTTTATCTTAACCTTCTAATCATAAGCAGCACCGACGTATTCCTGTAGTTCTACTTGGGGGAATCGTGAAGGGGTATGAGCAGTCTTGTGGTCGATACCCCCGATACCTGCCCAGACCTGGCACCGATACGAACCAATACGAACCAATAAAATATCAGTTATCGGAAATATATCGGCAATATGATATTGCCAATATTGGGTAAAAAATTAAAATAACTAGCTTTACGCAGCCTTACATTATAAAAGAGCCTTACTACTTTATAAAAAAGCTTTCTTATAAGGTA
>Ga0307507_10004376_pt1 | contig 25191 bp, 23 predicted proteins | sample 7_EM_MG_FD_207223 | JGI IMG/M metagenome (GOLD analysis project Ga0307507, IMG submission 207223) | Populus trichocarpa ectomycorrhiza microbial communities from riparian zone in the Pacific Northwest, United States - 7_EM | ecosystem: Host-associated > Plants > Roots > Unclassified | place...
TGTTGATTTTGGTTAAGAATTGGTTGAGCTGTTGCCTTTTTTCACTACGGTTGCCATGTGTTCCGCTTCCCGGTGTTGTCCCGGATCCCCGTGTTTTACGTTATTGTGCGTATCTGACTTGATACGGTTGTTGTTGTTGGGTTGTATATATTTGCTGGATGGTTTGAATCGACTATCTGGGGAGTATGATATTGTAGCGCTTACCGTGGACCAAGTGAATTGAGAAAGGAGGCAGGGTTCTTGCGGTGTTAATATAACCTTCTACCATGCCCTCGTTCGGTTTGTGTTTTCTGGTAAAAAAAGACCGCGATGGTAGTGAATATCTAACAAGTTGGATTGGGATTCGGGATTACCGGTGTCATCACCGCTGGGGATGAGTTGGTAATGTAAAATAACATCATATGGTAGTTGGAAAAGGATTCCCGCATATATTGTGTTTTCTGGTGAAAAGATCGTGATGGTAGTGAATATCTAACAAGTTGGATTGTAATTCGGGATTACCGGTATCATGACTGCTGGGGGTGAGTTGGTAATGTATAATAGCATCATAGTTGGAAAATGATTCTCGCATATCTCATTTTTTCATTCATTCTTTCTCCCCCTCTCGTTCTTTATATCGCAGCGTAGGAGCAGTCTTGGTGGAGCATCGGTAGGAATTTGGCCTTAAAACTGGTGCCGTACTTGTATTTCCAGTTAGTAGAGGTAGTACTCTACTAGGTAGAAACCCAGATTGCTGCTTTTTTATTATTATGAGGAGGAGGGCTGGAGGGCGGGGGAGGGAAGTGAGGGGGAGGGATAGAGGAAGACCAGAGGGCCCCTATGAGAGGGTGGGTTTTGGCTGACTGAGGAGGGGATGGGATTTTTTGGAGTGTACCGTACAGTAGTTTGGGTAAACTGGGGACTACGGAGAGGGGTCTTTTCCTATAATTATGTTGTTAATGATGGGAAAACGGCGGGCTTAGATATACGGTGCCTGATGCCGGCGTCCCCGGGCTGACCGAGCACCTTGGCCGTAGTCTATGCCTGTGGTAGATTACGGTACGTGCCCCCTCGACAATCCCGTACTACACCCTACTGTGCAGCACTTGACAATTCGTAAAGTACTCGTACAGTAACTGGATGCCTTGGCGTCAAGAAGTTTCCAATGTTGCACTTAAATGTGCAGATCTTGGGGCCGAGACATCCGGGCACAGTACAGATACGGTACTTTATGGATTTGTTAAAAGTCTTCCCCTCGAACAGAGCTAACCTAGAGATTAGATGGGCACAATCAAAACTTATGATATTTGAGGGATAGAAAGAAACGCTGGAGGGGCATGGAATCAACGGGCTCTGCCGCAGTGGTTTTTTTTCTTTTTCTTTTTTTCTAAAAAAAAGGCAACCCCGCAGCTCATGCGTGGCTGTGTAGACTCTCGATGGATTCATAATAGGCAAGTTAAGAAGTAGAAAGAGTAGGGTTTAGTGATATCATATCAGACTTGTTACTATGATACTATGTGGGTGTCTGCAAGTATTAGTGCCTAATGGGGTTCTATTAGAGTGCTTACCAGACTCCCTACGAATCCGCGATCTCGAGTGTGTTTCCGGCCTTACTGCTGATGTATTACATGTCACGGAGTGTATTAATGTGGGTTAGAAGTTTTGGGTGGGATTGAGAGGACGTGGTGGATCGTGGAATGGGTACCGGTATTGTAGTTTTGATGTTTGAAATTTTATCTCTTGGGCCTGGTTTTCATCTTTTAATCACGCTAGGAGCCTGGAGGGAAACAGCCGGGGTTGAGTGATACCTCGTATTGCAAACCTGATGCGGTGACCCCACACCAGCATGTCGGATGCTTGGAGTGGAAGACCGAAAGGCCTGCGGGTGATCTTGGGGGAGCGTGGCTTATGGCCGAAGGATCAGAACAAGGACATAATCGTGCATCGAAGAAGTTCGAGAAAAACCGTGATATCCATGGAACCAACTGCTGCTCATGAATTCCACTACGGTATCTCCGTCGGCCCTAGGATCTCCGGATTCTGAGAAAAATGCTTCTGAGAAGGATCAGCATTTCCCTAACAAAGCATAAGATTAACCACCATGACTTGTTGGAGCTCGCTAGCTGGTATTATATTCGCGATTCTGGTGACTCGTCAAACTAAACCTATCCTGGCTGGCGGAGATAGTGGATCTCGGGAGCTTTTTACGGTACCAGTATTGTCACAATAGCTTGGCTTCCTGGAAAGCACGCTGTGATCGTGCCGTTTACTTCTACCAATGTTTTCATTGTAAACTTACAAGTAGTTGGATTGAGTACCATTACAGTGGGGCGAAGCTGTGCACACGAAAGCACTGCAAATATACCTGTCCTGCCCTCTTGCCGACAGTTCCTGAAGCTTTAAGTACTGTTCCTTTAAGGTTATTTGTTGGGTATTGGGGGAAAACGCAACTAATCATACAAGCTTACCATAGAGGAGTCCACTACTTCATTAAACAATTCACTGATACTGTCTACCGCAGTCGCCGTCGTGTTCATACAGCCTAAAATAGGAGTCACGTATGGGCTCTGAAGACCCCATGTCTCCACCACGGATATCAGAATGAGGACTCCAGCCCGTGCGCCGGAAGGCAGCCCTATCCTTGTTGAGCTCTATTTAGTTTAGAGCAATTTTCCAAAGGTAAGCAGTGATAAAATTAGCAGTTAAAAAGTGATGGGAGCGAGATTCTACATTGCTATATTACAGATTTTCTTGTAAAAGTTAGGAGGGTACCAGTAGTGCTTTTGTGAGCAGAGGCATGATTCCAGATCATTCGCCAAGCACTGCCCATGCTTTGGCGGTGACTTGGCACGGCTTGCGGTGGCTGGGATAATATCTCACTCTGGTTCAACTTTTAGGTGGTTTGCTGGTGTTCAAGCACAACGATCGAGAACTATGATACCCCTACCGGTACTGTACCGGGATTGCATGGTACGATCCGGTAAACCAAATGCCCAATCGATATTGTGCCCGTGGGACAGCGAGGACAGAATAAAGTTATCCCACCCGCTGGCCGATTGATAGGAGCGCCACCTTTTCCCCCTATCATACCGATGATACGTACCTGTACCGTGCGAGCACAGTACTGTGCACAGCCCAGTGTCAGAGAGTGGAAAAACAAAAAAAACAAAAACAGAAAAAAAAACCCCATGAACACAGTTCCATAAATAGTAATACATAAGCAACTATCATAGCATCAGTATGGGATTTTAGAGTTAGGAGGGGTGCTTTCTAGTGAAACTTTGGGGTCACATTAGGTTACATTAGGTTACTTCCCCACCTCTCTGGTAGCATATTTGAATTGCACCGAGGTAATCAGAGGTTATAGCAGGTCTTATTATTTCTTGGGTTTTCTGATTTTTCCTTTCGCTTCATATGCCACTTTTGATCTCTGTTGGGGTTCTATCACTGGTACCGTATCATACTATGATAGAATTCTGGCCGTTGTAGACCTTTTTAATCCCTGTACGCACCAAGCCCAGAGGAAAATGGTGCAGGTACTAGGGGTAGGGGTGAAGTACGGTATTGGGACAAACAGGGGTAGCAGAGGCTTGAGCATATACTAGGGGCAGGCATTTAGCGATCGAACACACCACTTTGTGACCTCACCAGTTTTTAGGGATTTTTTGCTGGTAAGCCACTTTGGTGTGTTCGAAGACTTTATACCGGCCCCCAGTACTTTGGAAGGAGTATCAAAGAACCATAAAAGTAAGATGACTACTAATTCGAGTAATTCCGCCACCCCTTGCCTGTCCCAATATTTTCCCCCTCACCCGAGTACCAGGGGAGATGTGCCACGGAGGATGCTCGTACAAAATAGGTATTATTTTGCTGGCAAGCTATCCTTGTCCCTGTGGGAAGACAGCTAACTGAGTAAGTTGTATATCGGCATGATACTTGTAGTACCGTATGGTGAGGAAAAGTGATGGTGAGTCAACTATTTTTGTGTGGGCCGAGTGTCCCGGTTTTCCTAATCTTTTAACTTTTGAAAACCCCTGGCACGAGTGTAATAACTTATCATAGTAGTTGCCGTATTGTGGCTTAACCACCAGTACCTGAGGCAATCGGGCTTGCTATTCATCACTCCCGTCTTGCCTCGAGGACAGCACATGGGCGCGGCCCAAGCCAGTCAGCGAGCTATCCACATCTCGGAGGGTGGTGTCAACTCCACCGCGATCCCATCCGCATGATGCGCACATCATTGCTATTACAAGTACCGGTATTGTAGTTTACGGGTGGCCCCAGTAGCAGAGATGGCATGACATAAATTAAACCAGACGAGACAGGCAAGACAAGACGAGACAATACAACACAAGACCGGGAGGAATTAAAACACAGCACCCTGCCGCCGGAAATAAAGCCATTACAGAAATTGCTCCGGCGATGTGTTGAGTGTGCGGTACGAGCTTTAGGTACAGTATTCCGCCTGCAGCACGGTCGTCTGTGGGTTACCTTGTGTGTGTGATCCACTACCGTAACCGGTGCGTGATAGTGCACCCTATTTTACTTTTCTTTGCCTTTGGCATTCTTGTCTTTGCCTTGCGACTAACTGAATGTGTACCACATCATATAATACTAGTTGGATATAGTACATATTGGTACTTGTGGTCTACCGGACTGCGCTAGCCTGAGATCGGACGAAGAAGGGAAGTACGGCATGGGCTGAGTTAGGGCGGAGTACACGTACGGTACAGTGCTTCTCAGGTAAACCGGATTGTTAGGTATAATTAAACTGCTGACCTTATCTCTTGCTTTTTTCTCTCTCTTCACTTGCTTGCATTCCAGTCGGTGGTTTTGAGTTTTAGGCTGGGGCTGGGAAAGTGGCTCTTGTGTACCATACCGGTATCATACCTTATTTATAAGGCAAGCCATAGCCCAGCACTTTCTCTCCCGCACTCTCACTGCTGGTATCTTGTTCCCTCTTTCTGATAATTCCCAAATTCTCTTGGGGGACTTTTTTTATAGCTTTATGTTTTTGTAGTTTTTTTCCTTCTTTATTTTGTTGGGAGCATCAGCGAGTAAGTGAGTGATAAGAGGTGGTGAAGAAAGAAAGGAGGGTGGGACATTTCTCTATCACAACGATGATTTCAAAATTTAGCATAACAGCCTTGCTGGCGCTCACGACATCCGTCAACGCGCTCTGGCCAATTCCTCAGAGTTACAAACATGGCGATACCATCGTTTGGTTGTCACCAGATGTGAAATTGGTTTTCGATTCACCCCCAGAGGTTTGTTTCCCCCCTTCCCTCCGCTCTTCCTCTCCCCCCTTCCTATGGGTCCCGGAGACCTCACGCCAGACCAAGACTAACAAACACATTCCTCGATTCCAGACACAAATAGCCACAAAACATAAAGTCCACGAAGCCTGGAGCCGCACCCGGGGCATAATATTCCAGGAACGCTTTGTCCCCTGGAAATTCTACCCCCGCGGGGTCAAATACGAACCAGAAAACAAACTCGGCACTGTGATCAAGAAGGTATTCGTCAGGCAGACATCTGTGGACACGCCGGAGCCCGCGCGCTACGGGGAATTCGATGAGAGCTACACACTCACCATTCCCGTCAATGGCGGGAACTTTACCTCTCAGGGGATCAATGGGTATGGGGGGACCTTCGACGGAGGGCGGGAGCCGGGAGCGGTCTACATCACTGCCGGATCAAGTCTGGGCGTGCTGCATGCCTTCACAACGCTCAGTCAATTATTCTACTACTCCAACAACCACCGCGGCGGGGTTTACTCTAAGCTCGCGCCGGTGGAGATAAACGACAAGCCCAAGTTCCAGCATCGCGGACTAAACATGGACGTGGCGAGGCAATGGTATCCGAAGGAGGAAATCCTGAAGACCATTGACACCCTCTCCTGGAATAAAATGAACAGACTCCACCTGCACGTGACGGACTCGCAATCTTGGCCGCTGGAGATCCCCGCGATGCCGGATCTCGCGGCCAAGGGCTCGTACGCGGATGGGCTGACCTACTCGCCGCAGGATCTGCAAGACATACTCACCTGGGGCCGGTCGCGCGGCGTGGAAGTCATCGTGGAGATCGACACGCCGGGCCACACCACCTCCATTGCGGAGGCCTACCCGGATCTCATCACTGGTAGGAACAAACAGCCAGACTGGGATAAATACGCCGCGCAACCCCCCTCCGGCTCACTTAAGCTCCGCAACCCCGCCGTTAAAAAATTTCTCACCACGCTCTTCGACGACTTACTCCCAAGGCTGAAGTCGCACAGCCAGTACTTCCACACGGGGGGCGATGAGGTCAATAAGAACGTGTATCTCTTTGACGAGAACATCATGTCCAACGACTCGGCTGTGCTACAGCCTGCGCTGCAGGACTTTCTCTCGTACACGCACGGCGAGCTGGGCCGGCATGGTGTCACGCCGTTCGTGTGGGAGGAGATGCTACTCGACTGGAACCTGACGCTGCCCAACGACGCCATCGTGCAGACCTGGCTCTCGGACGAGAGCACCAAGAAGGTGATCGAGAAGGGCCATCGGGTCGTCGCGGGGAACTACAACTTCTGGTACCTGGATTGCGGACACGGGCAATGGCTCGACTTCGTTCCCGCCAGCTATAAAACCTTTTACCCGTTCAATGATTACTGCTCCCCTAGGAAGAATTGGAGACTTAGTATGTTCCCTCCCCCCAGTACCCTTCCCTATAGCTAACTAACCTGTTTGCATAGTCTACTCCTACGACCCAATAGCAGGCCTAACTCAGGAACAAGCAAAGCTAGTCTTGGGCGGCGAAGTGCACGCCTGGTCCGAGCAGATTGACTCTGTTAACATGGACAGTGTCGTCTGGCCGCGCGCCAGTGCCGCTGCCGAAGTTCTCTGGTCTGGCAGGACTGACGCCGCCGGGAATAACAGGACATTCCCCGACGCTTCTCCCCGCCTTGCAGAGTTCAGGGAGAGGCTTGTGCTCCGCGGCGTCGGTGCGAGTCCGATACAGCAGCTGTGGTGTCATCAGCATACGGGGGGTTGCCAGCTTTAGCTTGGTTTCCTGATAATTTAATGGTTTGGTGTAGTTGGATGAGAAGGGGGTTTTGTGTTTTTTTTGTACGATATTGTATTGGGCGTTTGGTCGTGGTGAGAGGGGATTGATTGATTGATTGATTGAGGGTCAAGTTAATTTGATTACTACTGTAGTTTTGGCCTTGCTGGGGTGAACAAATGAGCAAGTGAGAAAAATGCACTGTAGAGAATACTGGTAGAACAAGGCAAAGGGAAAAAAACGGGAAGAAATAACTCCTAATTTGTCATACCATGAATTGCACCAATGACGCCCCTACAATACGCTACAATCCTGGATTATTGCACTCCTACCATCATACTCGCAACCTCCACCGAATCAAAACCCTTAACCGCATTTCCCCCCCTCTATCTAATCCCACCCACCCCAGCAGTAGTGCAATACGGTACAGTATGATACCCGAGTACCAGGAGGGTACGGTGCCCAACGCACACTGCCAACTACTGTGCTCGAATACTCGTACAGTGCAAGGTGCAACAATTTTTGTTTTTTTTTGCTATTATATAAGTTAAGGATCATATCCCTGGTCCGATTTTGGTACCGCTTAAGGCAAGTGTTGCATGTAGGAAGGGAGATATAATACCGTACCGGTAGTACTTGTACCCTGCCTGCCTGCTTACCTGCCTATCCATCCGTATAGTATCTGCACGGATGACCCGGTCACTTTTACTTACTATGGTGGGTTACCTCGGTTACTAGCCGGTGCTTTCTCTCGTTTCCTCACATAGGGCTATGAGGAGGAGGAGGAGGAGGAGGAGGGGGGGGGGGGAATAAAGTCATGTTTCTGATGTTGAAGTTTGTGATACAATGGTATAATATTCCATGGTAAGGCTGAGGAGTTTACTGTATTGTGGAGTATAGCCCATACCGAAAATATTCCTGACTAATAAACGTTGTAGAGTATGGGAGTTCTGTTCTCTCATTGCTACAATATGGACTACTATCCGAACCCATACTGTACAGTACCTGTATGAAGGTCGCTTCCATTTCCTTGTGTTCTCTCCTCCGCAAGCAGTTCTCTGCAGCTTGCAAGACTCGATACGATATCCATGTGAGGTACCGGTAGTGAAAATTCGGATATAAATTTAATATACTGGTACTACCGGCACTGCTTGTATTCCCCACACATGCACAAACAAAATGGTTAAATAGTAAAGGAAGAATGGAAAAGGAAGAAAACAAAATAAAAAAAAACAAAAACAAAAGTGAACTTATCATATCATCCAATGTGAAAGTGCCCTCGGTAGCTTGCGAGAATCTTCACTTTTCTTTCTTTCTTTCTTCACTTTTGTTTTGTTTTTCTCTGCACTGGTTTTGAAGAGGTGAACCCATGATGATTATGCTAGTGGGGATAGGGATTGTGTGCGCTTTACCTGGCAAATGGTTCTTCGGGGTAGAGAGTCGGTTTTCCGGAGAGAAGGGAATGGGATCCTTCTCGGGGATTGATCCCCCGCCGTTTTCTCCCCCTTGCTGTGGAACTGTGGATAATTGTGGATACAAGGAAGTTGTAGTATCGAGTGTCTGGATGTTTTTGGTGGGGATATCTGAATACCTGGGATTTATATCAGTAAAACTGTTAAAATGATGTTTTCCCTTCCCCAGGCCTCCTATCATGCCATATCACTTTGAGTGAAAGAGGTTTATTCATCCTCTTGGGACCGCTAGGGACCCGTTGATATCATTGAACGGTGTAGGGGGACGGCAGAGTACGGTACTGGTACGACAATACGCAGCCCAAGTAGCACTTGTGGCTTATTGAATGTAGCAGACCCCTCATGTGCTTGATTAAAATGGTCTATTGATTCCTTCGTGCCAAGAGTGACACAGGCTGTTGCACAAGGCTCGCTTGGATGGCCATGGAGAATGAGAAGCTCAGACAGATACTTTACCCCCCTGCCCCCCGCTGAGCTCCTTCGTCCACCCCCGTCCAATCCAGTTGGTCGCAACAGCTCAAGCCAACGGCACAGGTGATCCTCGGCCACCGAAAGGGCAGTAGTTCCCTTGTCCCCGAGAACTTGGGTTTCTATTATGCCCAATAAAAGGCCGGGCTTTTTTTTCTTGGCTCCCTAAAAATTCGGTGGTTTTTATTCGGAGAGTTTTGGAGTAACTTAGTGAAATTTGGTTAATAAGGTCGATTCTTTTCAAGAAGCATTCCTCCTTTTTGAGCTGTTCTAGCTTCTGCGAATATTGAAGAGATTGAAAGATGCTGTTTGGAATTATCATCCAGTCTGCGCCTGTGCTGCTTATAGCACTAGTAGTGGCTAGTGTATTGATGATTGTTGTTGAGAGGGTTAGGGAGAGTTGGAAGATAAATAAACTCGGTGGTAGGGCTAGGTTGCTTGCTTGCCCATGGTTTTTGTTCGGTAAATACTGTTTTCCATTCCGATAAATAGGTGGTGAGTGTTAATGGTGTTTCTAGGACTCGATGAAGTTAAAAGAACACTTGTAGCTGCCGGGGCCAATAAGGATATGGAGCTTTGGGAGAACAGGTTCAAGATCACAGGGCGTCACACTGTCGAGACTACCGTCATCAACATGAGAGTTATTCTCACAGATGATCCGGAGAACATAAGGGCTGTATTGGCGTCCCAGTTTCACGATTATGGTATGTTCGTCGGTTCTTAGAGTCCGCTCGGGGTCCTAGCAGAGGTGACGTGAATAGGGAAAGGAGAGTCCTTTAATCGAGAATGGAAATCTTTCCTTGGCGATGGTATCTTCACTACTGATGGCCAACTCTGGCAGACCTCTCGTCAATTGATTCGCCCGCAATTCATTAAGGATAGAGTCTCGGATTTGGACACCTTCGAACGTCATGTATCAAACATGCTCAAACATATACCTAGAGATGATGCTACTGTCAACATCTCGGACCTCTTCTACCGCTTCACCCTCGACTCTGCTACTGACTTCTTGCTTGGCCAAAGCATTGATAGTCTTGGTAGCCCACAGGTTGAATTTGCCCGTGCCTTTTCCGATATTCAGAATCACATGAGCACCAAGTCTAAGGCCGGTCCTTTAGGGTGGATATTCCCGGAGGGAAAGTACAAGAAGGACCTGAAGGTTCTCAACTCGTTCGTTGAGCCATATGTTGAGCAGACTTTGAAGATGAGGCCAGAGGAATTGAAGAACGGGAGTGAAAAGAGCTATAACTTTCTTCACGCCCTTGCCGAATTTACTCGGGATAAGCAGATGCTCAGGGACCAAATAGTTTCTGTTCTCCTTGCCGGCAGGGTAATTATCTGCTTGTTTGCTCTGGTGTGAGTGCGAATGAGGGGGCTAATTATGGGATTAGGATTCCACTGCTGCTACGCTTAGCTGGGCTCTTTTTGAGATTGCTCGCAGACCAGATATTGTTCGGAAGCTTCGAACGGAGATTTTAGAGAGACTTGGGCCGGATGGAAAACCCACTTATACCGACTTGAAGGAGATGCGGTATCTACAGCATGTTATCAATGAGACATTGAGACTTTATCCTGCTAGTACGATCAATAATATAACTCAGTCAAAATGAACGCCTTACTGACTTTCAGTGGTAGTACCATTCAACGTACGCAGGTCACTGAAGGATACATATCTGCCGCGTGGAGGTGGACCTGATGGCCTTGATGTATGTACCCCATGTTTGCTGATCATTGCTTGCATCCAATAATTGTCAATAGCCTGTAGGGATGCCGAAACACACTCTCTTCGTTTACTCGACCTTGACTATGCAACGCAGAGAGGACCTCTTTGGGCCAGATGTTGAAAAGTTTGATCCAGATAGGTGGGAGAAATGGTAAGACAAAATCTGCCCAGGACGGAAATGTTTTTTCTCTCTCTTTTCTAACGAGCAAGCTTGTAGGACACCAGAGAGGTGGCAGTATATCCCGTTCAGCGGTGGTCCTAGAACCTGTATTGGTCAGCAATTCGCCCTCACGGAAATGACGTACCTTCTCGCGAGAATATTCCAACGGTTCGGATCTGTTGAATCTAGGCAGAAGGTGGAACAATATCAGCGCTGTAAAATTGTTCTTTCTCCCCGCGCTAGTGTTCTAGTCTCCTTCAAGCCAGCTGGGTTCCCTAAACAAAATTAGCTATCTTATGGCGGCGCTTTGTCTATATTGATTTATTAGTTGAGATAATGGTGTAAAATATTCCCATATTCTCTTTCACGAGCGGTTGCATCTTATGTTTTTTTTGTATCCATTTTTGTTCTTAATCTACCGTACTAGTATTCCTCCCCAGATCATTTGTGGGGGCAGAAAGCCAAGGGAATTTATCATATAATCCAATATGAAAGCATCCTCGGTAGCTTGTGAGAATCTCCACTTTTCTTTTTTCACTCTTTTTCTTCACTTTTTTGTTTTTCTCTGCACTTGTTTTGAACCTATGATAATGGGGATCAGGGAATGGCAAACAGGGTGTGCGCTTTACCCCGCAAATGCTTCTTCGCAGCGGACAATCCTTGAATTTCTGGAGAGATGGGGATGGGATCCTTCTCGGGGGATTAATCCTCCGCCCTTTTCTCACCCAGGCTGTGGAACTGTGGATAATTGTGGATACAAGGAAGTTGTAGCATAGGCGGTACCGGTAGAAAGATTGAGTGAGGTTGGGTTATAGAAGTTGGATGCCTAGATGATCGTTGGAAAGGAATATTTTTGATGGGAATATCTGAATACCTGGGATTTATATCAGTAAAACCGTTAAAATTGTGGTTTCCCTTCTCCAGGCCTCTTATCATGCCATATCACTTTGAGAGAAAGAAGTTTGTTCGTCTTCTGCGGGATCACTAGGGACCGGTTAATATCATTGGATGATGTGGGGGGAGGATAGAGTACTGGTACGACAGTACACAGAACAAGCACTTGTAGCTTATGGAATGTAGCAGACCCCTCATGTGCTTGATCAAACATTGTCTATTGATCCCTTCATGCTAAGAGTGACACAGACTGTCGTGCGAGGCTCGCTTGGATGCCAAGAGAGAATGAGGAGGTTTGATAGATACTTTACTCCTTGCCCCCCTCCGCTGGACTCTTCTATCCCTGTCTAATCAATTTGGTTGCAATAACTACAAGCTAACGGCATAGATGATCCTCGGCCGCCGAAAGGGCGGTATTTCCCCGGCTCCCGAGAACTTTGGGTTTCTATTGTGCCCTATATAAGGCTGAGAAATAAAGCAGATGTGGAGAGCTTGTTCTTTCTTGCCTCACCAAATTGTAACTCTTAAGCTCTCCTAGCTTTGCCTTATCTTATCCTTCTTTTTTCTCTTTCCAAACTAGGCTTTCTAGCTAGTACGAAGTTGACCTTTCTGAGCCGTTTTAAAATTCGGTGGTTATATTGGGAGAGTTTGGAGTAGTGGAAGTTGGTTAATAAGGTCGATTCTTTTCGAGAAGCATTCCTCCTTTTTGAGCTGGTCTAGCTTCTGCGAATATTGAAGAGATTGAAAGATGCTGTTTGGCGCTGTCATCCAGTCTGCGCCTGTGCTGCTTATAGCATTAGTGGTGGCTGGCCTATTAATGGTTGTCGTTGGGAGGGTTAGGGAAAATTGGAAGATAGGTAAACTCGGTGGTAGGGCTAAGTTGCTTCCTGGACCATGGTTCTTGTTCGGTAATTGCTATTTTCCGTTCCTATAATGGGTAGTGGGTGCTAATGGTGTTTCCAGGGCTCGATGAAGTTAAAAGGTCACTTGTAGCTGCCAAAGCTGGTAAAGAAATGGAGTTTTGGGAGAACAGGTTCAAGATCGCGGGGCGTCGCACTGTCGAGACTACCATCGCCGGCATGAGAGTTATTTTCACAGACGATCCGGAGAACATAAGGGCTGTGTTGGCGTCCCAGTTTCACGATTATGGTATGTTCATCGGTTCTTAGAGTGCGCTCTGGGTCCTAGTAGAGGTGACGTGAATAGGCAAAGGAGAGACCTTCAACCGAGAGTGGAAATCGTTCCTTGGCGATAGTATCTTCACTACTGATGGCCAACTCTGGCAGGCCTCTCGTCAGTTGATTCGCCCGCAATTCATTAAGAATAGAGTCTCGGATTTGGACACCTTCGAACGTCATGTATCAAACATGCTCGAACATATACCTAGAGATGGTGCTACTGTTAACATCTCGGACCTCTTCTACCGCTTCACCCTCGACTCTGCTACTGACTTCTTGCTCGGCCAAAGCATCGATAGTCTTGGTAGCCCACAGGTTGAATTTGCCCGTGCCTTTTCCGATATTCAGAAGCATATGAGCAACAAGTCCAAGGCCGGTCCTTTAGCGTGGATATTCCCGGAGGGAAAGTATAAGAAGGATCTGAAGGTTCTCAACTCGTTCGTTGAGCCATATGTTGAGCAGACGTTGGAGATGAGGCCGGAGGAATTGGAGAACAAGAATGAAAAGAGTTATAACTTTCTTCACGCCCTTGCTGAATTTACTCAGGACAAGCAGGTGCTCAGGGGTCAACTGGTTGCTGTTCTCCTTGCCGCTAGGGTAATTATCTGCTTGTTTGCTCTGGTGTGAGTGCTAATGAGAAGCTAATGAGGGGATTAGGATTCCACTGCTGCCACGCTTAGCTGGGCTCTTTCCGAGATTGCTCGCCAGCCAGATATTGTTCGGAAGCTTCGAACGGAGATTTTAGAGAGACTTGGGCCGAATGGAAAACCCACTTATACGGACTTGAAGGAGATGCGGTATCTACAGCATGTTATCAATGAGACATTGAGACTTTATCCTGCTAGTACGATCAATAATATAACTCAGTCAAAATGAACGCCTTACTGACTTTCAGTGGTAGTACCATTCAACGTACGCAGGTCACTGAAGGATACATATCTGCCGCGTGGAGGTGGACCTGATGGCCTTGATGTATGCACCCCGTGTTTGCTGATCATTGTTCGCATCCAATAATTGTCAATAGCCTGTAGGGATGCCGAAACACACTGTCTTCGGTTTCTCGCCCTTGACCATGCAACGCAGAGAGGACCTCTTTGGGCCAGATGCTAAAAAGTTTGATCCAGATAGGTGGGAGAAATGGTAAGACAAAATCTACCCAAGCTGGAAATGTTTTTTCTCTTCCTTTCTAACAAGCAAGCTTGTAGGACACCAGAGAGGTGGCAGTATATCCCGTTCAGCGCTGGTCCCAGAACCTGTATAGGTCAGCAATTCGCCCTCACGGAAATGTCGTACGTCCTCGCGAGAATGTTCCAACAGTTTGGATCTGTTGAATCTAGGCAGACGGTGGAGCAATATCAAAACTGTGATATTGTTCTTTCTCCGGGCACTAGTGTTCTAGTTTCCTTCAAGCCGACTGGGTCCCCCTAAACCAAACTAACTACCTTATAGCCGCTCTTTATCTATATTGATTTATTAGTTGAGATAATGCTGTGAATTTCCCCCATATTCTCTCTTACGAGCAGTTGCGTCCTATCTTTCTTTTTTTGTATACATTTTTGTTCTTAACCTACTGGTATTCCTCCCTCGAGTCATTTGTGGGGGCAGAAAACCAAACAAATTAATGGGACCTTGCAGTTTCGTATCGGATGGGCTTTAGATTTTTACCCATTTTTGGTCGGTGATGGGCGGGCGTGCTAGGCCGTTGAAAGTAATTTTTTGGGAGGAAAATGCAGGATTCTGGTATACAGTATGAGTGCCATAGGCATTGAATGGATATATGGTATGAGTGGGGGAGAGCGTGGGTTGATGATTCCGATTGGAGTGTGGTTTTCTGTTTGGACTGAGTTGTGGTTGTTCTGTGGCATTTGATGAGAGAGTGAGACCTTGTGCGTGAATTTGAAGTAGGTTTTGCCGTAGAGGAATTTTATCACCTCAGCACGTACTGGTACTATATAAATATTAGTGTTCGTTTGTTACGAGTGGGGTTACACAGTAGTGCGCTGCGGTGTCGTTTGAAAAGTTTTTCATAACTGCACTGGCCTGGGCTTGTAGTTGTGGCTGGCGTAGTATGTTGGTGCCAATGGAGGAACAGCCACACTTACATGTATGGACTGGTGCAGCTGCAAGGACTTTCAAATAGTACGAGTACTAGTATGATAGTGTATGAAATGATTGTTTCTCTCGGCCTGTTGTTGTCTTGTCTGGTTTCGTTTCAACCCTCACTGGTTGATACTGGGGCGATGCTTGTTGTGGTTTAACTTAGTTGTGGCGACGTGCAGTGGCACAGACGGTTGCTCAGTCATCGCGAAGCTTCTTCCTTCCTTACTTTCAACTCAACCATCTCCACCTATTACCCTCCATCCGTTACCCCCTACACCTGCCCCCTCCCTCTCCCTCACTCAGACTTTTCACTCCTTCATACTCAAAGGGAAAACTGTTCAACCCTGCACACAACCGCTCGCCCCTACGCCTTCTAACGTTCTTTTTGACACTCATCGCGTCGCTTAGGTTGCTTGAGTGCGTCCTCTTCGCCTCTTCCATCCCCCTCCCCCTCCCCCTCCCCCTCCTCTCCCGGCTTCACGCACCCTTCTATCGATTCGCGCGGCCTCCTTCTTCCTGTCCGTAACCGCGCGTCCTCATCTATACCGTTCCCTTTACACTTTCATAATTTTTACCCTCTTTCGTTATGGCTGTTGTTCTCAGTAGTTCGATGTCAGAAATTCTGGGTCAACGTATCCAGCCAAAGCTAGTGGAAATAGGATGGAGCATCAGTGGCGAAGATAATTCTCCCCTTAGCGAATACATTTGCCTCATGATACAGAATGGCAAGAGTCGGGAACAAATTGCAGAGGAACTTTCGGGCGATTTGCTCGGGTTGGCACCGGGTGATTCGACGGCGTTAGAGTTTGCCAATTGGTTGTTTGAACAGGTTGATAACCTGAATGGGAAAGCGCAGGGAAATGGAAGCCAGCAGGAAGCAGCCACTCAGGAGCCGGCTGCATCCTCAGAAGAGCCTCAGGGTATTGATGGTGGCATGGATCATGACATGGCCGAAGTTGCGGATGGAGAGTCTGGGCAGAATGGAGTGTATGTATACCCTGGCTTTAACTAACCAACACCCCGGGATCTTGCAGTTTGGACCTGTGCTATGTGCTAATTCAAATTTTATTTAGACCTACTGCGCCGAAGGCTATGAGAAATCCACAGGGACGGCGGTTATTCAATCAGCTAGCGAAGGCGATGGACCGAACGACACCTGTTGATCCTTTACATCGTGTTAGGCCTCAGGCTGGAGGGATCGAGAGACGTGATCCTCCCAAAGGCCCTTCGAGAGGTATGATGCGGGGAGGACAGATGGGCCGTCAGAATGGTCCTGGCCGTATGAATGGGCGTAATGGAAATGCCCCCCCAACCTCTGGCTTCACGGCCTTGACTCCTCAGCAACAGATGCAGTTTTATCATTTGTATCAACAGCAATCCCAAGCCATGGCGCCGTTCATGGGCGGTCCACCACCTCCTCATATGGGCCCTATGGGCCATCATCCTCACCATTCCCACCATCATCACCAAATGCCGATGAACGGGCCAATGAACGGACATGTGAACGGGCCTGTAAATGGGCCTGTGAGCGGACCTATGGGGATGCCACCGATAATGGGTAGGGGCCCGATGATGGATAATCCATATGGCAACAACTTTTCGCAGCCAAGACGTGCGGGCGGGTCTTTATTTGAGCGCATCCAGGCACCACCAGACAATAAGTTCAACCACGGTAACAAAAATCATCACAAAGATAGCGGCAGCAGCGAAATGGATACCGGCGAGGACGCGAGTGCCCTAAGCGGTAGAGCACCAACACCAACCGCAGGAGATGCACCGTCATCATCGTCCATGGACCAATCCTCGGACAAGCCACTAGACGAAGTCCCCTGCAAGTTTGCGGCTAACTGCACTAAGCCGGAATGCCCATTCGCGCACCCGACCCCCGCAGCGATTCCTGGCAAACCCGTCGCATTCGTATCCGGTGAAAAGTGTTCGTTTGGCGCCGGTTGCAGAAATCGGAAATGTACCGGTTCTCATCCATCACCTGCTGCTTCCCCTGTTGTCGCTAGGCCGGTAAAGATTGACGCGGAGTGCAAGTTCTATCCAAATTGCACCAATCCTACTTGCCCTTTTAAACAGTATGTCTCATCCCACCTGACTCATATCCTTTTATCCCTTGTATGTGTATGTATATACTAACGTTATGCAAAGTCCGGACATGCCTCTCTGTCGCAACGGTCCAAAGTGTACCCGCCCGGGCTGCCATTTTACCCACACCGAAGTCAAATGCAAATTCAATCCGTGCCTGAACCCCAACTGTGCATATAAACATGATGAGGGTCAGCAAAAGGGCGCATTCGATCATAAAGTTTGGACTAAGGATGGTAAGCGGGAGCATGTTAGCGAGAGGAAGTTTGTCAACGATGACATGGAGGAGGAATTGATCATCCCTGGTCAGATACCTGTTGGTGCAGAGAATGTCGGGGACATGGACACCGCACCTGTTGATGATTTGGAATAGTGGGAGATGAGGAAACTGGCCGGTGGTGGTCGGCCTGTGCATGTTTTTGCTTGCTTCATAGTTGTGGTTTTCTCTGGAGTGGAGGGGCTGGCGAAACGGTCTTATGAAACGATGCTTGCAGTGCAGTTATGCATGGGTGGAGAAAACTAGAAGTATAGCGGCGGGACCCTCTTTTCTCTTTTTCTTTTCATCATTAGATATTTGCTTTTTTTTTTTCCTCTGCACCCTTTCCTCCCCATCACCCGGTGGGCTATATAGTTAATCTGTTTCGCTTCCTCACCCCACTTTTTTTCCTTTTAATCACTTTTCCTATTACCTTATCTGGAGTCGTCAAAGTTTGGGCCAATCTGCTTTTTTTTTTTTGTTTCTGTTCTCACATTAGGGATGGCGGTGTTGAATTATCGTTGTTTGCTTGTATATAGTTGGACGTACGTGCGGTATTCATATCACGGGGATTGACTTGTATTCTTTTGCTGTGATTTCGTTGGATTAATATGAACCATGAGATGATCATGATGATGGGGTTGGGTTGGACCATGCTTCTTGTGTGTGAGGGTAGGTGGGGCAGGCTTCATACCGTGTATTGTAGTGACACGGCATGGTATGGGTGTTTGGCAAAGGGAAGTGTAGTGCTTGGAGCATTTGACACGCAATATGGTTTATGTGCAGCACAACACATTTACTGTGCGTGGTTGGAAGTGGATATTTCTCGAGACCTGCCCACTACTGCTTTTTCTATCCATGTGATCACCTGCGATCTCTTGCCCCCCTTCCTCTTGTATGAATAATGCCACCGCGATCTCTGGCTTTCTGCATTATCCGGTCTTCAACCTCACACACTCTCCCTCTGCAACACCTGCTCACTCATTCTCGATTACCTTGGGCCTCGCCTTCGCCCTTACGCTCACCCTCCTCTTTCTTAACTCTACCCCTCTCCTCCCCCCTAACCTCCAAAACCCTCCGTGTAACCCAATCCCTCTCCCACAAGCCCCGTTTAGTGACACTCCCGTAAACCTCCTCCGTCTGCCCCACTACCGCGTCTTCCCACCCCTCCTTCAGCCCTTCCTTACCCCCCATGCCGTCCTTCCAAACCTCATCAATCGTGCCCCCAACTTTCCCCAAGAGACCCTTTAATCCTCCATTCGCACCTTCTCCCCCGCCATCATGATAACTGGCAAAGGGCCCCTTAACAGCCCACCGAACCCCCAACGACTCTTCCAAAACCTCGTCTACCTCTTTAACCCCAACTACCCCGTCGGCGACTAGCTTGCATGCCTCGCGGAATAGGGCAAAGGCAAGTCTGTTTGCTACAAAGCCCTTTGTCTCCTTCCTTACTAATATTGGCGTATGTCCTTCCCGACCTTTCCAATAGTCCATTGCGAAAGCGACCTCATCAGCGGAGGTATCCGGGGATGGCACGATCTCGATAAGTGGGAGTATATGCGGTGGATTGAACGGGTGCACTACCAATAACCTTGCTTTCGCACTTGCGCTAAGGCTCTGTGCCTGCGTGCTCGCTGGAATTCCTGAAGTACTCGTCCAGAGGTGGCATGTTTCTGGCAGTAGTGGGACTATGCTTGACCACAGAACTTGCTTACCAAGGGGGTTTTCTGGGGTCTGTTCCTGGAGAATGTGAGTTTCGGGGGTACATGCAGAGTCGAGAGTTTTCGCAAGGGTTATTGTGCCGTTGGAGAGGAGGGTTTCTACTGATGGCGTTGCTGGGGAGGAAATGGAAGAGGAGGAGAGGTACTGTGGGAGTAGTGACTTGACGTACGGTACTAGGTCCTCCCTTGGATCATAGATTGTTATCCGATTGGTTGGGTCACGGAGGTGCACGGCGCACCAAGATAGGCCGATTGTTCCAGTTCCGATTAGGGTTATGTTCGGCATTTTTCTTCTTTCTTTTCTTTTCTTTTTTTTACAAGAGCTGTTGTTTCGTCGTGTGGTTTTTCGCGCTGGGCAGGCTACGGTAGCTTTAGCTTAGCCTAGCTCTGAGGACGTGGTTGCGAACAACTGGTCAAGTTTCCGGGTGTTCGGCGGCTACCCCCAAGGCTCGGGTTGGTAATGAGTGGCTGTGAAGAGATCGGGATTTTTTTTTCTCGAAAAAAAGTCGATGACGGAGGGTGGGAAAAAAACTTGGTTTGAGAGCAAGGGGGGGCGACGGCGATTTTATCATGAGTGGCGGGTGTCGCAAGGCTTCATATCATAGCATCTCACTTTTGATATATAAACCGTTGTCCCGGACTCTTGGGTTGTGGTCGTCTTTTTAATTTTTAGAAACATCAAATATCACTCTTTCTCTTACAGTATTTTACCATTTTCCTTATTCTTTTAAGTCATTTGAATATATTATACAGTAAATAGACTACTGGTAGTCTATTCTTCCATCAAAAACACACGTAGCTTCACTATCATAGCAAAAATGTCACTACTTTCCCTCCCAAACGAGCTCCTCCTCCAGGTCGGGGAAGGCATGGAAGACCCGCGGGATGTCAACTCCCTCATCAGGACCAATCACCGCCTACACTCCCTTCTAACCCCACACCTCCACACTCTAGCTCTACAACCGCACAAGTGCCCAGTCCTACCCCTCTGCTGGGCCGTCCTGAAAGGCCATACCCCACTCGTGCACCTCCTCCTCTCAAAAGGCGCCCTCCCCGAAACGCCGGATCCCGAGAACGGGGACACAGCGCTACACTACGCCCTCTCCGTGCGCCTACACGAAAACCCCACATCCCCGATCCTGCAAGACCTCCTCAAACACACCGATAATCCAAACGTCCCAAACCCCCACGAGGGCAGCACACTCCTTCACCGCGCCGCCTCCGCGGGTGCCATGGAAGAGCTAACCCTTCTACTCTCAACCCCGAAAATCGACGTCAACGCCTGCATCAGCGCAATGGGGGACACCCCGCTCACCCGCGCGGTATCATTCAACCACCCCGCCGCCACAAAACTCCTCTTACGCCACGGCGCAAATCCAAATGTACTCACGGGCGCCGGTCAATCCCCCTTATCCCTTGCTGTGAAGCTCCAAAACGCCGAAGTAGTGACGGAACTGCTGCGCCATTCTGCCAACGCTGTGCTGCAACTGCCGCTCGATGGACAGACGGTCCTGCACCAGGCTGCTTGCGCCAACAGCGAGGGCATAGTGCGTTTGTTGCTGCGCCGGGGGGTCTACGCGGACGTTAGGAACCGGCAGGGCAGGACTCCGCTGGATGTGGCGGTCTTGCTGGGGTGTGAGGGCGCTGCGGAGGTGCTGCTGGAGGGTGGGGCCAAGGTGGATGTTTGGAGTGAGGGTGAGGGTGGGGAGACGGCGTTGTTTAGGGCTGTTAGGTATTGTCCTAGGCGGGTGCCGCTGATCAGCTTGCTGGTGCGGCATGGGGCGGATTTTAGGGGCGTGGGGAGTCGGGCTGAGGGGAAGAGTGTTTTGGAGTTTGCGAGGGAGCAGGGGCATACTGTGGTTGTGGATATTTGTGAGGGGTTTGAGAGGGGTGATATTGGGAAGGGGGGGAGGATTGCGAATAAGCTTTAGGGGGGGTTTCCCTGTTTGTTTGGTGGGAATGTGCGTTTCGGATTGTGTTGTTATAACTATGGGTGGTTTGATTGTCTTTGGGGGGTTAACTTGTAACTTAGAGTGTTGTACTTTTTCCTTTTTTTGTAACTGGAGATGATTTACTGCGCGTGCGCTAATAGATTTTCTTCCTTGCACTTCATTCGTTGGAATAAACTCATTACCTTTGCGAACCCTTGTATCAATTTTTCCAGCGACATAGCGATATCAGATATGCAGTCACAGGTTATCACTCGCAGCCTCTATTCGACGCCCCCAAAGCCTTCAGAACTCTGCGAAATATCACAGATCGCGTTACTTGCCTTTGTTTCCCCTCCCCTTTTTCTTTTCCTTAGTCGCTAGGGTAGAGTTGGGTCTTGCATCGCTGTTTCCCCCCGCCTTTGGCATGTATAATTATGCTCCGGACGGCTTATCAAAAGTACGATCTGATGATGTGAAAACTCACCTAATAGGATTGTTTTCCCCCTCTTTCCCTAACCACTGAGGCATGATGATAACGAAGTATTCCTGGAAAGCTGGAGGGAACGAGAATAAGAAAGGAGAGGAGAGGAAAGTTAGGCAAAATTAGGATATCTTTGGCTCGGTAGAAAATACGAAATAAGGTTTCCAGTGGGGTCTCGGGGAGCCTACGCTGGATATATCGTATCATACGCTATGTAAATGCAGTTCTAATCAGAGGGTTAGCCTGCTAGGCGAGTGACGGATTGTGACGGCGGTATAAAAGAACCCAGGGACCAATTCACCTGTTTGGGGGCGGTAGCACTCAAGCGCAGCATTGCGTAAACAGGCTTAAACAGAGTTAATTTTTTGTTTGCACCTAGTATAATAGTCCTGTTTGTTTTTTTGGGGTGTCATACGGCTAAAACCTGATGGTAATTCATTTTTGAGTTTACCCGGGATTTATTCTGCTGTCGCGGTTGGTTTAGCGGTAAAATATTATGCCCTGAGGTGCCGGTAAGAGGTAATCCGTGAGCACGTTTAACGGGTATTTGAATTTACTGCTTGGGTTAGTGGTTGATCGGTATTGAGTTTTGGCGGACTAGCTCCTTGAGTGTTAGGAGGATAATGTGGATTATGGTAAATGTAGATACGTATCGTGAAAATGCGTCGCCCTGCGCCGTGGGAGCACTGTGCCTGGCGGTTACGAAGGTGCCGAAAAGCATACTCCCCATCTTTAGAGAATCTGATAGGAGGCTGCGGGAAAGGATTTCCAGCCTGGGCCGAGATCACGAACGGTCATGCTGTGATGTTTAAATTGGGTGATATGGAAGTTTTCGACAGATTTGCTCGGGGGCTTGATGTGCTTGTGCACTGGGCTACGGTTCTACCGCAGCCGTTCGAGGGTGTTCCTTCATCTCGGTGCAAGATATTCTACCAAGGGAGAGCGCTTAAGAGATGTCACGTTTCCTGCTACAGCTGAGGTAAGCACGGGCAGGGTATTGTTGGCGCAAATTTGGGGGGCGGTCCTTACAATAGGCACCCGTGAGGTTTCACAATAGACCCCGCTTTTCTTCAGCCTTGAGGTATTCCAGTAGCCGACTAACTGACTAACTCCATCACCTATCTTCCACAATATCCTAAGCGGCAAAAACAGAGAATGTCTCAATTATTTAGTCATAACACCAACTCTTTTAACACGGCTGTTACGAATAACTTTACCACTGCCGATGATCGGTCTCAAATCTTGACATGGTTATCACCGCTTGAGCCCAGGATACGGCACCAGGACATCCGAGACCGCCGAGTCGAAGAAGTGGGGGAATGGCTCTTACAGACCGAAGAATTTAGAAGTTGGTACGCTGGCAGTGGGGGAGCTGAGTCCGATAGTGCGGTTTTGTTTTGCTACGGTGATCCCGGAGTTGGCAAGACTTTTATAAGGTAACAAAGAAGAACTTCAAGGAACGGGAGGAAAAGGGAATGTGCTGACAAGCCGCGGTGTTAGTTCATTGGTGATAGACAGGTTGTGCGATTAGGCTAGAGGGAAAAATGTCGCTGTTGGGTGTTTTTACTTCGACTTCGCCGCTCGAAAGGAGCAACCATCGACGAACGTGCTGGGCGCCCTGCTTAAACAAGTTGTGGATGGGCTAGAAGAGATACCGGGAGAAATATCGCGAGCCTACAGAGACCAGAAGAAGGTCATTGGTGGACGGGGACTGCAACTTTCCGATATTGCGAAGATGCTGCAGACCACTTCTTCCGAAAGGCTTACATTCATATGCATCGACGCTATGGATGAGTGTGCGGCAGAACATTGAGTCAAGCTCCTTGATTCGCTCGATAAAATCCTCCAAAAATCTCCGGGTACTCGAATATTCATGACCGGGAGACCGCACATTCGGGCTGAAATCGGGAAGCGCCTTTCTGGAAGAGCAGTGACTGTAGCCATTACTCCTAGGAGAGGCGACGTTATCGGATATCTTCGTACTAGGCTGAAGGAAGACACAAACCCTGATGCGATGGATAGCAGTCTGGAAGCAGAGATTCTGAGGAGAATTCCTGAAGATATTTCTGAAATGTATGTAAAGAAGCAACACTCAGGAAGCTGCCTCAAGATGTCCACTGATAGATACGTATCTAGATTCTTGCTTGTCTCTTTGAATATCGACGCGATCTTGCAAGAAACCACGATCCATCGTAGGCGACAAAGGCTCAAAGCAATGACAGATGGTTTGGGCCTGGGGGATGCTTATGGTGCAACACTGGATCGGGTAAAGGGACAAGGTGGAGAGAAAGCGAGGCTTGGTATGGCCACTTTGATGTGGACCTCTCACGCGGAGCGGCCTTTAAAGGCTGATGAACTGCTTCACGCCCTAGCAATTGAGATAGGGTCGCTGAATCTCAATAGCGACAATATCCCTCCAATGGGGACATTGCTAAGCTGCTGCCAAGGACTTGTTGTGGTGGACAAGGAGACTTCCACTGTCCGGTTAATTCACTTTACCCTTCAAGAGTACCTCCGGGCGCATCCCCAACTTTTTGGTACCGCTCACTCGACAATGGCGGAAACCTGCTTAAGTTATTTAAATTCGCAGCAGGTTAAGGCACTATCAACTACTCCCTCTCCCGATCTCCAAAAAACACCCTTTCTCGAATATTCTTCTCTGTATTGGGGAGTCCATGCGAGAAGGGATCTTTCAGATTGCGCTAAACTGCTTGCCCTGAAGTCATTCGACGACTGCAATAACTACATATCCACTAAAATCCTCTTGAAAGCACACGGGTTGCATTTCGGCGCGGTCGATTTCCATGAACTTTCCCGGTTCAGCGGTCTACACTGTACGTCTATCTTTGGGATTGACGAGATTGTAGCCGGTTTGGTAGAGGTGGAGGGTTGTGATATCAACCAAGATTGTTTTGGAAATACACCTCTTGTGTGGGCTGCTTTGAATGGGCACGAGGGAGTGGTGAAAATACTACTCAAACGGGACGACGTTAACCCCGATAAGCCCGGCGAATCTGGGCAAACACCACTCTGTCGCGCTGCAGAGAATGGACATGAAGGAGTAGTGGAAATATTACTCGAGCGTGCCGACGTTAATCCCGACAAGCCGGACAGGTTAGGCCGAGCACCGCTCTCTCTTGCTGCTGAGAATGGGCACGAGGGGGTGGCGGAAATGCTACTTGGACGAGACGACGTCAACCCCAACAGACTAGATGCATTTGATCAAACAGCACTCTACCGTGCTGCTTGGAGTGGGCGTGATGGAATGGTGAAAATATTGCTCAGACGGGACGACGTTAACTCTGACAAGCCGAATAGCCTAGGCCAAACACCACTCTATTCTGCTGTTCAGAATGGGCATGAGGGAGTGGTGAAAATAATACTCGGACGGGACGACGTCAACCTCGAAAGGTGGGACGTGTCGGGCAAAACACCACTATATTATGCTGTTAAGAATGGGCACGAGGGAGTGGTAAGAATACTACTCGGGCGGGACGACGCCAACCCCGACAAGCCGGATAAATCAGGCCAAACACCACTCTGTTGTGCTGCATTGAATGGGCATGAGGGAGTGGTGAATATACTCGGGTATGGTCATAAAGGGCGGAAAAAAAGATCAGCAAGATCCGGTGGGCTAGTGAGAAAACAGGTTGCAATAGTGGAAAAATTCTTGCCTTGGCAGACACCACAAATCCA
>Ga0307507_10004377_pt1 | contig 25188 bp, 11 predicted proteins | sample 7_EM_MG_FD_207223 | JGI IMG/M metagenome (GOLD analysis project Ga0307507, IMG submission 207223) | Populus trichocarpa ectomycorrhiza microbial communities from riparian zone in the Pacific Northwest, United States - 7_EM | ecosystem: Host-associated > Plants > Roots > Unclassified | place...
TGCTCAGAATACCGCCATCCCAGTACTGTTCAGCATTGCCATGATGGAAACGAGAGTGGCCGCGTAGATTTGATCCCCGGTAGTAAAATAGGTTGTGATGGGCACCGGAAAAATCTCCTGTTAGCCGAGAACCGACGCTACCCGGCCATGAATTTCGGCCACAAGGTAAGGGATAGTGGGCTAGCTTTGCAGCGGAATACTATTTTAAGAATCGATTTTGTTGATCTACCTCAAATTTGAAGAAAGCGAAAAAAAAAAGCAAAGGCTTTGCCACCGCACAAGACATGAAACCCGAAACTTGCCCTTGCTACGGTAAAGGTCTTTCGCTTGCTCTAGGGCGCCTACTTTAGGCTATTTGCATGCGGGCCAGCTAGACCGGAACCAGCCGAGGAGATCCTTGGGGTGCCAGATAAGGGGCGTGCGCAGCGCCTAGCGTTCCGTTCGGAGAGTGCTCCACACTTTAATCCAACTACCTTCCACGATCTCAATATTCAGTGCCCGATTGGTATTTCCTAGACTAAATCTAATGCCAGGATGTGAGCTGTAGGAAAAGCTCTGTGGTTATATTATCTACCACAATTGAGTAAAGGCAGAATCAAAATATTTTTTCTTTCCTTTTTTCCTTCTTATTACACCACGATTTATTTTTATTTCTGGCCGGAGCTGCTTGTCCTTCCTATCTACTCGAGTACGATCCCCTGAACTCCCGGATTCGACACCTGGCGAGTGGAAGAGTATTCTAAATCCTGGAAGCAATTTCACTCGCCTACCTGGACTGGGATTTTTAAGAAAGTAGCCGTGGCCATTCTGCCCATCTGGTGTTCACTGGGCCTGGACACATTGCTGATTCTACTCCTTGCATACCATGACAATGCTAACAGATACTCGGGTGTGATCCTAGTAAAGGATCTTGGTATTCTGCCTCGCCGTAAGTGCCGGAAGCAAGGGATTGGTAGATATGGCCAAAGATCTGAGCATATTTGAGCGTCTATCCAAAGTATACCCCCCCCGCGCTTATTCTCGGCGCTCAGGCCGAGGACAAACACCTTCTCTTACCTAGTTTGTACATACAGCCAAAATTCGGCTCGTCTTGTTCAGATCTTGGAGTCATCCAATATTAGTGGTGTTTATAAATTTCGTTCAATCAGCAATCGGGAGTAGCTACCCGGGAAAGCGCTTTATACACTCTTTTAGTCAATCCATCATTGCCTGTCCTCGATTCTTAAATGAGGGATTTCATCTAGTCGCGAAAAAAGTGAATTAAGCCTACGATTAGCAAGTGCTGAGAAAGCTCCCCGCTGCTACCTGTTGGCTCAGTTATTCCTCCAGTAAGCCATAAGACACTGTCAGAGCCGGTTGAGTACCCCGATGCTTCTTAGTATCAGCCTAACATTCCCTTTTCCGGGGACCGCAATAGGAGGCAGCGTACTAGTTTGTAGCTTAGACCTTAACTGCGTTATTTCCATAGCCGGACAGTGTCAATATCTAAGCAAAATGAGAATCAGAGGTAAGCACTAGTTTCTCGGTGTTGCATGGATTTTAGACATGGGGTTGGTTCGTCATAGCCATGCAGTCTTATCTGGTGATTGTGTCTCTTAAATAGGCGACTAGAGGGGATGAGCATTGGGGCCGGTCAGTTCAGGTATTGATCACTGGCCCATCAACCTCAAATTCAAAATCTGCCGTGAGAAAGCGCTAGTATACCCACGAGTCTCCCATGGAATCTATGTTGCACTAGTACATGCCACGGGAGGGGTTCATTTTGCGGCTTAACCCAGGCTCACTGTTCATTAACGCTCTAGCCGCGCCTCGCTGTTCCGGATTGCCAAAATTTAAAGAATCTATTAGGAGCAGCGGATTATCCTGGACAACAGGTTAAGTTTTGGGGCAGAGAAATTCGGAATTCGAGGAATTTCATCCGGGAGAACGGGGAATTCAGTAGAGTGAATTCTGGAACAACTTGGTGCGAATGTACCGTAGGTTTGGTCTGAGCTGATGCTTATCTCCTAAGTGCTATTTAAAAGAAAGCATCTCGTCTCACCTATGGCATGAATAGGATTCTCACTTTGAGTCATGCAGGATCAGTGCGGGGTTTGGCCAATTGGGATCTAGGGCATATCGATACCAACAAAATAATTCCAATAGCTTTACATTCTGCGATGCCTCCCTCAAAGAGGAGGCCGCGCTAGAGCTTGTGCGCCCTTATCCAAACAGCAGGTCACGCGGGAGATCATGAACCTGCTTGTGTGAACCCTAGATTTACGATGATGGTAAGGGATGTGGCGGATTTCTCTGGTAGCCCTCACTGGGAATATTATAGTATATTCTCCCTTCAGTCCCTCTATTAGAGCGAGAAGATCAGCCCCGGCAATCCTCTAAACCGAAGGGAATTATCCACTCGTGTTCGAAAATTGTTCTCCTAAAGGTTTGGTAAACGATACTACACACAACCTAGTATGTATTGGACTCCCCCCTTAAAAGAAGTACTTGTTAAGCTAATGAGAATAACAAAGATCCTCTTGCAGCAGTACTACACCCCTCATCATGGCCACCGATGCCAACCCCACGAGTGATACCTATGTCACAGGCATCACAAAGCTTTTCTGGATGCCGACAGATTCAGGCGGGGTCCCAGCTGTCGCCGTTAGCAAAAGGGCTTCCGATTACATCAACTCGGCTTATACCATCCTGATAATGCTGATTTTTATGATTGGATGGTCCTTGATCCTAGCCATTTCAACGGAATACTGGCCCAAGAGGGACAGCGCAGACCATCTGGGTCTCTTAGGTGACATCCGGAACTCTGCCGAACCGACCGATGCGGTGAGGATAATGATATCCCACTGCAAGCGAGAGATACTCAACATGCTTGGGCGCAAACCTAAAGACTCTCCAGTTCTAGAAAGCAAAGGAGTCCAGACTAGTCCAGCCTACCAAAGTCCAGACACCATTTCAAAGGACAATAACCCCTCGAAAGAGATAACGGAGATTATCCAAGAGGAGAAGAACCAGATTCCGGGGGGTCCCTCTCCATCAAACTCCAGCCGCGGGGCGAGATATCTGTTGTGGGACTTCCTGTTTGCATGTATTGCCTTCGCTATGGCCGCTGGAAATATTGCCGCGGGTATTGTAGTACCACCGCAACTCTTGATGGGAACCGTCGCCCCTGTGGCTAAGGATGTCATCTTCTACCCCGACGTCCAACGTTACGCCCGACCTGACGACAATGGCGCCGGAGCAGCTAAATTGGATTCATTGAAAGCCCCTTCAGCACTTCGCGCACTCGGAACTGTCGAAGATTCCAACGTTACAGCCCGAAAACGAGTACATATAAACAGCCAAATTAAAGGAGATTCGGCGAGCCTTGACTACGACTATAATGTTACCGGGGTGGATATGGGGCTGCAGAGTGATCCCAAATTGATGCTCATGGTCAAAGGTTCATGCCGCACAGATTATACTTGGCTCATGAACTCTACCGACGACAAAGTGGATACCTATAGGCTCTTTGGAAAGGAGATATTTAATGTCACACGCCCACCACCCGAGGCGGATCTTCCTCCAATGGTGACTTTTCAGATCGACCCAGACACGAGAGGTGGACCCAACTTTTCATACGCCATGATGGTTAACACTGCGGGCCTCTATAGCTACACCTCTGGTCAAGACCCATGGTATATTACCGACAAGACTAAGGCCAACCGATCCATTGCATATCAGGTGCGCGGGGACCGACCAGCTCTGAGTTGCTGGGAAACTAACAAGTGGCGCCTTAATGGCAAAGACACGGATGTTTATGACTTAAATCCCAATGCGTTGCCTGGTCTAAAACTCCACAAGCTTTGGGCCGATACGGTTTTCCCATACGAGTTTGGCTCCCCACGCGTGGTCACCGTGGGTAGGGCCGCAGGGCCATCTGCACTGAAATCGGCTTCCTATTCCTCAGCTCCTTACTATATTCTGGATGCTGGCGCATCCGCTATGAGCAATGACCTCGAGCGTTTGGTGTTGGCCAGTTGGATTAGCAGTTCGAACGTCTTGCGTGAAACAACAAAATACAAGAGTGGAGATATGGCAAACCTTGCTAAGGGAGAGGAAGGCTCGGTGGAAGCTGCCGCCGCAAGATTCGTCCTTGAGAGTAGCGATGTTGCCACCTTGTCTGTCCGGATCCTTATCTCTGTCCCGGCTATTCTCTTGTTCCTTTTTATTGTACAGGGGACCTTGAGTTGGGTGCTCCGGCATCCAAAGTCTGAGAAAATGGGAGAAGTCTTACTGCCTTGATTGGAACATTTCTAGATATATTTTCTCTTTCCATCCTTTTTTTCTGGGGAGCCTTCCTCTTAAATTGTGTTTAACTGTAGTTTCTCCTTCGCTTTATTTATTCTTTAAATGTTGATGTCCAAAATATGTTACGAAATTTTTCTCATTTCTCATTTCTATTGTCGTCTAAGTCGTATCAGTGGCCCGGCTTAGCGACCTTCATGAGTTAACGCGTGTGTCTTTGTATCATTGCCAGAAATTCACTTCCTGGGTTTGTGGGGGCACTACGGGCGGAGGATCGGTGGGGGGGAGGAGAAAAGACCGTTTTGTCGGGGGTTAACTATCAAGTGGGACAGCGGTAGAGTGGGCAGACTAATAGGGTTTTGCTATGAGAAAGTACAATCGTAAACTTTGTTCTCTTGTTCCCAATTCAAATAACCTCCAGCAAAAAAACACGGCTATATATAAAATATCGCCAAACCATCCTGATCACTCCATCACTTCTCACACCCATCTATTCCCCTCCATGTATGTTCTCATTCCTCTACTTACCCCCGTGATAGCAAAAGAAAAGCATGACCATAGAACAACCTCCTTGAATTATTCTAACTCTAGAATCTAGAGCAAATGTAACCGCTCAAGGCAATCTGTAAAATTCCACAGGAAACTACAGAGCACTACCTACTCTAGTAACTCTCACATCTACCCTTATCCGCTAACTCTAACAACTATCCGTTTCGGCCAATTCCAACACGTTGTAATCATATGAGTTCGCGGTTGGCCCCACGCCACGGTCCCGGGATGCCACGTTCCAAGATGCACCAATTGGAATTAACCGCTATCTAAACATTAGAATTATAGATCGGCTCGCGGTGTTTTAATTACTCAAGACCATGTTTCTAACATTTTTAGGGGCTTTTGAGAGGTTGTATTTTTAGTCAAGTCCCTTTTTAGTTGATTTTGTTGCGCCTGCTTCCTCAAATATCTGGGTTATTAAACTCAGCCGTAGTAAGGGAACGCCTTGTTAACCCTGATTAGACTAAACGAGTGGATAGCTCTTGGGATGCTTATTCTGTCTCCAGGGAGCGTCCTTTGAGATGCTAATGGGAGTGCGGTTCCCACATTTCTGGCCTTTCCAAACATTGAAATTCCTCTGGGTGCTGTGTCTGGGAGTCTCCCAGCCATATAAAGGATAACACAATTACGCCTAGTTAATGGATACGGGTGTAGGAGGTGATTTTCTAGATCAATTTCTGCTATTGAGACTACCCTCTATCAGAGGAGAAGGAGGCTTCATGTGATGATCAAAGGGGAGACTCTAGGAGATGGCACGTAGCAACATTACCACGAGTGAAAGCGCGGTCGAGAAGCAGATCAAACTCGACAAGGGAGTTCAAATGTGGATATCACATGGGGAGTGGCTATTACATGGGGCGAGTTACGCCACGCTCCTAGAGTCGAAGCAGGATCTACCAAATTGAAATGTTCAAAAATCCCTGGCCATAGAAGCACTATTCGCATGCTTACAGGGGGCCGTTAATGCCGAGAACTCCTCACCCACCGCCACTAAGCTCCGCAGGAGTACCCCTCCCAGAATCCTAGCTTGTTTCTCAACCCCCATTGACAACCGTAAAGGTCAGTTTAAGCTACCTCAATTTTCGGCATGTGAGGCCTCCGGCCTTCTCTTCACTCCCTCTTACTAAGCGCCCCTTTGTTGAATATGCCCCTTGTTACTCGGGTACACGTGCCGGGCGGGAAATCGTAGAAAGTGTGAAGACACTTACTTTGAGACTGCTCGATGGATACGACAAGCGTATATCTTCGCACATACTGAATTTGGGTGGGATGTTTGTTCGGTTGCATAATTTTGATTAGGGAGGCACCCTGAGATTTCTAGGTCTTCGTGGTATGCATACCTCTGCTGCGTGGGGGTAACATGTGCTGTATTAGAGATGAATAAATGTGATTTACAGGGAATTGATTTCTGTGATAACACAGCAATCTCGTGGGCTTCTACGGGGGGGATGGAGAGGCCGTGAAGGTATTGTACTATTGGAACGGAGCAACATCAATCCCTGCATATCGGATTAGTGGAGCCCAACACCGCTCTGGCTGGCTGTCGGCAATGGCGGTGAGGGGGTCATAAGGAAACTACTAGAACGTAAGGACATGAATCCCTGCGGAGAGTATAGGCAGAACCGAACCCCGCTCCCACTACCGGTAGTTGACTCGAATGGGCTTGAGTGGCCCTGAGGATGCTGCTGGAGCGCAATGACGTCAACTCCAACACAGCCAATCTCGGGAATGGCCTGGCAGCACTCTCGTCGGCTGGGGAGGGCCGACATAAGGGTGTTTTGATTGTCCATACAATGTTCTGACTCAGATGTTCGGGCTCTATACTAGTATACCTGTAACTTAAAAGCGAAGCCTTCAAGCAACCTGATCCGTGCTGGAAATCCTGTGTGTCAAATTTACCTTTCCCAATAGGTGTTCGGAATCGTATGGTTTCGGCAGTGCTTGCGAGATAGTCATGGGAGAGTTCACTAATAAGTTAATATTTCACTAGCTGCGAGAAAAACAGCATGTATACAGACTCTTGAAGTCGTGGCTAGAGCAAAGCAAGCACTGTAACCTAACAGAAGCAGGAATGTCGTTTGCTCCCTGCGATAATTGTATAACCTGCTGGCACATATCGGGATTGATATTAGCCCATATCGAGGTGCGGTAGGAGAGATAGGTGGAAGTGACTCCACAAAACTGCACTAATTTGGACAAATAAGTGGTTGAGGTGAAGAAGTGTGTACTTGTATAGTATTTTTCCGCGGGATGCCTGGATGATACAAGTACCTTTCAGCATCGTTTTCTTTTTCGCGGAATGAGCCCAGATTGGGCAATGATCTAACCCTGGTTTCTTCAAGAATCATTGGTAGAGAAAAGTCTGGCTTCAGCATTGATGATACAGTTGTGATCAATAAGTCTGTATACCGACCCCACCCCCGCCGACCTAGTTTAACTGACAACGGGGTTTTACACAACACCCTCCCAACCCCCGTATCTGGTTTTTTCTTTCATATCACCACCAAAAAATGACTTCTCGGCGAGTTTTGGTACCGTTATAAGGGGAGATCGGCACACTCCCAAGCAGCAATGAAAAGAACTAAATTCTCATGACCGAGCAGGAATGTTTGAGGCGATAAGTTTGGGTTCGAGTCCATCAGCGGTCGCATTGGAATTTGGGTGTACACGGCAGACACTCTACCGCACTGTTACACGGGAACGCGAGCTCACCCACTTTGGTTCTAGATCTAGAACTGGTTGTCTGAAGAAGCTAAATCATCAAATTATACGCTGTTTACTTCGTCTTGTGAGAAGTTTTCCTAATATATACTTTCGTGATCTCATTGAGGTCAGTGGTGCCAATGTGTGCATCAATACTGTCCGGCGCGCTCTTGGGCCCAATCTACGTCGCAAATGGAGGCGTTGTAAGAGGATTCGCCTAGAGGAGAGGGATGTGAGAGAAAGACTACGAATTGCACGTAATTATCGTCAGAGGGACCAAGAATTGGTGGAGGTATCGAAGATTATTAGTTTCCCTTATAATGGTCTTCACTTAAACTTCCTTTAGGGTATCTATAGCGATGAGTCTTCCGTACAAAACTCACCCAATTGTCCCGATGGTTGGATTTTTGACTTCCCAAGGATAAATGGAAAGAGTGGGCTGGCAATGAGAGCGAACATGTCAAGTCTTGCCTCTCATTTATGGTCTGGGAGGCTATCTGGATTGGTGGGCGGTCAGATTTACAGGTTATGGAACGAGACGAGGACTCTCCAAAGAACGGCTATAGTGCTTGCTCCTATATTAAGATCCTGGAGGAAGGTTTATTGCCTCATTATACTCCTGGAAGGTTTCTTTTGCAAGACAATAGGAGAATTCATATTGCAAAGATCACCAAAGCGTGGTTGGAATCGCATAGAATCTGGGTTGCTGAACACCCTCCACACAGCCCTGATTTAAACCCAATCCAGCACGTTTGGAAGGCCATGAATAGTATCCTCCGAAGGGACCATAGATACTTGAAAGATCTTAAGGATAATACTAAGAGTAGAGTGATTTTCATTAGGGCTCTGAAGGCAGCGTGGGGGGCAGTCCCGCAGGGGCTAATTGACGGCTTGATCAATTCAATGCCCAGACGCTACCACGCAGTACGAAGAAATCGAGGCTGGTACACGAAGTATTGATCACTATGGCAATAGCTCTCAGTCTATATTTTTATTGTATTTTTAGCTTTATTTTTGGTGGTGCAATTGATTGTTGAAGTCGCCGCTGAATTACGTTGTAAGGGGGTGGGCGGCGTTGGTGTACAGACTTATTGATCATAGCTTTACGAGTGCATACCTGTGTCTACTCCGGTGCTAGTTCGCCCTCAGTCCCGGAAGTACCGAGTATCAAGCGCAAGTCTGTCGAACCCCTCTGGTTGGCCAGGTTGCCTCTCGGCCACTCAGAGGACGGTATTCCCACCAGCCACTTCGCAAGAGTTCGACAGACTTTTTTCTCTCACCAAAAATTAGCGTAGATTGGCCTTTCAGTTGCAGAAAAAAAACAAAAAAGCAGTTACACACATAGCAATTTCAACCAATGAGCCACACTTCGACAGACTTATGCTCACACCCTATTACAGTGACACATGCAGCGCCATCTCATTCTTGCGCAGAGGCTTTTTCGCGGGTTTCCACCCATGTCATATGGCTCGACTCGAGGAGGTGTGTGCGCGTGTCTCAGCCGCCTCACGGGAAGGATAACCAACCAAGACAAACTCATAGAACACATACGGCGCTTGCTACACAACTGATGCTCAAATTTTGCATACACTCACAAACATCTTGTTGTCACTTTGGTACATGCTTAGATGCCAGAATATTGCTTAGCACCCAGGTAGGGTTTCTTGAGAGTCCCTGAGAATCGCAATATTTGGCATGTTCGATTGTCCGTCCTCCTATGATTGTAATTCCTGTCAGACCCGCGACCCCGAGATTTGGTGCTCATCTCTCGGGTACTGTACTGTACATGGGTAAAGGGCTCAGACATTTTGAAAGCGGGGGGAACACCACCCCTTTGGCCTGAGCTTTTAAGTTTCGGTTGCATAACACACACAGGTGCCCCCCAAGGAATACCGTAATATTTAAATCTAAACTTTTTGTGGGTGCTCAGATTTACGGAAACAATCAGCCATACAAATTCTTGATCTCTGTGGTCGGGCATTATGAGTGGGGTCTTGCAGCAGTTTAAGCCTTCGCTATTACGAAATTTATATCGATGGAATTGTTTTATTGAGTAGCATTAAAAAAACAAAATCTATCGGCTCCCAGTTTCTCATTCACTGTTCGGTAATATTTGTGCGCGGACAAAATTGATAGAATGTAAAATGTACAGTATGGCAACCTGGCAACCAAACACCCGTCATCACCATACACTTCAACCCCACTTAAAAAAAAAAAACCGCCCTAATTCAACCAAAACCAAACTTTTTGGTCAGCCTCTTTTGTTTAAGCTAAGAGGCCTCCTATTCTTTGCAGTTAGGCCAAATGCTCTTTTTTATTTTTATTTTGGTCATCAGTCTAATACCGGAGAAGAGAAATGTGATCCGTCATTTGCTGGCTCCTTGGTGCTGCTTGTAGCCTGAGGGTATTTCCGAGCAGGCCAGCTAGACCGAAACAAGCTGAGGAGATCCCAGGATGCTTGGCGTGCGCAGCGCCAAGTTGTCTGTTCCGGGCTCCGCACTATAATTCAACTACCTCCTACGATCTTATTATTGGGTGTGAAATTGCTATCTCCCAATCTAAATTGAATTCCAGGACATGAGCTGCAGGAAAATTGTGTCACCGTATCATATCTACAGCCTACAATTGAGTAAAGGCACAATAACGATCCTTTTTCCTACCCTTTTCCTTCTTATGCAGATTTATTTTTCCTTCTTGGTGGAGCTACTTTTCCTTGTCATCTGCGATCTTCTGGGCATCCCGATCCGATGCGTCGTCTGTGAGTAATATACTACCATAAAATTCTAACCCTAGGTATAGTTTCGTCACGCGACTAAGAGTGAGATATCCAGGAAAGTAGCCGTGATCATTTCACCGATCTGGTCTGATTGTGCCACATTGCTCAATGTCCGTGGTTCATTGCATAACAGAATGGTGTTAGCACGGTGTTCATGAATGATCCCTGTCAATGATCCTGGCGTTCTACCGAGCCATAGGTATCCGGAAACAAAGATTGGAAAGAGATACGCGAGGATGGGTAGAAATCTGTGCTTTTCTGAGCCACTCATACGAAATTCTCCCCCCCCATTTTCTGGCGCTGATAGCATACCTTAGAACTTGAACAATCGAACCTCACACTAAGGCCAAAAAAAGACAAAAGAACTAGAACTTACTAGCATAGGAAACCCTGACGCCCTAGCGTGGTGTTCAATTATTCGAATTTTTACGGTAGGGGAAAGTCCCTATCGTCACTTAGTTGGTGCATTACTTGGCGCAACTAGGCATCGGAGCGATAGGGTCAGGAAAAGGTGTTTCTGTCAATGGAAAGTAGTCCCGGGTTCGGTGGAGGCCACTTTACTACTACAAAAGGCATTTGATCGAGGCAACAGATTTTCAACTTTTACCGTAAAAAGAATCGAGCACTTTCTGGTAGACACAGGAAAAAAATTTTTAATAATTTCTAACTAGGCTCGACTATGTAGGAACTCTACGCAAAATACTCGGTGTGTTCATTACTCCTGGGAATCGCTTTCATAATGCCTTTTAGTCAATCCATCGTTACCCGGTCCCCCGGTTCTGACAAGTGAGGGATTTCATGGTGTCGCGATAAAAATGAATTAAACCTACTATCCACAAGTGCTGAGAAATTTCCATGCTGCTACCTATGAGCGTTCAGTTATTACCGATAAGCCCCAGGGCACTGTTACGAGTAGAGCAAATCGGGTACCTCGATGCTACCCAGTTTCACCCTAGAATTCCGTGTTATCCCTTGGGCGGTATGAAACACTAAAATTCGTTGCCAGCACGCTAAGGTTATTTTGGAGTGATTTGAGTAGAGGGAATATTTAAACTGATCACAATCGCTGGGTCATTTGAGCTCGCAAGAGACTCGATATCCTGACCAAGTGGAGACGGTGGCTGCCTATTCCGGTCGGCAACGAATTTTAGTGTTTCAGACCGCCCAAGGGATAGAGGCCGCCAGGGGAGGAAACTTACAAGTTTGTGATTTGGTCTCAATTGCATTATTTCTGTAGCCAAAAAAAAAACTTCAATCTCTCAGGGCCAGTTTGGATCAGTACTGGTTTGGATACAACGGTTCTCTTCCCTTATACGAAAAACTTGTTTCCTTCGGCTTCAGAACAGAGAGAAGGCCATTTTCACAGCAGAAATGGTCGCGCAACGGAGCAGTCCCATTTTTGCCAAACAGGCTCTAAGGCACATGCAGTGTTCCCAACGGGCCAGGTGGGCAGGCTTCGGTAAAGCCGGGCCCGCCTATAGGCCGTATAGGCCTAGTCTAGTCCGCTCGCCAGAGCGGCTGTGCGGTCACCTCGGCAAAAATTTAAAATAAATGTTCCCTCATTACTAAATAACGTTAAAATGCAAAAATAATTTGGATTATTAGCGAAAAATACCGGACATAGTAGGTCAATTAATTAAATTAATTGTGGAAAAACAACATCAGAGGGAAAAATGGTAAGATTTGACTGTGGTGGTGACTTTGGAGGTAAAAAATCGTCAAGACATTCTTAAGATGTTTGCTTATCACTCGTTGTGTGATTCCTTAAAGAGCAATAGCCGAAAGATAAAAACGAATCAGATAAAAGATGAGGCACGTGAAAAAGGCGGGGGAGCCAAGATACCTTTAAAGCGATCTGTTCTCAATGCTAATCACGGGGCCTATAGGCTTGGGCAGGCCAGCCGAATTTGGCCTATATCAGGCTACAAGCGCGGCCGATAGATATATCCGTCACGTGAGTCTGATAAGAAAAATTTGGTGAGCCTTCTTGCCTTGGCGTGGCCAATGGCCTATAGGCCGGCCTACCAACGGCCTAGCCCATTGGGAACACTGGACATATGAGAAACAGAGAATACCCGCTGCTAGGTGTTAGGGATTTTAGGTATATTATGGCATTGGTTTATCACACCCAGACACCCGTGTCCGGGATTTCCTCTTATACATCGAGTCTCCAAGGAGGTCAGCCTCGGGGCCAGAGTCGAGGTACCGTAAAAACTCAAATAGAAGACACAGGTGCTAGGACGTTGGAATTTCCCTTCTCAGCTACGCGAGGGGAAAACACCGCAAAACTCAGCCCCCAGTTGAGACAAAACAAAAGGAATATACCAAGCGCCTTACTAGGAGAGGCAACTCCAACGCCCTAGCACCTGTGTCTTCTATTTGAGTTTTTACGGTATTAATCCTCAGCTCCAGGCTTCCTCCGCTAACCTCCACATCCAAAGCGCGCAGCAAGAATGACCAAACAATCTGCACTCTCGTGTAATTTGCTCGAGTATAGTGCACTCTGATTCTAGGGGCAGTCCGTGAACATCGCCAATGAAGGGGTCGACACTAGTTCAGCTTGACTCCTGTAGTGATACAAATATATATCGAATTATCCAACGATTGATAATTTTTGATCTGCCACTAGACCTACTAATTGTAGAAGGGAAGAAATTGGTGAACGGTATACGAATTATTACTTGCCTAAAGGGGTATCTATCGTGGTTTAACCAATATCATTGTCTTTATGGATCTGCCTCTCTTTCTGAGAACTAACAGCTTACGTCTGACTCCTAAGTTTTGCTGAAAAGAAATTTCCTACCTGTGGCATAAATAGGAAGTTCGCCTTGAGCTATGCAGACAGAGTGCGGGGTTTGGCAAATTGGGATCCTACGCATACAGATACCGTCAAGAGCATTCCTATGGCTTTACATCCCGGGATGCTTTACAGTAAGACAATATCATACGAGATATTGGCAGTGTTCCCAACCATGAAGTCCGTCCCTCTTCGGGGGAGGACGGGACGGGCTGTGGCTCGTAGTCCGTCTTTTTGGGTGTGCCAGGACGGACTATAGGGGACTATAGTCCTAGCGCTTAGCCCTTCGGTACAAGCCAGGTTGAAATCATAAGACATCACTCGGGTGGTCCCAACAGTACCCTGCCGTCCTCTGCAGTCTTCCTAGCCCCTACACTCCCTATTATTTTGCCATCACCCACGATCTCAAACCATTCTTCAGGGTCCCTAAATCCTTGAGTGGAGCTTCACACATATTGCTTTAATGTATGAGTGTATTGATTGACTTAGATTTCGGAGTGAGTTTGAATGTGAACAAGCGGAAGTAACAATTATTGTGAGAGAACATGAAACAAAGGAGAAAGTGTAAATAGCTACATAACTTTTATTTAACCCGATAACTTTAGATATTCGTTAGGATGGTCGCTCTCTATTCTCATTTCTCCAAATTGCCGAAGAAGTAAAATCCTCTGAAGCTTCTCATAGGTCAAAAGGCCGAATAATAGAGTTGTAGTCCCCTTCCAAATTTGGAAGTGTATGTGGAATTTCATTATAGATTGAATTCTATTAAGTCACCTCCAGTTAGGTTTACCTCGCTGGAAGTGTGGAAATTAATTCTCACTTATACTCACATATGCAAAAAATACCCAATGAGAACCCTGAAGCTCGCCTGTTCGACAGCTCAAAAACTTATATTATGGATTGATGTTGCATGACTGAGATTCAGCGCCAGATTACCTTCCTCTGACATTATCAAGGTATTGAAATCACGAGATAGGAATAACAGAGCCAGAATGTATAACTAGTTAATAATAGAGAAAGAATACTTGTATCCTGGGGTGTGCCTTATTCCAAATATCATATATCAAGTACTATTCACTCACAGGATCGATCAACAGATTATTTTCCTCCGGTATTGGCTGGAGTTGAGATCCTAGATCTCCGAGGGATTGGCGGTGTCTCCATTATTTAGTTATAAATAAAAGAGATTGAATCCCAATGAATCATTGTGGCATCATGAGACATGACTCGCTCTGTCCCCAGGTGCCGCCCCCCCCATCCCCAGCCGTCCCCAATAGTCCCCGGCCGTTCATGCCCCCCTACCCTACACTGATATGTCTCACCCTGTAGGGCCCGCCGTCCTACCCAAAGACGGCCTTCCTGCCCTTAGGGCGGACGGGACGGACTACAGCTAGCCGTCCCGTCCCGTCCAGGGCGCTTGGCATTCCCCCCGAACAGTTGGGAACACTGTGCTGGAGTAAGAGCATTGAACAAGTGAAGGATATAAGGCCTTGTGTTTCCTTTGTTGATTTTATTTTTTCTTTACCGAACTCTCACACTCACTACTTGATCTTGTACTTTGACCATTAGCCTCATATTCTGCACTCTGTCTTTCTAAATTGAAATCGTTTCCTGTCACTATATCAAATCGTGTCCATCAAAAGTACAAGGTATCCTCGTCCTCGAATCTCCAGCCCACTGCGCACTCAGTCCTTTGTTAAAAAACCGAGAAGATAGTATTACATTTGGAAGAATTAAATTAGGTAACGGAGACTAACCCGTAAATCCTGAAAAGCCGCGAGGTTAGCCCCCAGGAGATAGAGAGCATGTGCTATCGGGCAAGAGGACGAAATGGGGCCTTCGCGTGTTATTACTTTGACTTTCCCGTGCAAAAGGGCAGTCATCGGGGAGCTTGCTAGGCGCCTACCCAAACAGGTTATAGGTAGGTTGAAAGGGGTACCGGGAGAAATAGTGCAAGGTTATTAAGACCAAAAAAAGGTCATCGGTGGACTAGCAGTCTAGCACCGCGACTTTCGGATATTGTGAAGGTGCTGCAGACCACCTCTTCCGAAAAAAGTACAGTTATATGCGCCGACACCCTACATGAATGTCCGGCAGAATTTGGGAAAAAGAATCCTCCAAAAGCCTCCGTGCACTTGAATAGCAGCCCCTCTAAGCCCGTACATAAAAGATGAAATCGAGAAGCCTCTTTCCAGAAGAGTAACGGCTATACCGGTCCACACCAGCCCCGCCGGAAGTAGTTTTATCTGATAACGTCAGAGTAGGTTAGATGAGGATACAACCCCGGGTGTGGTGGGTGGTATGAGGGTGGGTGTCCCCGGGGGGTTCCAGGGGGTACGAGTACAAGTACTAGACGTCAATCATGCCAAGTCAGATGACGAAAGCCTTGTGCCACTCTGGTGGCTGTTGAACACGGCCAGGCGGGAGTGACAACCATACTACGGCCCGCAACACCTGTCATTCCCACAATACCGTAAGAATTTAAGTGGTCGAGCCTCGCGTTAATACGTCCAAAGTTCCTTCTCTTAGATAGGGGAGGGCGAAGCTGCAGTGAAACCTGACCGCCTAAGCCCTAGCTTGAGTTAGAAAAAAAAGAAAAAAGTGCCAGACCTTACCAGCAAAGGCAGCTCTGGCGTCCTAGTCAGAGGTTCAGTTATTAAAGTTCTTACGGTACCACTTAAACCTGAGGAGGCACCCCCCTCACTACCAGTGTTCCGAATAGTCCGACAAGTCAAGTTTCGGAGGAAGGACCAGACCGCTCAGTCCAGCTTGATGTGATGAGGATGATCCTGTAGAGTTTGATATTAGAGATAGTGAGGCAGACATATTTTTTGAGTAGAATGTTAGCCAAGTACGGTGGCCTATAACGACCAAAACTGCCACCTCGCTCAAATCTTAAAACTTAAAAATCGTAAAACTTAAAAGTCCCTCAACCATCAGAATTTTACAAGGCATAAGCTTATTTGTATTATCATCATTGGTATCACCAGGTATTGAGAAATTGTAGGACAAAAAACAAAAAGATTGAAATGCAGGGAGTGAAAGAAGAAGTAAAGGACAAAAGCAGGCAACTAATATAGTGGAAGGTGAAATTCAAGAATCCAATTCATTAATGACCTCCTCGCCTATGAGTGTCAAAGTAGGAAGAGAAAAAGTGTAGCTGGCAATGGCTGGTGTCCAATCCTATTCGTCCGGATCTAGGTTTAGACTGTCGTCAGTACTCTCTGTAGTTTTCCAAAATGCAAGATAGAACTAGGCTTGCAAGCTTTTGCACGGAAGCTTTAAGATAGAAATTGAATAAATAGCCCAAGCAGCAATCTCTGCCGTGAGTATATTCAGTATATTGATATCAGGAATGAGGCCATAGTTTGAGGTTTCATCCAAGGTAGTAAAGTATAAAACGCTAGGCTTTCAAGTCAGTAAATTTGGGCCCTTTTTGTTTGGTGAACGAATACGATGATTATTCCATATATGAACAAAGTTGTATATTTCTTCTCGAATAAGGGGAAAATAGACATAAAGTAAGGCAATTTTGTCTACCTCAGAATCTGTATAGAGTCCAAGACCTCCAAGCAGTTCAAAAAACAACTAATTAGTATTATTTCTATGACAAGAAGATTATTGAATTATATATGGAATGTAAGTGGATAATACTATACCTTCTATGCAACCGGTTGGCTACGACTCATATGGCTCCACCAAGCTTCAATACGCTGGTTTAGTGTGGATGTTCCATACAACTAGATCTCATGGAATTGAATATCAGGGGGCAGGGCTTGATGAAGGCGCCAGTGAGCACTTGCCATCATCATAGTCTCAGTCCCACGATCAGATCGAATGGAATGAGGCAATGTCCCTGTACTAGCTATAACTTCTAGGTATTGCCTTAAGCAGAATATACCAGTCACGGTCTGAGTAGAAATCCCAACATAAATCCATGGAATATATCTATTGTAGTATTAGAATTAGTTTAAACTTCTACGATCATGATAGATATCTCTTTTTGATATAAGTAGTCGGTAGTACATGGGAGGCTGAGTTGCTCTTGAATGCCGATATAGAGAGTAGTGATCTGTAAACCTATGAATGGACTATCCGATAGTGCCAAGGTATTTGATATACTGCAAAAAATTAGGTGGGTAGACAATGGTTGCCTGCTCATTCTAACCGATTTGGAGAGAGCAGTTATTGTGTTTCATATACTCTATCATCTAGTGAAAGTCTGATTGGTTCAACTGGTGATTTCTTTGAACTTGTCCAACCACCACGATCTATCAATTTAAACTGTGGCAAATCTACCTTCTCTGTACCCTCCTGTTGCCTCAGTTGCCTTAGTTTCGCATTAGCTCCAATCTGTCTTTCACCAAATTATACAGAATAATTATTGATAGTACCACCCAATACCAGATAATCTGTCAGAAGTCAGATTGGTGCTAAAGGGAAACTGAGCCAACTGAGCCAACCCGAGGGGGCAAAGAAGGTGATTCGCCACAGTTTAAACATATAGATGGCCATGGTGGGGCAGGTTCAGGAAAATCGTCACTAGCATCAATCCAAATTGTGACACATTATACGGTATTTGAGCTCGTAAATTGCTATCCTATGTGGGTGTCCAAGAGAAACTCAGCTATGAGAGTAGGTAGCCTCATAAAAATACCTGCATGACTGTGATTAGTGACAGTAGTCAAATGCCAAGAACGAATCATGAATACTCACTCACACTCAGTACTATGCCGGAAACCATTTCTGGATTCGTACAACTACACAAGAATGCATACCATGAAAACACATCAATGCCTGCATATATCTCAATGCCATACATACTTAGCTTTTGAGGGCCATCTACCGACTAGACAAGGTTGGGCCCTGGCACACAGTATGCACCACGTGGTTGCACACACAGATGTAGACGTTGGCTAGGTACTGCACAAGGATCCAAATCTTTCAAAATAGTAAACATCCGGTCTCTCACAACCGGTATCCATAATTGCCTTAGAAACTGGTAGGTGTATTGCCTTCTGTATAGAGCAGTCTGACAACTTCTTAATAGTAATTGAAGGCTAGTATGCATAACGGTATTATGCTCTTCAAGGTCACTATATGCAAAGAGGCACCGCATTCCATGAGGTAGTGGAAGCTGAGTCAAGCTATATTCCACTTCCACTTAGTAAGTATTGTACAATAATGGCCAATAAGACACAATGGCACTTACATTCGAGAACCAATTTCATGGCCGTTCTTTGCTAAAAAGCGTGATATCTGCTTATCATTCAGAGCCATATCGTAAAAAAGGACCATTAGCGGTTGAACAAGCTGGGAATTATGTAAACCAGGATGGCCGGGCCAGTTTTTTGGAAATTGCACCAATGCACTCGCGGCTCCAATGATCGAACACTATGAGGGGATAGCTGCTCTGGGTGCTTATCTAGTTCCCTAAAATGAATACCTATCTATTGGCAAAATGTATCTCACCTGACACAAGATTGGTTGGACAGACTAGACACTCAATCAGACAACGCTTGCATATATCATTGGATCTGCATATGCTGCGTGTCATCTCTGATTTACTGATAGTAGTAACAATGTATAACATTGGCCACTCAAACCTAAATCCAAGTACAGCACAAGTCCGTCAAACTGACTATGCAGCCCAACTTGTCCTGTGTACAATTTAGCCAATCAGAGGGGCTATTTGTGAAGCAAGCTCTTGTCCTCGGAACAGGGGTAAAATCCATGAAAATTAGGGTACTATAAATTTTGGGTAAACCTGACCTATGGCCAGACATCTTAAGGTAGCTAGTATTCGTTTTAAAGACTAAACCCCTAACAAATATGCTTTTCTGGAGATAGTAGCTACCACATAGGACATAGCGGCGGGTTAAGTTTACCCTGAATCTACGGTGGTGATAGGCAATAAGCGCAATAACTTGAACCCCATATTTGAGGTTGGCCCTTCAACAGCTGAGAATATTGAAATCCGCCGATCTTATCTCTCAAATGTGTACTGAATTTCATCTCTTTTACCATACTTGCAGACACATGCCATTTGTGAATAAAACCAAGTCTACATATTCTTGCCTATGGTAGATGGCTCAATGAAATCCACAGTAATACAATGTAAAATTGAAAACCTGACCCATATCCAGGTACCTGCAAGTTTCTTTCCCTGAGGGTTACTCACCAAAGACTACCTCAAAGGTACTTGAGTTTGGATCTAATGCGGAGCCTTTTGGCATCATATGCGAACCTAGTCGTGTTTACAAATATTATGCCTTGCAGGTATATAGCGTTGCCTGTGCGCACTGCCTATACTCTTAGTGTTGGGGCGTTTTTAGAAAAGACTGCTATTGCATACCACCCAAAATGGAGAAAAAATGCCAAATTCTGGCGGTATACAATGGCAGTCTTTTCTAGAAACCCTACGACACTACGAGTAAAACCTGTCTCTACCCCTCCAAAAACGCAATCATGCACAAAGCCTGGTATCTGAGTAAACTCTGGGATTTACTGACTGACCCTAGCAGCAAAGTGCTGTACCGGGTATCAAGAGTATGTCTGTCGAATCTGCCTGGTTGGCCAGGTTGCCTCTTGGCTACTCCAAGATTGGTATTCCCACTAGCCATCTAGGAAGAGTTCGACAGACTTTTTTCTCTTACTAAAAATTAGTGTAGATTGGCTTTTCTGCTTCAGAAAAAAACGCAAAAACGCGGTTACACACATAATAATTTCAACCAAGGAGCCACACTTAGACAGACTTATGCTTACAGCCTAGTACTCCCACACGCATGACATTTTTGAACACGACCAGGCCTGCATATCCTTGCATATCACAGATAGCCCAATCATATCAGCAGTAATAGTGTACAAAATTGAAAACTCTGACATATATCCAAGTACCTGCCAGTTTCTTCCCTAGGAATTCTCCTCAAACAATTCTTTAAAGGTACTTGAGTTTGGGTCTGATACCTGGGCTCTCGACTCCAGATGTGGACCCAGCGGTGTTCACAAACGTCATGCATTTGCGAGTAAGTGAGTTTTGTCCATGCGACGACTAGATTCTTACTCTTGATCTTTTTTTTGCGCATACCGCGAAGTTAGTTGCAGTATATGCGGACCCGTTGTATTCACAAACGTCATGTGATTGCTAGTAGAGTGATACGAGAGCTAGCACTACCTAATGCAACAGAGACTAACTAAGTGAGTATCAGAATAGCCCCGATGGCTGCCAAATAGCCTAGCCTGCATGGATTTTTACTACTCTTTCTCCTCCAAAATCTGTCCTTTTGTCTATAATTGTAATTCTCGCTGAGAACCGGCAGCCTGATAGGTATCTATCTCACCTACCTTTCTCGCTGAATCTGCCCTCGGATTTGCAGTCTTTCCAGCTAATCTACACTCGGTTGAGCTTACCTTCCAAGTCCTGTATCATAAGCTGGTGTCTATGTTGAGTCCACATGGCCACAAGGAGGTTGTAGGTATCCTGAAGTCTACGTTTTCAAAAATGTACCAATACCAGACGAGCTTCTTGTATGAATCTATTACTGTAGTTTAAAAAAGGCAAGGTATGTATGGAATAAGGAAGAAGAAGATTGTTGGCAGTGATTGTCAGGTTTAAACTAATTTCTAAATAAAGAGTCCTCTTTATTAAAGTGGAAAAGTTTGTCCTACTTATAAGGAGTTCAAATCCCACACTGGAATTAACTTTTGACTATGCTATTTATATGCCTTCTACTGCGAATATCATTTGCTAGTATTCAAGAACTTTCTTACTCTCTCCTGCTGGTTCCCGTTATAGAATTTCTAAAGGATCTTTTACTAACTATGAATTTCCTTTCAACAAATCAACCTGATACCCAAGCTACCGGTACTCCTCCTTCCACTTTTGAAATCAAACCTCCACCTGCTCCGCTACCAACTAGTTGATGGGAATGTCCAGCACACTACTAAACCAATCACAAACATCAAGATGGAAGACCACTTTGTAAGTATTGTGAATGCTGGAATCCGGCCCTATTCCCAAATGGTAGCTTGCTTATACAGCCAGCACAACCTTCTACCTTAGCTCCATCTCCAAGAATTGTATCTTCAAATTCTTCTAAATTATCCTATTCTCTATTACCCCTTCGCCCACCACCTCAAAGTTATACTGCTCATATGAAGACTATAATCTTCCACCCCTGCCAGAATCATTTAGCAATCAAAGCTCTATAATTGATGTTAGTCTTCTTCTTCTTAAGAATTTATTCATCCTAGCTAGTACTTTGTACTTATACTTTAGCAGCTATCCTTTGCTGCAACTACAGAGAGACCTCCGAGCTAGGCGGTTCAATTCCGCAGTCTGCAGGCGAATTAATCTATGGTTGAACAAGCACGACTTCCTCTTAAGCCACGCTTGCAATCTCGCCTCTCCTCCTATACAACAAATCCCTCTCAAATCTGTTCTGCTTCTAAGCCAACCCGCTCATTATCGCCGTCTAGCAAGTCCAAACTATCTCATACAAATGCCCATGGTAGGCAAATACAAGAATGGCAGCACCAAATCGTTTGTGGCCCCGGACACATTCATAGTAACTTTGAATCCCAGAGACCAGGGACCAAGTTTAAAGCATCTGAGGGAATTTGAGAACAGATTTGGCGGCCAAGTTTGGAGATTCTTGATGAAGTAGTTACAAGTTTGCATGGAAATACCAGTCTTGAATGGCCAGACTTGCTTAGATTTCAGGTTTTGGAGGAAACTAGAGGAGGAGAAGACTGATACTTACTATATTCAAAAGAGCACTATCAACGAAAGCCTTTAATGCGTAATTGTTACCTTGCACATGGTTGAAATAAGCAATTTAAAATGCCTATTTGGTTTCCTAAAGAAGTTAGAAATCCTGGCACTCTCCGCTCAATCCTGGAGAAATAGTTCACATTACCTTAAGACAAGGTGACAATCATTTTTGAATATAATAATAAGCATCATACAAGAATTCAAGCACCAGTATCAGAGAGAATTAAACAGCTAAGCATAGAGATATCTGATTATGAACTCGCAGAAAATATGTCTGACTCTCAGAACTCTGATTCATCTCTACATCTTTTACAGCATTCCGCCTCTCATGAGTTTCCTTCATCACCACCGCTCCTAGCCCCTTCCCCAAGCCCTTATAAAATGCCTAATCACTCCTGTCTACCGAAGGAGTTTGGCGCTTATGATCAGGACATCAGACATGAATCAGCAAAAGCTTGCGCCCTACTCCTCATTTCTAGCTCCGACTGAGAGTTCCACTCCATCCACCAGCTTCCATAGCCAAACTCCGGGTCAGAAATTATCTTAGGGTTAGGAGTTAAGTATATTTAGTTTAGAGACAGGACGAATGCCACAGCCAGAACAAGCAACAAGTAGCTAACTAATTACAATGCGACAAGTGAGAAGACAACTACATGAAAGGAGAAGACATCTGAGATGAAGGATAGCAAGCAGCAACTACAAGAGGATGAGAACAAGGCCCACATCAGGCAAACGTGTAAGTACAAGTACTACAGTACCAGTACTCAGATATCGTGATAAGATAGAAATAGCCAAGCTATCTACCAAGAGCAACGAGAGATAGTGAATAAACCCCACCAAAGGCAACTGAGATCAGGAGTATGAGGCGCTACACTGATGGCCGAACCATAGAAAGGAACCAGAGTTATCAAGGACTTTTAAATGTCAATAAAATGCAATATATAAAAAACATCAGCAAGGAGAAACAAATAAATGGGAGCAAAAATTGGTTGAGCCAGATCAAACTTTTGAAAAAGAGAAAGAGTAAGAGAGAAAGATGATAAACAAGCAGGATAAGAAGAAATAAATAGAGTAAAATAAATATTGGATAAGAGAGGCAGTAACGATAAAAAGGACATTGAAGTAAGAATGTGTTTTTTATGATTTTTAATAAATAGGAGGAAGAAAATGATAGACTATGCAGAAAGAGGGTTAAATCTTAGGAGATGTGACATAGAAAGTGTCCAAAAATCGAGAATGTTGCGTGCTTTATCCCAGAGGCCTTCGTTTAGAAGAAAGTCAACCAAGGTATACTTGACAGAAGTGCCAAGAACTTGGTGACCCAGGTTATATACTCTTTGTTGCATCTCGTTCAAATAAATAGTAGGGGAAGGTATACACCGAGTGTGACCTCTATCAAATCTTATTCCACAGACACATTTTCTTCCCCAACCCCAAACTCCCCGCCGCCATGCAAGAAAGTTGGCCTGATCTGCAGCTGGGGCCGTGAGGACAACATCACAGTCCAGGGCAGGTACTCTATCCGTTAGGAGACTTATCTGTAATAGCTTTGGTGAGTGTGTGTTGATGGAGAAAATGTAGTTGGATTTTTGGAGGATGAGTTCATCACAGAGGTTATGCTGGAGAGTGCCAATCGGTGTATTTTAAAAAATAAAATAATATTTGTCAAACAACGGAGGAGGATTGAGAAATTGATAGAGAAGAGGGTCATAGTTGTGAACCAGTATATGATGATTCGATTTCGGATACCAACCTTTACCTTGGAGAATTGAGTATAAGGGGTTATGATAATCCATGGCCATTAGATGGAGGTAGAAACGAGAGTGAAGATATTGAGCACGATGGTTGAATGGAAGTAGGCGAAGCAAGTGGCCAGTAACATGTGGTCTGTGTGAGTTGCCCCCCACAATCCATTTCAGACAGTTATTATAAGCTGTATTGAGTTGATTCCAAAAGCGTGATCTAGGAGAACGTTGAGCCTGGACAAAAAGCAGAGGGAGGGAATATTCCAGCGTTGGTAGCAGGATGCTCTTCATAATATTCAACCGGATTCGTGGAGACCATATATTGGAGAACCAACGCATTGCACCTAGCTGGCGTGCCACACGGTCTCTCAAAATATTGCCTTGTACAACAAAATTGATCCCCAAGCTAGATAATGTGACTCCAAGATACTTGTACGATTGAACGAAGGGAATAGAGAGATTGTGAAGCTGAAGGGAGGGTCGTATGGCGGGTGGTGCTTTGGAAGCGGTGTGTGTTATCAGATATCCGCATTTTGCGAATTTAAAAGCCATTCCATGTTGATCAGCCAAATGAGATGCCTCGTTTAGAAGACTTTGTGCCTTTCCCAACGTAGGAGAGATCAGAACCCCATCATCTGCAAAGAATAAAGGGGAGGGGAAGGAGGGTGGGTTGTGCCATTTGACTGTTTGTAGGAGGCTATCGATAAATCTGTTGAACAGGGTAGGAGATAAGCAAGAGCCTTGCGGAAACCCAGATGTACGTGGTATTTGAGGTGATGGGGCCCCGTTGACGATTAGGGAAAATGACATATCCTGATACATCAGCCGATAGATAAGTTGTAATACCAATTGATTCATGCCTTGCTTCTGCAGCTCCTTACAGAGAATTGGCCAGTTGACACTATCAAACGTAGAGGCAAAATCCAAAAAGACAATATGTGACCCAGCATCGCTCTCTATTAAGTGATGGAGTGTTAGGACATTGGTCAAAGTGGAATAACCAGAACAAAAGCCTCCCTGGATACCAGAATAAGTCATCTGTCCTGATGATCTTACAGTTGAAATGATTAAGGATTCAAATATTATGCGAAAGAGACAAAAAATGGTTATTGGACGTGAGTTGCGAGCTGTGTATGGTTTCTTCTTGTCCTGGCATAAAGGGAACATGCAGGCTTGATTCCATCGTTGTGGTGTTTCTCCTTTCCTTAGGCAGGCAGTATAAAGCTGGTAGAGGTGCTCAGTGAAACTCGTATCCTGTAGGTAACGGAGCATGATGACAGTAATACCATCAGTGCCAGATGAGGAGCTAGTTGACATGCGAGAAAGTTGAAACTTTATCTTGTCAGGGGAAATTTGATCAAGGAGACCAGAGTCTAGGAGGGTAGTCTCATCCGGTAATGAAAGCAAGGGAACAGCATGGATTGAAGGTACTTTTGAAATTGAAAGCACTGGTTCTGAGGGAGGAACTGTGAAACTAGTAGGAGAATAGAAAGTGCGGTTGGAGGTTGGAATTAGGGGATGAAACATTGTGGTATAATGCTTGATACACTCTTCCATT
>Ga0307507_10004379_pt1 | contig 25185 bp, 33 predicted proteins | sample 7_EM_MG_FD_207223 | JGI IMG/M metagenome (GOLD analysis project Ga0307507, IMG submission 207223) | Populus trichocarpa ectomycorrhiza microbial communities from riparian zone in the Pacific Northwest, United States - 7_EM | ecosystem: Host-associated > Plants > Roots > Unclassified | place...
ACCCAAATACCCTTAGGATCTTTGGACTTTTCAACCATGCATTCATCACTAAAGATGACCCCCTCAAAGTCCTCCTGTGTCCAATCCCTATACTTCTTGGCCCAAGCTAGCCTCTTGACAGCATGCTCATCTTTCAGAAATGCTCTTTTCCTGGCTCTCCACTTCTTGATGTTGACTGATACTAAAGCTCACTTGATGGTCTTCACCGAGGCATGTGGTGCAACCTCATTGCGCAATTCTGATAAGGGAAGGCAGTGTGCCTTCTTAGACTCTCTGACTAGGCGGCGATGGGTTCCGGTATCGATAATTTTGTGTCTTCCAGGCATGGGGAGGTTTTTCACATCACTCCTCTTTTGGAACCGGTTGTAGAAACTTAGAACAGTACTCTTGGGACAACTTAAGATCTTTCCAATTTCAGAAAAAGAGAGAGATTTTTCTTTCAAGGCAACAATTTGCCCTTTCTCAAACTCTGTGAGATTGCCAGTCTTTTCTGGAGGCATGGTTGTTGAGGGGTGGTCGTTGAGGTGGGGTTTTTTGAGGGGTTGCCCGGTTGCCGCCGATCGGACGAATAGCTTTGTCCTAGTACTTTATGATAGACTAAAGACCTCGTGGGCATTGACAGGGGTGAATATCAATGGGATTTAATAAAGGCGAAGGGCTGAACTAGGGCGAAGGCGAACCAACTTGATCATGATCGGAAATTTTTTTATCAATGCCGTGCTCGATAGCAAGCCCTCCTCCTCCGTACTGCACTGTACTTGTACTTGTAGATGAATATATATTATTTGTCCGAGTCCAGTATGACGCAATATATCTACACGGGAGATTCCGTAACGTTCTTTCTCACTTGTAGCCTTACTGGCAGCGGAAGTGTGAAAGCCATTTTCATACTACTGTGACTGTGTGGTCCGGTGTCCAAGACCCAATGGGGGAATTAAGAAGAAGTACGGTAGTGCATGTGCTAATTAACTTGTTGCTGAGCACGATATGGGCGGTACATCTGCTATATCATGCAATTGCAATGCACGAGTACTCTATCAATACGATACCGACATACATGCATCATGATAGTAAACTCCGGGCAAGCATTGAGGTTGTGAGATGACTTAAATTTTGAACTTTTGAACTTTTTATTTTTATCATGTGGTGGATTACGAATGACTATCGGTATGGTTTTGGGATGATGCTGGGTGTTGGGGTTTGCATAAGTGAATAAATAAATCATGCCATGTCGGTGTTATGCTATGCTATGCTATGTATCATGTCGGTTGTAACTAGTCTAACTACTGTGCAGTGCTGTACCTTACTTCAACATATTAACAGCTAATGCACAAAGTTTGACAAGGGATTTTCGGAATATAATACAAGTATAAATAATAATAATAATAATAATAATATTATTATTATTATTGAAAATTTCTAGTATCATACCTATAGCTACCCGAAGAGGCTCATATCTACCTACCTAACGGGTACGGGCAGTACGAGTGCATTACTCAGGCATGGATCATTTTTTTATTATTATTTTTATTATTATTATTATTATTATTATTTTTATTTTTATCGAAAACGCATAGTCGTGCTATCAAATTATTATAAGAATATACTCGTAATAGATCAACAAAACAAAACTTCCGTGCCGTAGAGGGAGGGGTCGTTGAAAATAGATCGGAACTTTGGTGGCATTAGTGTCTGCTACCATAACGCATGAACTTTCGAGGGTGTTTCGAGTATCATACCGATATCACTAATATAAGGGCCAACTTGTTGACTATGACAGGAATAATTTTTTGACCTATCGGCTTGGGGTACCTCTGTCGTTGGTTGGTGAGAGGGATGAGGGATGATGTGCTTTGTTTGGTACCCACTAGACTACGAGTTGTGTTTGTTTGTGCTCGTCGGAGCTTACTGTATTATTATTTTTCTATTTATATTGACTGTTTGCTCACTCCTTGGGATCCCGCTGATTGTTTTTTACTTCCGGTTTTTTTTCGCCCTCACACGACGAGTGCTACCCATTTGCTATTGGCGAGGTGTAAAGTAGCTGCTGCTACGGCAGTCGTTGGGGTGGTTGTGGTTGTGGTTGTAGTCTACTCGTATCGGGATTGGCAAGGGAAGGGTAGTCTAGAGTGGGGTGGATTTTGCCGAGCGCGATAGAGTACGGTAAGAGAGAACTTGTCTTTGGTGTCATACTGGTATGGTATATCTTGATTTTGAGAGTGCTGCTTGTTGTGGGTGCTCCTGTATTGTACAGTACCGGTACTGAATCTGGAGGTGGGTTCGCGGTGTTGGATAGGTACAATGGTATAAGTTAGTTCTTGGGCAAAAGTCATCGTTGGTGGCCCAAGTACCGCCGAAAACACACCAAAACAAGCGAAATCCTTAGAATTTGAAATCCTGATTTCCACCCCTATCTCTTTATATAGCTATAGTTTATCCAATATCCCTCCACATGCCACAATACTGCAATATCATAATTAGAATACCCAGGACCACTATTTTACCAAGAATTAATTTACTTGTCTTGCAGGTGGTTGAGTTCTAGTGTGCTGAAAAACATCATTTTTGGTGTAAAAGTGGCCACTAATGATGACCTTTGTCAGGGCACTGTACGAGTGTTCTACTTGGTTAGGTAGGCAGGTTGGCACAGCGCTGGTATGCCACCATGGCCCACCTGTTCAGTAGCATACAACCACCCCCCGCCCTGGGAACATAAACGGAAGCGAATTCTAGCACCGCAAAGTGGGAACGCGCGCCCATGGCCTCTTCCCCGCCCTCGTGTTCACCTTACTGCACAATCCCTCAACCTGTTTCCAGGCACTGCATTTGTTTCACCTCCTCAAAGATAAGCGGTGGCTTATGCTCAACCACGGGAAGGCCAAGTTCGTTGATTGGCTGGGTCAGCTTTCTGCGAGTGAACCTGTCCCTCCAATCCGAACTAATCATTGTGATAACCTTTCCTATCAGCGCACCAAAAGTGTGTGTGGAATCCAGCATCATACGAGTACTCGAGCACAGACGAAGGGACATCGGCAACACAAAATCTCCGCCGGACAGGTGACAACCGAGTGACACAAAATGACCCCACAAACCTACCACCACCACCGCCACTCACCCCACCACCATCCCACCATCTCCCCATCCTCCACCTTCCCTTCCCCACAACATCAACCACAGCACCCCCCTACTAGCCATCCTTCCATCACTCAAAAGCCCAAATGAAATTCCTGAAACCCCCCACCTGGTCCGTCCGCGCCCTTCTCCCTACCCCTTCCTCCCGCACAGCAGCAGCAGCAACGGAGCAAGCCATACAACCAGCCACAATCGCACACTTACACCGTCTTTCAGCATTGCCCATGAGTGCCGGCAATGAGGCGGACTTGCGCGATCACTTACACTTCGTGCGGGCTCTTGCGACGGTGGATACGAAGGGGGTGGAACCGCTAAGGGGGATAAGGGATGAGGTTGGTGGTCGGGAGGGGGTCGTTTGTTTGGAGGACCTTCAAGTGGGAGGGAGGAAGGGGGAGGGAGAGGTGAAGGGGGAGGTGAAGTGGGACGTTATGCAGCTGGCGGCGAGGAAGGAGGGGGGTTTTTTTGTTGTTGATGGGGGTGTGGGGGAGGGGGTTTGAGTGGTAAGTATGGATATGGATATGGGTATGTTTTTTTATTTTTTTATTTTTTTTGGTCAGTTGTTTATGACATTGTGTACTTAAGTGTTTTTGACTTTCCCATGATCTCATTAACTAACACCATTTTATGAAGGAGAAAAAAGTACAAAAACTAAAAGCGTGTTCGGCACTGTTGCGATAAAAGCGGGATACGCTAATAAAAAGGTATTACGATTTTTATATCGTAAATATTCCTGTCCGGCGGTTGTCACAATAAAAGAGTTAAAATCCACGGAAAGCAGCCCTGCTCGAGCACTTTATCGGCAACCCCCTTGACGCCATACGGAATACGTAGTACGAGTATGACAAGAGAAATAATGGTAAAAGATCGCCCTCTACCTAAAACCAAGCGACGCCACAGTTGCCAAAACTTAAGTTATTCGTATCCTACTTGTAACCTTGATAAAAGGTAATATTTTTTTAGTATCTATGTATAATAAATCATTTGCTTTCCTTTAGCCCTAAAACCCAATATCTTCCAGCAGAAATATTCTCAATGAAAAATACAGAGGCGAGATAAAAAAATGTAACGACATTGTACTGTACGCGCGCCGAACAGTCCCCCTCTTTCCCTATAGAAAGCTTTTTGTTGTGGGAAGTATGCTATGAAGGTTGCTCCATGCCATAAAAGAGAGGCGCCAGACTAGGCCTGGGGTAGGGCAATGTGTTGAGCTACCATTGAATTTCTATCATAAACTACGATTCCTCTTGATGTGAAGGAATAGCTCTGTTAAGACAAAAAAAAAGTCAAAATAGCAATGGGTTGCTCATTCAAATATAGGGTTTTCGGGCAGCCCTACGCGAAAGTCAGCTCCAAACTATGATGAGATTAAATCGAGTGACCCACCATGAAATTTGTTCCACCTGTTTTGGCAACTCCACTCGTTGTGGTCGAAGCTCTCCTTGCGATCAAAAGGACACATGCACCTCGCAGTATCATGGCTTTCGTCATCTAACGGACATCGACCCCTAAACGTCCGGCCGTTAGATCTACTATTGGGATTGTGAGAGGAAGGGAGGGGGATCTGAAGCAAGGGGGTGGTACCATGGAACGTGTTTGTAGCCGACGTCTCCGAAAAAGTGGATCTGATCCTTAGGGAGGAGCAGAGCGGCGGCTATAGAGTGAACAGGTGCATCGCCCCATCTCTCATAGTAGAACCCCCCTTTTTTATCAAGGAATTCAAAGTACTTCTCGTATGCTTCTCCACGCCAGAAATTGAGATCTGCAATTTCGAAATTGGACCAGAAATGGCACAGGTTATAGTCGGTTTCTTGAATTCTGATGGAGCGTCAGTGGCATGCAGTGGTAGCATGTGGAGGAAGCACAGAGTGGTCAGGGGGTGTCACCCTTTATCGGGATCAGTTGCTATGAAACCCAATGAATTATCTCTTGCAATGTGCTCCGGATGCAGCTTGGCGAATTCCTGAGTTGTCTTCCACAGTGTTTTGACTGTCGGGAGATACTCCGGTAGTGCAATCACGAATGAATATCTCTTCTTATTTTCGCGCATAAATGTGAACGGATCATAGTTCATATCGCAGTAGAACCCGATGCTTGGTTCCACACGCCAATACCTGCGGACACCCGTCCGTAAGCAAAAAGCGAAATGGGAAGCCATATGCAGACCAGTGTTGGCATGGACTCACGCGCGTCGGAATGTAACTCACCAGTCGTATTTAGCTAGAAGCTTGTCTCTGAAGAAAAAGCCAGAGTTGTACCGGCACATATGTCGATAAGTCCGAGAGTCGCCATATATTACTTTCTCCTGCGACATTCTTGAAATGACTTCCTGAAACTTATCTTCAGAGATCCAATCCGGCATGCTCCACTGCTCTTTGGGAATCAACCCGTACTCTGTGGTTCCTGATGCCATTCGAGTGGTATGATTTTTAAATTCTTCCGTAAAGGGTTCATCGTTAAGGAAGGTCCAAGGGTACTGGTAATGACGGTTAAACCGATCCTCGATCTGTTTCATAGAGCCTAGGGCATCTTTGAGCTCTGAATTTCTGTGCCGAGGAGTAATAAAGAATCAGCCGAGGGTGAATTATGCAACGAACAATTCAGGAGTGGAGTACCGAACAAGCATTACCAACGTAGCCTTCTCTGTTCCTATCTGTCTCGTATCCTTGGCTGGTTTCGGCTTTGGTGGTCTTCCAACATGTGCCGGTTTTACACGGGGGGCAGATCCAGGTGCAGAATGGACATCATTGGACTGCCAATAGATGGTCAGGAGCACACCAAAGACAAACACGAAGGCTACAAGCCGCAAGAGCCTCGCTGTGGTCTGACCTTTCTTGCGTGATCTGAAGCCCAGGGGCCCACTTCGAGCGCTTCGCTGAGATTTGTATTTTTCGAATGGATCATCCGAGCCCTTAGAGCTACTCCAGTAGTTTGCGGAGTTATATGACATCATCTACCGTCTTCGCGTAGGTGGGGTGGATGATAGCAAGCTACCGGCAGCTAAGAGTTGCCAATGAATAGTGATCGAGCGGATTATTGAATTTTGGCGGCAGCTGCCCGCTAGGGATTGATGCCAAAGGAGTTTTTTTTTAGATAAACGAACGGTGGAATTACGGATTAAGTCAGACAAAGAGAGAGGGAAAAGCACCAAGACTCATCCAAAAACATCGGCGTGATTGATGGAGAGATCATCGGGTGGTGTGGGAGTTGAGAGATTATGGAGGTCTTAATGTCAGTTCTTGGCAGGGGCTCTGGTTGGCGGGCTGGTTGATACTGAGTATTGCCGCCGCAAGATCATTCTCAACACATCATACACATCATCAACCAGGGATTGAGACAAAACTGCTCCAAGTTTACGGCACCGGTACCATATAAACATATACCGGGTTCACTGCAGTAAGCAGCCGTCTTCCCTCAAGTTGATTGAAGAGGTTGTCCACTTTATTTATGGATGCCGGTGGGATAACCTTGTTTGCTATTGAATTTACTATCATACTGCGGATATAATTCCCACGCCTATTACTAAACTAGCGAACCACCAGAAAGTCAATTGGAACGCAAATCCATACTGAAGATAGTAAACCCGCGGAGCAAAAGAAACCGCGCTTAAATTTGCTACTCCTTCAAGCCCTTGCTCTCTGAAATCTGGTTCGAAATCAAGCTAAGTTACAGCGGATGTTCGGAAAGGGTTCTGTGCCGGCTCTGAGATTTTGCTCATCCGGGAACCTTGGATGCCAATACTAGTCCAACGGGAATCGGATACGATGCCCAGTGAGAACCCCGAAGGAAAATTTACATAAAGATCTGGTGCTCGAGGGGATATCATAAAGAATAAATCCGAGTCTTCCTACCGTGCTCGGAACAGCTCCGGACTTCACAGGCTGCAGGGACCGGATAACCGCCCGCCAAACCAGACACTCGATAATGGCCCTGAAGATCAACCTTCGCACACACACTACACTACGGTGCCACACTGCATCATCACCGCTATCTACAACGATATTTCTTATATGAAAAACATCTGGTTTCCCCAGACCTATCATCGAAAGCTTCCGAACTATGATACACAAAAGTTCTCCACCAGCGCCTTGACTGATTGAGTTTCCAAGCTGCGGCAACACTCAAGCATTCTTCGCAAGTCAAACTAGCCTTAATTTCGCAACGGCTCATACCGCCACCACTCACTCCCCCTTACCCTTTACCATCAATAAGGGGCTTATTCATCCTGACATGCCATCACCTTCCCTCCTCTTACAACTGCCGTCATTACCTATCACTCGTCAAGCCACCAGTTCAATTGCCTATGCCATGTCTACAAGTCTTGTTTTGTAACAGTACTCCAACTTCGATTCCTTCTCCTTCTTTCATACACCCTCCTTTCGAAACCGGGATGACCCATTTTATCATACTCGGCCTTAGCTCAAAACGCCGCCATGAAAAAAAGCCAACGTTTATCATTCATACCAAGACCCGATCGCGGTTGGGGGTATGATAATGATCAGTCGAGTTGATGTACCGATCCAGCCGGGCCAATCCACTATCCTGGTACCCAATATTGATCGGAGATCGACAAGAATTATCACCACGTTTTTTTTGGGCATAACAATATTGGCTCTGACAGGTTTCAAGAGATTTCAGATTTTTTATTTATTTCTTGCCCTCTCCCCTTTTCTTCTCAAGTTTTCTTGGCTGCGTACACTTGCAGCTTGCCCTGCTGTGTAGTCCCTGCACTCTATGCGAAGTGCGAGCTCAACGGCTATCCATTCTACCCATACTCGAGTACAGAAAATCTGGGGGGCGTGAGATGGAGTTGGAGATCGCTGGGATTAATTAGATGGAGGAAGGGGAAAAAGGAAATACATGTGCGTGATGTAATATTGCACACCCTCTGTAGCAGCCTTGTCCCTTTGATAATAAATAGCTTGGCGATAGTGCTGATAATACCGAGCTTTCTCTTGCGATCCAGACGTTTTTGCATGCGTGGTACATACAGTGCGGCATCTGGGACCAGGGCACGTCATTGGATTCCGGCCGACTGATGGTCGCCTGCGGAGTCCAGTATCGGTAGGGCCTTGATAACAACTTATGCACCCTCTTTTTTTGTGGGGCATGAGGAGAGCGCGTGTGTGTTTTCCAGAGTTGCCATTTCATTCTGTTGGCCTTCCTGATCATCGTTGCAGATACCTTTTTCGATTGACAAAAATCTAGCTGAATGGGTGATCTCCGCTCATGTCCGCATTTGATTTGAACTCCACTACTAACACAAGGCTCTATTCTGCAATACTCGAGTACGGAACGAGTACGTTATCAAGAGAACAAAGAAAAGACTCACACACAACAGGCATAACTCTAGCGTAATGCTAGGATAGGACGCCATACACTCGCACTGTATGCGCAGACTACGGTACCGATACTCGGGCGTCATTAAAAACTGGAAAACTGGGGCTATGTTTTCCGGTTTTAATGACGTCCCCGAACGCTCGCACAGGGAGAGGGAAAAAAAGAACCATGTAATTTCATCATGTTGCCCTACCCCAAGCAAGCCTCCCCCCTCCATGCCCTTTCTCCTCCATAATTACCGGTATCCCAGCTCCAACCCCCTCAAGATCCGCTCAACCCCAGTGCCAGTCTTCATACTCACCCCGTGGTCAAACACCTCCCAGCGTAGTGGCGCCACTAGCTCTGGTGCGTCCTGCTTCTCCTGCTGCTGGGAGAGTAACTTCTTCAAAGTGTCGCACACCATCCCCTTGACCACCTCAAGCCCCTCCCTCCACCGATCATCACCGCCGAGCAGTAAATCCTGCTTGTTAAGGACAATCCCCAAATAGCGCACTCGGCACTCCCTGCTCCTCGCGTATGTCAGTGCATAGACCAGTTCCTCCAAGGATTTCGTAATGATTTCTGGATCTCCTCTGCTGGAATCTATGAAGAAGAGCAGCCCGATAGGGGACAGGGGTGCCAAGTGTATGAATTGAAGGCGGAAGTTGCGGCGGTCACTGCTGGCTATCTCTGTGAGGTTCATGATTTGGTTGGAGAGGGGGACCTCTTGGGCTGTTGGGGGGTTTTTTTTGTCTTATCAGCTGGTTGTTACAGTGTACCGGTAGTAGGGGAGCAGTAGTGGGGGGTTTGGTTGGGAAGGGTTGGTATAATACCGTCATAGTCTTCTGTAGGCTGCGTCTCTTGGAATTTCCCTGTCCTTATCCTACGTAGAAATGTGGACTTTCCGGCTCCGCTAAGGCCCAGGATGAAACAACGGGATGCTGTTGGTGGTGTTGGTGGTGCTTCTGTTGGTATAGCGATGCCCGCGCTTACGCAATCGCTCTCACGGGACCCTCTGCAGAGGAAACACGTGAAGAGCTCGTAGAACTTCATATTTGGAGTTGATGCCCGCAACCAGGAAGTAGGAGATGACTGGAACACACTGGTCCTAGAGAGAGAGAGAGCCTGTGTTGGTGGTGGATTGATGAGTAAAGCGCACTCTGAACGACTAAAATATAGGGAGTGTTTGCTTGCCGCGTATCGTGGCTTACGAATCTCGTACAGCGAAGAATAAATAAAAGGCCGAAAATTAGTGCTTTTTGAATTCCATAGTTTAGAATGGTCTTAAATAGCATGCCAACCAAGTAGCCTTAGTGGGGAGTGCCTTATATCTATTGACCGCCTCACTGCTGGTATTTTTCACGAGTGATGGTACGTGCTTCCTCCACTTGAAGAGCCTGACCTTCTCTATGATCTGATTCATAATTTTGTAAGCGCTGGAGCAGACGCCTATCGCGCCAGTACCTCCCCAGCTACTCTCAGCTACTATATAAGTATGGAAGCATTGCTTCTCGCACTGAATCCATAAAAATTAACATAAAATCCTATGCAAACGGCTATCATTGAATACTCATGTATATGAAGAGCAGTGTGGTAACTTAGAACCGTCTTTATATTCCGCACAAACACTATGGAAACCCGGGGGGGCTCAAATTCTATTGTGAGGCCTGCCATCATTAGCCCATTGGACTTATCGCCAAGTCTCTTGGAGTAGTTTGTCCTGTTACTCGGAAGCTTGAGGCCAAAACTGAAAGAATATCTCAATATCTCAGGTTGATGAAACATAGCCACTTTTTGCCCTGTGGTATTATAGATCCGTGTCATCGCGATGCTATGGTTTGTTTTGGCGGCAGGTCTCGTCCGTATTCTCACGGGTTTCAAACTCTTTGGGCTCCAAGAAGGCTCCTGAGAGTGTTTGGAGAGTGCTGTTGCACAAAATATCACTCGTATAGACTCACCAGTCACATTTATTTTCACCTATTCGGAAAAACCAAGACGTGATGTGGGAGAATATCCGATCCCACCTACCGAAATTTTAGATGCTCTAAGCTACTATGATATATCAGGCCTTTTTTATGCGGCTTCTACTTTCTAAAGTATCTTAGCGGGTTAGGGTTGGGGAGTTTGTGCCGTGGAGAACATAACTCGATCTTTTGACAAATCTAGGGATAGTGACTCGGATAACTACTAGTACAGAGTAGGAATTGCCTACTCGAGAACTAAAAACTCACGATACCGTACGGCAGGATAGAGCTCTGGTTCCTAAATATTTCACCAATCGCATCTCGAATACCGTACTTGCACAAGGCGGTTGAGCCTCAACCGCCAAGACCTCGAAATGCTGATCTAATCTTTCCATGATGGGTCGCGGCGAACTCAGCCAGCCCTCGAGTGCGCTCCCCTCCACTGACCCCCGTCCACTCAATTTTCACTTTCGCTTCACGTGCCCTTCCTCTCTCTAACAACCCATATCCAACATAGAAATTTCCCCCACTGACACATTTTTCTCTTTAATTTCTTTCTTTCTTATATTTATTCCCCCCATCTCATTGTTGTCGAAACATAAAAAAGAGTCCCTCTTCATAAGTACATATCCGCTACTTTTTTGGGTGTGCGCCGCCCTCGACTAGTTTGCCGTAGCGGTTGCAACTCTTGCCTGACCGTTGTCCGAATTAGTCACTATGTCGAACACCTGCTTGTCCTGTGGGAGTTCGAACCCCACCGATTTCGATGATTCCACCGGGAGACTTGTCTGCACGAATTGTGGCCACGTCGTTAACGACTCTTTCATTGTTTCTGAAATTTCTTTTGGGGAGACTAGCAGTGGGGCTGCTAGAGTTCAGGGGAGTTATGTTGCTGAAGGGCAGACTCATGCTGGCGGGGGTGGGGGAAGGTTTAGGAGTGGGAATAGTCTTGAGAGTCGGGAACAGATAATTCAGAATGGTGAGTTTGTCCTATTTTTTTTTATATTCTACCCCTTCCCTATGTTGCTCCTATTATTATTATTATATTATTATTATTATTTTCTAGACTGACAAGAGTTTCTAGGACGTCGCAAAATTGTTTCACTCGCCGGTGCTGTCAATTGTCCTGAACATTTTGCAGATCACGCCCAACGATGGTTCACCCTATCCGTTACACACAACTTCAACAGAGGTCGTAAGACACAGTTCGTCATCGCCTGTTGTCTATACATTGTCTGCCGTCTCGAAAAGAGTTCCCACATGCTCATTGACTTCTCGGACATACTGCATGCGAGTTTTCCACTCGAAAACCGACGGGCTTCTTTCAGCTAACAGCGCTCCAGGTAAATGTTTTCGCACTCGGCCACACCTACCTTCAACTCGTCCAAATCCTTGAAGTCCGATTGCCACATATAGATCCTACGGTCTATGTCTACCGCTTCGCAAAGCACCTCGACTTCGGCAGTGAGCAGACTAAGGTCGCTAACGACGCCCTCCGTATCATCCAGCGTATGTCCCGCGATTGGATGGTCCAAGGCCGCCGACCATCGGGTATTTGTGGCGCCGCATTGATCCTCGCAGCCCGCATGAACAATTTCCGCCGTTCCGTTAGGGAGGTAGTTTATGTTGTTAAAGTAGCAGACTTGACTATCCAGAAGCGGCTGGACGAATTCAAGGACACTAAGAGCGGAGACTTGACCGTTGAAGAATTTAGAAATATATGGTTGGAGCAAGCGCACGACCCACCCAGCTATGGGCCGAAAGCCTCAAAGAGACGCAAGAGGGTCAGGGACGTTAATGATGATGGAGAAGTCGTTGAGGATCCCCAGGATATCACTATTGTCGATACTCCCGCAGATCCAAGTGCCGCTCCTAGCGCCCCTGGCACTCCTCCTAGCGCCCCTGCTAGCGCCGCCGCAACACCACTTACGTTCCTCGATAGACCCCTCAGACTGGACGCAGACGGCTTCGTAATCCCAGAACTCCCCGTCCCTTCACCACGCCCGATCTCCTCGCTCCCCGGAACACCAATCGACGCCACGGACCAGGCCACACCACAAGGCGCCGAAAAGGTCCAAGATGACCAACACTCCGCCATCGCCGAGGAAGTAATCGAATCCGAGATCACCTCCCTACTAGATGGCTCTGCCGCATCGATCATGGAAGAGCTCCGAGACGCCGACCGCCAAGCACGCGAAGAATGCGCCGCCTCCACCGTATCAGACGACCCGGACAACCTCGACGACGTCGACGACGACTTTGAAGTTCAGAATGCCCTACTCACCGAAGAGGAACGCGACCTGAAGGAGAAGATTTGGGTGGAGTTTAACAAGGACTACTTGCGTGACCAAGAATGCAAGATCTTTCCCCCTTTCTATTAGTGCCATGGCATGGCTAACATGGATATTATAGTGAAACGCCTAAAGAAGGAAACTGATCTTCGCAACGGTATCATCAAGACTGCCAGAAAGCGCAAGAAGAATAAACCCCGCGACAGCAACAGCAAGGATATGGCTGCTACCCCTGCCGACAGTGCAAAGAACATGCTCATGCGCAGGAGTTATTCCAAAAAGATTAATTATAAAGCGATCGAGGGGCTTTTCGAAGATGATTAAGTGAGAGAGAGAGAGGAGGGGGGGTTGTAGATAGTTTCTTTCTCTGTGGGGTTTCTTATTTAGTCAGTCAGTCGGTGCGCATATATCTGGGTGGGTGCATTATAGAGATTGGGCTCTTGCTACGGCCATTAGTGGGAGATTAATGTGTAGTAGCAGTACTGTAGTAGAAATGTTTGTGTTCATACGGGATCACTCGAGGGGAAGGTTTTTCGGGAGTGTACTTTTATTTGAGGTTTGACTTGTGTTTAGTTTTACACTTATTTGAGGCTGATGGGTTGTTTTAGTTCTTGTTTTACTGGACTACGAAAAATTTCCTGGTCTCACATTTTCTGTCCTACTCGTGTGCCCGAGCCGAGAATTGGCACCTGTTTGTCCCCTCTATGGGCTTGCTGTAACCATTCCGAAAAAAAAAAGCGAGCGGAGGTAGTGGTGGATATTGTTATAGAACGGTTGCTCGGAGTACAAATGTAGCGGAAAAATCAATTAATGGGGAAAGTAGATCTATTAAGCACTTCTAGAAGGAGCCGTCTATTCACAGGGTCCCTCCCATTTCGCTGCCATAAGTTCAAGGGGTGTCAAGAGGGCAGTCCCAAGTTTAGTTACAAATAGATGTAGCACGCTTTCCGAAGACTCTCAGGCGTTTCACTCCTCCGTCAGGAATGATGACCATTTTAACATGAGTGACCACTTTTTCGTTAACATTCTGGAGGAGGGTGGACGTGAATGCATGTTCCTTATCCGCCTCACAAGCATGCGCAGGAACGATAAGTTCCCACCCATTGGCATCGCCGGCGATATGTTGGTCGGAGGAATTGATAGCGTAGATTTCAACGGCTTGAGGATAGTTTCCACGAAAGTGGAGGGTATCAACTATAATCTCTTCAATGTATCCTGGAGCCCCCTATGTGGCAAAAACCTGTTAGTATAGCTAAGGAGTTTCGGCTGGTCCAAGGGAGATAGGTACAAGTTTAACAACAACCCAGTCAACATGGCCTGGCTCACGGCTACGCCTAGTTTCCCAACCATTTCCTGCGTCCTTACCTCTTCCAGGAAGCAATAGATTGGCCGTTTTTGTTCCAAAGTGTTGCTCACTGCAGGAGATTGCCAAACCACCGGAGGAGACGTGAGCAAGGTCGATAATCGCGTCCGGATCGCTGGGGAAGACGGGGACTACAGTTCCAAACAAGCGGAAGCGGGCAATTCCTAATAGTGTGTTAGTATCCCCGGCATTCTTTGTGGTGGAATCTGTTAAGAACTTACCTCCATCGGGAAACATTTTTAGACGGACATGAGAATAGGCTTTGGCAGTGGGAGAGCTTAGCTGCCAGATGTGCCTCTGGGAAGGGCCACAAGCGTGCATTGGGAGGATTTCTTCCCACTGTAAGGAGTTGAGTGTTAGATTGAACTGATTTAGTGAAGTAATTCACTCACTGCTGTATTTGCGTCTGGGTGGCTGCCCTCAAGGAAGGTGCCCTCAACGGTGACCGCCGGAGCGTGGTTTCCGCTGAAAAAAGCTGTGTCGACCTCGAAACCATGGACTTTACCACTGGCAACTCCAAGCTATTGAAAGTTAATACAGTAATATTCTTTTGTCATGAAGCTTCCCTCATAACGGTACCTACTTTAACGATGACCCAATCGGCAGGGGCTTTATTGTGCCTTCTCGTCTCCCATCTTGAATTAACAGTATATTAGCATTACAGAATCTCCAAGAGGGAGGGGGGGGGGGGGGGGGAAAAAACCCCCCCCAACAAACCCGTCGTACCAAGCACCCGTAGGCACAAACAGACCGGGCTTGCGGATTGGAGGAGCCGGGTTGATCAAGTTATCGGCAGCGGCAAACCATTCGTCACTGGCTTCGAGGACCTGACCACCAAGATCAGAGCTAATCAGATCTGCGAAAATGTTAATATTGAGGTCTTTGCAAGTGTATTGATAGACCCTACCAATGCAGGAGGACCCAAAAGTCTCTTGAGCTTTAGATTCGCTAATACGATGAACTGTATTGGAAGGCATCGATATCGGTTTCTTGAAAATTTAGTTGTTGCAAGTTTGCGGAATGGGAGTGTTGTGAGGACAGGAGGGAGACAGAGAGGTATGTGGGTTGTAGTGGTGAGGGAGGGCAAGCCAGCTATCCGCCCTCCCTCCAACCGCAATCTCACAAAAATCAGCGGCGTTGATCGGGTAAGCCCATAGTTTTGGCTGTTCCGTAAGATAGACCCTATCCGGGAGAGCCGTGCGGTACCCCCACCCGACAAGGGTAAAATACCGGTACACTGCGCCCCAAAGCTCCCTCCGTCTGCGAGAGGGGGCTGTCGTGAGAAGGGTTGGATGCAAGCTGGCCTTGCTCGAGGGACTAAATAATGCCGGGAGTTCCTTGAATATAAAATACGCTGCTCTCGCAGGTGAATTTTGTGAAGGAATACCGGTATTGCTGTTCACTAAGGGCACTTGAAATTGAAGAAAGTGGATCGGCGTACTCTACGATAGGCTACCGGTAGCTGGGAAACCTTATCTGCAGCGGAGAAGGGATTTAGGTGATTCTCAACCATAAACTCCAAAACCGCGTCCCGCCTCTAGAGTCAATTCTGGACGACGACAAACTCTGCGAAGGGCTTGCTTTTTATGGGTATAACTAAGATAACTAAGCTTACTGTAGAGTTTAACAAAATTAACGATTAGCTATGGTATTTGTATTCTCGCTGTGTTTCTATCAATTGTGGTCGCGTGACCTCGGAAACTAATCATTATGGATTGGGAAACTTTTTGTGTGGTAACTTATGCAAGTGTGCTGATGTTCACAAGTGGCATTCACTTGCGAGTTCCACGTAATTGAATGGTATTGCATGCCACCAAAATTCAGCATTTCTTAGTGTCATGCAATGCCGTAGTGGCCGTCCTAACAAAGGGCATACAATATCATGAGCAGAGCAGATGGCGTTGTGGAATGGTTGACTTGACTACTGTACGCCTTGGCGCGAATGCATAAGATGTCCTGGAGGGGAAGGTTGTTAGCTGAGGCGAACCAGCTAGCTGTGATTGGCTCCTGGATAAATCAGCCAATCAAGGAGCCGAATATCGTGAACACATTACCGGTAATTATTGTGCTAACAGCTCGTCTGACTTTTTTCCACATAAAAAACTACTTGCAAGTAGACTAGGATTAACCCCTCCTTACCGTATCTCCTGGCCCGGTATGATAAGACATTGAAAATTTCGTGCCACCCCTTGCCAGACTTCAGGGCATTGATGACTAAGGGGCGGTCGAGACCCCCAACCTCAGTACTGTACTCGAGTATTCCTTAGTGATATTAGCGTAAGTGAGGTCATGCGGCTGATATTAGCTGTGTTCTGAAGCCTATTATATAGATTAACAAAAAGTTGCTTATCAGCCGCTGTCTCAAAAACTAACAGGGGTGGCACAAAAATTTTCAATGTTTTGCCCGTCCTGGAGATACCGCAGTTACACACAGTCAAACTCGAGTTCGCCCCACCTATCCTCACCCCTCCTCGTTTTGTGCGGTATGATACCTTCCACATCGATAGAAATCTACAAAACTCGTGCCACACTTACATTCATAGGCAAGGATCGTATTATAGTTCATCGCATAAAAAATCTGGCGGATTCTATCCAACGACACAAACATGCCCTCAAATCCTTCCAACGGCTTCCAAGCCATTATTCTCTGCGGCCCGGGGACCTCCCTCTATCCATTTACCGGGGCTGAGGACCTTCCAAAGGCTCTGCTACCGATAGCAAATAAGCCTATGCTTCACTATCCTATCGAATGGTGTGACAAAGCTGGCTTCGATAGTACGTTTTGGTTCCTCCTGTTTCTCCCACTTGCTGATTGTCTGCGACAGCAATTTTAATTCTCACCTTAACTGAGCACCAACCTGCAATTCAATCCTATCTCCGCTCTCACCGTGCCCAAAAGTCCTCGGTCGAGATCCGGGTTGAATCGCCCTCGTCACTAAACGATAATCTCGGCACTGCCGATGTAATCAGGGTAGCACACAAGAAGGGATGGATTCATGGTGACTTTGCTGTATTGCCCTGTGATTTGGTCACTACCGTGGATTCTCAGAAGGTTATGGAAATGTGGATGGTTGAGCAAGCAGGCTTTGATTCAGACATGGGGAGACGCCCAAGGCTTAGCAGGAAGGCTGGTGATGCCGATGATGGACGGCGTGGAGGATTAAGTATTTGGTATGAGACTAGAGGCGAGGGTGCAACGAAGGGAATGGGTATGTTTTGTCTTTTTGAAAACGGGCTCCTCGATCTTTTGAATTGCCTTTCCCAGGCTACTTGCGCTAATAGTTTTACTTCAAGAAACCGATTTCATTGCGGTTGTGCCAAACCCCAGGGAGAACCAATCAACCTCCAAATATCGCTCTGAAGGAACTATTTCTAGCTTGTTATTCAACATGCCAACACATACCCTCAAAGGGGATGATGTGCCCCCCGAGTTTGCCATCCGCCGTTCTCTATTAGAGAAGCATCCAAAATTGCAGTTCTACACAACACGCCGTGACAGTGGAGTCTATTTTTTCCCCTACTGGGTTTTAAAGTTTATCGAGGGGAACCCGAAAATGGCGTCCCTCCGTGAGGATGTAGTGCCTTGGTTGGCCAAGTGCTGTTGGCAAAACCGAAGGCTTGCGGATAAACTTGGTCTCCTTGATGTCCTCGTTGGGAGCGAGGAGGAGGACGATTTAGAGGAAATAGATGTTGGAGGACGCTACGACGTCGGCTCAATGAGCACTAACCGAGTTCGCAAGCTAGAGAAGCCTAAGGACGAGCCCACTGTAGAACCTGGATCCGAGACAACTAGAGCGATAAAGGCTCGTATGTTGGCCAAGGCAGAGGTGCCAATTCCAGAAATCACAGCATATTTGCCAAGTCAATCAAAATCGTTCATTCGTCGCGTGGACACCACACAACTTTACTTATTCACCTGCCTTCATTTGGCCAAATCGGATCCTCAGACTGCAACTACCCAGATCAAGGTTGACCCTTCAGCCTCAATCGACCCCAAGGCCAGTGTTAGTGCTTTTGACTGTTTGATCGCGGATAAAGTTTCGATAGGTGAAAAAGCCAATATTAAGCGTTCAGTTCTTGGTAGCGGAGTAAGTATCGGAAGGGGTGCGAGGTTGGTAGGATGTGTTCTCATGGATGGAGCTTCTGTCGCCGAAGGGGCAAAGCTCGAAGGATGCATAGTTGGGAGAAAGGCGATCGTCGGTGTAAAGGCTAATCTGAAGGACTGCGAGATTGCGGAAAATTTCGTGGTTGACGAAGGAAGTCAGTAGCTAATTGTCATCCCTATCCCGGAGCCTACGCACTTGCTAATAACGAATTACAGCCGAGGCTAAGAACGACAGATTTGTTCTCTTTACTGGGTTGGATGCTGACGCTTCCGATGCTTCTGACGGCTCAGGCCAAGACTCCGATGGGAACTATGAGGATAACGATCACTCGGAAGCCGAATCTACCGAAAATGATAACGAGGAGGAATTAGAGTCCGAAAACCTAACCTCTAAGCCTGCCACTCAAAGTGGGGCGAACCTCGCCGTGCATCCTTCCCCTGCGAAGGATCTTCCTCCGCCTTACTCTTTGGAAGCACCGGCTATCGCACCTTCCGAGCCTAAGGCTATCAAGGTGCCACAAGGCGCACCTGCAAAAGATGTTGCCGTGTCTGATAGTTGACGTTTACAGATCTGGTGGGTTATTGGTGGCGTCTTTGGAGTTTTCCTGGGACTATTTTTGTTGCGGTCAGTAGGTAGGGCATAAGTTGAGTGTATAGTAAGGTCGTTTTCGGGAACGGTATTTCAGAGGTCATGGGGTTGGAGTGGATCAAAACTTAGATTGGGCTGTTTCTCTCCTATTAGTACGACGAGGAAGGGTTAAACGATTGGGGTCTTTTTTTCTTTTCTTTTCTCGCTGGGTTGCAATCCATATCCGTATAGCAGGGAGTTCTGTGCGGTGCGCGTCCGAGTCGCAATTTTTTCTCTGGTGGTGAGGCACGAAAGATCAAGAGAGCGGGTAATTATCTATGATTGTGCATTATCAGTTTTTGACACAGTGGAGGAGCGGAGGAGGCAAGAGCCTATGTACAGTTCGGCGATATACCGTTATTTGATCGTCGGTTGTGCATTGCACATCAAAAATGGCGTTTTTCGTGGGTTTACAACACGCCAGAAGTTACTCAATTCCGGCTACTTTTCGCTCGATGAACTGTTTGGCTATTGTAGCAAGTTTGACAAGATTTGAGGACAATGGTTGTAGTTTTGGAGCCTCTGTGAACTTCTGGGATCCTTTGAGGCAAGCCTTATATACCTTTTTCTATGATCTGCTGTATAAATTCCAGGCACTTGAACTGAGTCTCCGAGCACTTCTACACAAGTGATTGATTCTATAGCAGGAGGTTATCGGGCCCACCTGTGGTGTGAATAGTAAAGTATAGATCCCTAGGTCGTGTAGCTTGGTGGGAATTCGCGAGGCGGTGAACTTGGAATGCTCAGAGTCGTCTTTTTTAGATTATGATACTATTTTTGTATGGTTTTACTGTGTTGTGGTGAGACACCTTACTGTGCTCTGGGGCGGGCGGGCAAGTTAACGATGGGTTGTGTCTGGGGGACGTCTTGGTGAGGATGGGCTGCTCGATAGGGTTCTTACAGCAATTCCGAGCTTCTTATTGCCAACTGGTTAGTGGGTGAGCTGGGTTGATTTCTCCATTGGTGTGCAGGGTAGGTGGTATGAGTGTGATGTGTCGTATTATATACGGTACCGCAGCTCATAGCTCCCGACTTGGGGTTCCCGGAACAACGTGAACTTAACTTATCGATGATGGGGATTTCTACTGCTGTGTTAGGTACCGGTATGGTGGGCCAAGTTACCTAGGGATTGGGGTTGGTTGGTTGGTTTCCGGTGCTGCACCGTGCTGTGTGGGTGGATGAACAGCTGCTGCAGAGTGCATCATTGCCTAACTTATCCATGATCTTCGTTACTACTGGTGTTAGTCTAGGTCTGGGTGCAGATTCATTAGGGAGTGTAGGCTTGTTGAAGTTTGTATTTAGCAAACTGAGTTTTGTACGAGTACTGTGCCGGTAGAAGATGCCATTCTGGTAACTGGATATCGAAAGGGTGGATAATCTACCGGCATTGGTGGACAGAAATTGGGAAAGTTGCAGGATCTACAGTAAAGTACGGTAGCCCTCTTCCTCCCTACAGTACCGCTTAGGCTGGGGACATTACTCTTCCTTGTCAAATCTGAATCCGAAGACAACTTCTGGGGTGATGGGTGTGTGGGCATGTATTTGTTCCCAGTATGGTACAAGTATAGTATCACGTTGGATACCTGGCTATCGCGGTGGTTAAGTTAACATGTCCAGAAGCAATTACTTGTAGGGTGCCAATTGATCCTCCTTCACGATTAGTTCTATTGAAGGATCCACCACGTAAGTTAGAATAGGAGAATTACTGTACTGCGCTTACCGGAACTGGGAGGCTGAATGAAGGAAGCGGCCACGCTGCGAGTGAGGTGGTAGAACTTGACCGTGAAGCGCGCGCTCGAGGTGAAGCTTAGCTAGAATTCAGCTTTTTGGCATCTCTTAAGTGAGGCTGCGACCCTAACCATTGACCGTTGCAGAATTAAGCTTGAGTGGTTTGCTAAGCTAATTTACGGTACAGTATAATACAAGTGACGTGCGGCGGCCGCTATCTTGCTGGGCCTTTCCCGGACCATAGCGCCACTACTACTCCGATCACCATCAGAACCGGAATAGAGCCCCTTCCAGCCACAACAATGACATCACGTCAAGACTCACCTTGGCAACGACGTCAACAACCTTTCCCTTCGAACAATAGGGATAAAAACCGCCCTCGCCCTTTCCCCATGCCTACTTCAAAACTCCTCGATCCCACAATGAATCCGTCGCCAAAATGCCTTGGTTCCGCTCCTCTCCCCTCCCCGACCGTGACTCGGACACGCGCCCCCTTTTGGCAGACTACGATGCTGCGACGACCCTCCAGTCTAAAGTTGCGGCGAAGCTGCACACGTACCAGATGATTCGTGCCCTATTTAAGGGTTACTACCCCAGCACTGAGCAGCTGATAGTTCACTTGAGGGTCCTCTTGTCTGCGGATGTACTGGATCCGGCGACCACGCAGTTGAGCGCTGATGGGCGCAGGCTCGTGAGGCATGTGCGGAGGTTGATTGAAGAACTCATTGAGTTCCTCAGGAATAAGAATTCGGAAGACCAGGTTCAGGAGCTTTTGTGGTGTGTTACGAGGGCTCAGGTTAGGCTTGATGTTGGTGATATGATGCAGAGGGCTGAGAGGGCGAAGGCAGGTGCTGATGTTGGTGTTGGTGGGTTTCGCTTCCTCCCTCGTGATTGGGTTCTATTTTATTTTAATAGGTGGGCTAATTGGGCTTGCTTGTAGCTTATGACTCACTGCATACTGTTTTTGGCTTACTCCTCGCAAATAGTGACTTCCGGAAGTTGCTGTCAGACTTAACGACTATTACTCGACAGGTTTTCGCTGATACGGCTGTTACGTCTGCGCACGTTGCCCAGACGGTAGCTGAAACTGTGGAGCCGAGTGACGCAGAACTTGCCGCGATTAATTCCAAGACACCAGCATCATCCGAAAACGAGGACTTTGTGGAAGTTCCTGTAAAAGAGGTTGGCAAAGTCATTGCCGAAGGCGCCGCTGAGGCTACTGCCCAAGCGGCCGCCAGTGCCGACCGAGAATTGAATAAGGCCGGGAGAAGAGATGCCCTAGTTGAGAGAATGAAAATGGTGGTTATGAGGCTTCGACAGAACACGGACTATGCGCAGTCTGTGTCGCTTTTGTCGGTACTTTTGAAGAGGTATGCAGTGACTTACTCAAGGGCTTTGGGCACTGCGGCTGCCGCGGTCGAGGAAGATATCGAGCCAAACCCAGCGCTGGATAGGGCTATTAAATCCTTCTGGGCCTTTGTCAGATCTTTTGGTGACAAGGCGGAATGGGACGAACTCGAGGTGAAGTGGGACAGAGTGATGAACCATGTTCATAGAGATGCCGAATTCGAAAACGTCATAGAGGACGTCGGAAACTCTGTTCAAGCACTGCTCACAGACCCAGACTTCATCACTTCTGCTGACGAAAAGCTCTCCGCTATCCGCGAAAGAGTCCGAGGAGTCGACACCAAAGGCACACTTCGAGGCGATATCGACGAAGCCCTCGGTCAGTCGCAGCGAGTCTTCGCCTCAATCCTCAACGACAAAGACATCTCCAACCTCCTCCATACCTCGGCCACAATCGTGAGCATCGTATTCCCCTCTGCAATCCAACCCATAAACCCCGGACTAGTAACCGACTTCTTCAACGTCTTCCTCCCCCTTGCCGTCCAATCAATCCAATACATCCCGATCCCCCGCCTAACCATCTCAACCCCATCCATAGATCTCCTGCTAGAAAACCTGATTTTAGAACCGGGCGAGACAATAAACAATACCTCATTCTTTCCTTTCCGGATGCGCATAGAAACCCAAAACGCTCTGGAAATCCGCAAGGGTCGCTGCAGAACCTGTTCGTCAATAACCTCCCTCGCGACGATCAAGCTCGAAGGGATAACCCTCCGCGCGGAGGACGTAGGATACTGGCTCCGTGCACGCCATGGCCTGATCATACCGGGATTCACAGACACAGGCTTAGCTAGCTTCTCAATCGGCAAACGAGGGATAGACCTCCACCTCGACGTGGAAATCGCTAAAAACCGCATATCTAACATTCTCTCACTTCGTGGCGTGCAAGTCCGAATACATAGCTTCAACTACACACTCCGACAATCACGATTCTCGTTCCTGCTCTGGCTCTTCAAGCCACTCTTAAAGCGCCTCGTGCGGAAAGCACTTGAGCGTGCGATTGCGGAGAACGTTCAGGCTGCGCTCGAGTTTGCGGACCGGGAGATATTATTTGCGAGGGAGAGGTTGAGGGCTACAAGGATTGCCCAGCCGAGTGATCTGGCTACGTTTGTGAGGGCGGTCATGGCTAGGTTACGCCCAGAGCCGGATCCCGATGTTGAGGTCGTGGTTGGGGTGTTCCCAGGGAAGGGTGAGAAGGAGGTTTTCCAGGGCAGGAGGGCCCCGGGCAGTCTTGTCCAGCTCTGGGAGCAAGAGGGAGAGCGAGCTGGGGAAATTGTGGATGAAGAGGCTGTTGGGGGATGGAGGAATGGGGTTTTCGATGTGCATGCTAGGAGTTTGGGGTGATGAGTTTAGGGACGTGGTGTATTTGGGTTAGGATTTCCTTTAAGTAATATCATTATGTCATTGCGGGTGGTATCATTGGATTTGTGTTTCTTTATCGGGGCTAGCACTTATTGTTTTAGCTTTAGTCTTATAACCTTTTTCTTTCCACCGTACCAAAATAATAAAAGTGTATGGAGTTTACTCAACTAAACGTACGAGCACAACTGTAGTGTATTCGCGGAGTCTAGTTATGCGAATGCCGTCTAACCATAAGAGATTGTTACCATACGCTGTTACTCTGGATTGAAAAGTGGATGAACACCAGACCCTTCCGGCCACGCCAACCACACTCCCATTAAAACTCCCAACGGTATACTCTACAAGCACGCCATCCCGCTCTCTCTCTAACTCACCAATCTTGCAGCATATTAAAGACCTTCCGGACTCCAAATTCGGTTCTTTAAAAAGTTCAGCACTGTCCGTCTAGGGGCTTGTCGATATATGATAAGGAATTTGACATACATCTGGTGCTTTTTGAGTGGTTGGAAAGCATTGATGTGGAGATACTTCCGGTCCGGGCTGTATAATATTATTGTGATAGAGTTGAATTCAGTGATACCTAAGGAACGTAAGGAGCTGGCAGTTTCTGGCTCTGACTATAGATTATTTCATAATATAGGAGAGGTTTTGGCTCATGCGGACTTGACTGGTATTGTTTGGTGGTTTTTGGCTTTTGGTCTCTACTTTCGTTTTTGATTTTGAAATGGTGGTGGTGGTATCTTAAATTCTTTGGATTGCTTAAGTTCTTTAGGGTTCACTACCCTCCCCTCCTCTCTCTCTATCTCTACTGTGGCCTTTCTTCTTGCCTTGGTTTTTACTTTGAAGAAAGCTATAAACTAAATACTATAAAACTAGCCAATAGTAAGAAAATAGGACGATGAGATGCAGGGCAAAGACTTATCTTTTTCATGGCTCGCAATCCTATAAAAATATGAGTGCTGTTTCAGCGATTGATACTTCCCAGGCGATTTTTTTAATACCCGTCATCACTGGTCACTCAATATCTTGGGTTAGTTTCGATTAGCTGGTTTAGGCAAGAGCAAACCCCTCCATTTCCGTGCAAATCCCCGCTCATCCGTCCGTCCGTCGGGCGCTTGCTCCGACCGCCTAGCTAAGGTTTCCGGCTTCCCAGCTGGCTGCGAGGGGGTCGGCAAGATATCCAATGGGCTGGGATGGAAGAGGGTGGTCGAATTTGTTGGGGCTTCCACGAAGTTCCTCGCCCTCGCGGTGAGTATGAGACTAAATTGATCGGATTCTAGAGTCTGGTTTAGTCGTTGGGGGTAGAAAGGTTAAATTCTGGGTTTAGTGGTGGTAGTCCGTGTGATTCTGAGCAGGGCGAATATGAGAGGTGTCATACATAGGTCTGTAACTGCTAAGTTAGCATTCCTGCTTGTAGAGATAGAGATCTGGATGAATAGAGTCTTCAACTTTGGCGAGCAGTATTGTTCTTGGAGGGGGATCGACAATGTAGGGATAGTCTAAATACCTGCCGAGAAGTTGACTGTGGGGATCTGGTTGGGAAAAGAAAAAAAGAAAAAAACTCGGGAATGTGGGTAGGTGATTGGATACTGGTATGTTATCGGCCGCTGTGGGGTGGTAGCAGGTGCAGGAGCCAAGGGGCTTGTATTTTTTGTAGAGTGTGGTGTTGTTGCGCTAGTTACCATGCTAGCGGGCCGGTCGCGAAATTATTTCACCATATATAGTGCGAGAATGGAAAAACGTCAACCTCATTGAGGAGGGGTTTCAAACGCGTATTCCCAACCCAATACTGGCCCAAATGAAATAGAAAAACCGTAGCAATAATGTGGTAATGAAATAGAATATAAGTACGGTTTTGTTAAATTGTAATAGCAAATGTGAGACTAGGA
>Ga0307507_10004380_pt1 | contig 25184 bp, 25 predicted proteins | sample 7_EM_MG_FD_207223 | JGI IMG/M metagenome (GOLD analysis project Ga0307507, IMG submission 207223) | Populus trichocarpa ectomycorrhiza microbial communities from riparian zone in the Pacific Northwest, United States - 7_EM | ecosystem: Host-associated > Plants > Roots > Unclassified | place...
GGGTAAATACCTAAGGGCTCCAAGAGGGCCTAATAAAGGCAGAAAATATAATAGCAACACTCTTAAGGACAGGAATAATAGGACTAAAAGATTAGCTTTACTAGGTAGGTATCCTAGTGGGTAGCCTAAGGTGCGAATATAGCTAGCTAAGATAGACACTAAAATATATAATACTATTATGCCCCTTACACACTAGCTAAGAAGCAATACTCTTAGCAGCTAGTACAGAAAACTATAATACACTACTCTTAATATAGAAAGGCCTTAAGGCGGCTACCCAGTAGCTTATTGGCTAAAATATGCTAAACCAGTTCCAGGTTGCAAAGGAAATAGTAATAGAAGGCAAAGGGGCGAGTAATAGGCGCCCCCTAATAACTCTATAGGAGTAGAGTACAGTATATAATACTAGCGCGTCCGTAGGTTTGTTACAGCAGTAGTAGTTCCCAAGGAGGTCAAAAAGTAAGGTAGTAAAGCACTATTGGTAACTTATAGGCGATTTATAAGCGAGCCCCAAAAGGCAGGGAGACGGATTACGGGGTTTTCTCAAATAGAGTTTTCTCCCCATATGTATATAAGGAGTAGTCCGCGTGGGCCCAACAGGGATCCGAATCGGACGTTAAGAAATGAATAATAATAATAATAATATATAAAAATATTTGATTTATATGTGATTTTGTATATAAAGACGATATTTTAACATGGGCGGCAATTTCAAACGAATTTGTAGAAGTTAAGCAAACTGCAGTATGGCACCTTACAGCCAACACAGATATCATCAATAGTCTACAGCATTTCTCCCAGGTCACGGCACTATTACATGAAGATATTAGCATACGCTTAATTGATACTGTTTCCTCCTCATTGCCTGATTATGAGCTTGGGCATTCGGCTCTAATGCATTTTCATAATTTATACTCTCGGCTTCGCGCACAGATATCTATCACATACCTCTCGCAAATTCAACAGGGGTAGCCCTTAGTCAAAGAATTTCCTTTGCCAATGCAGACTTTGTATTTCCTCGGGGTCTGGAAGCTGCTGGATTGGCACGGAAAAAACGAAGGTGCTAAGACTAGGAATTTAAAATGAGTGTTTTAACAGAACTGACATAAAAGTAGAGGGCATGGGTCCGGGGCTCTGGACCTAGCTGAGTCACGGCGTTACCCATGAAGTACATGGCGCCACTAGACAGGTTCTGACCAAACTCACCCCAAGCTGCGTTACCTTTGCTGTCTAATCACAAACCAGAGAAAAGCCCTCAACATTAGAGCTCGAGCTCTGGGGAGACGCTCATAAGGAAATACATCTCCATAAAGCCAAGAAGACTAAATTTCTGTGTACAGGGGCTCACGGATCCCCTCTCGTCCGCCTTGATTGATTTTTCTGGAATTTTTCAACAGCAATGCAACTGTCTCGGATGGCGCCGTAGTAAGCGCAGTTATGGCGTTGTAGTAAGCGCAGTTCATTCAGTCTCTGGGCAGTACCCCGAGTATACTTCTTGTGCCATTCCAAGGGGATGGAAAGTTTGAGCCTTTTGGGATAGGGGTGCATTTGTGGAGTCGCCTAGAATGGTTTAAGCACTTCGAATTATTGGTTTGAGACAATTATGTGCAGTATTTTTGATTTTCGGTTGCGTCAACAAATCTAACGGAGACGTTCGGGAACCTATAGTGATGGTAAGCATCGCAGCGTTATTCCGTGTTAGGATATGTGCTCTAATTGTCAATCCTTTGTCTTAGTGGAGTCCTTTGACTACTGACGTAAACTAAAGCTGCACCGCTGTACAAAAGCGGACGTCAGGCGACATGCTACCGAGAGGCCATGCAGGTAATTCGATATGCGGTTTAGGATGACAAGAATCAGACCGCTCCGTCGGATCTATTAGAAAGATCAGCGGATATGACCTGGAGTTTTCCTTCAGACTTACTCAGTAATAACTTCCTCCTATTCAACTTAAACTTTGAAAGGACGATAGGTGTTGGCCGGAATTTGAAGCTATATATTGTCCTAGTTGGCGCTGCCATAAGGGCCGGTCTTTTTGGTGCCAATTGGCGTTCAACAATAAGTCACGCAACTCGGGAAAAAGACTGCATACATTCTTGCTAGATCTGTATATCTCATTAAGTCGCCTTAGGCAACACTAAGCCCACCGTAGTGGGCAAAAAGCTACAACTCAGAGTCTCAGATCCTGCGCTAGTCCTGCGAGATTGACTAAAACAAGGAATACCCCGACGAAAAGCAATTGACCATTAATACTGTCATTCATATGTGCATCTAGCAAATTGAATTGTTGGATCCAAGGAGTGGCTCTCAGCTGGATGAAGCTCGGATTGCTAAACGACTGAATAAGACCTTGGTATAGTTAACGCTAGGTCGGTCTGTCTGGCCCAACGACTTATGGATTGCATTTTAGACTGTAGAAGTCAATACCCTACTTAGCTCTGATAACACAACACAGTGTGCAAAGCCACTCTTATTGAGTGGCATCGACTCATAGATCACAGCAGCTGCTCTATAACTGAGTGTGTTTGAAATGCTACAGACTTTAAGGCAGCCAAGTTTGACTATCGTAAGATTGAAGACACTTTCGTTCAAGGAAGCGTGGACCGAGCGAACGAGCTTTTCGCAATACTTGACGCGAGACGTAAACGATCGAGACAAAATGAAGCATGCCAACCGCTACATGTTGAGAAGAACCCACCATCAAGGTAGTAAAGAAGAAAAGATGGGTTTCTTTTCCACTTTGAAAATATCAGCGACATCTAAGACTAAGCCAGCTTTCTCAATTAGCTTTCATAGACGTCATGATAAGAGCAAATCCTCTCTTCTTCTGGAGATGTGGCCCTTCGCGTACTGATACAACTGATGTGCAACGAGCAATCATTTTGTGCCTTCTCATTTTGTAATTAAACCTTTAGCTCAAGGCTAGAGAGACGTTCCCACACCAGGACCCACCGTCTCTCCTCTAAGGAACCACATTCCAGGCTCTTTTCTCGACTTTGCTGCGGCTCATCTCCTCCTATCACTTTTTTCATCTGTCGATAGCTTCGTCCGAAGTAACTTCCCGCAATCCCCACAAGCCTACGCCACATACTTTTTCCGCTCAGGCTGGACAAACGACCATCACCAACGTTATAGGTATTCAACGACAAGATGCGGCACTTCCCGGCCCCTTCGGGGTGTTGTACTCCCGAGAGCGGTGAGAGAAAATTCTACGTGTGAGGCGCTTCGGCACTGCCCGTGCCGCTCCTCCAATCTTCCGCCTTTAAACGCCGGGCCTGAAATTAGCATAGTCGAAACGCAGGACCGCCCTGTCTCAAAGTCCATCACATGCACAAAAGCAGTGCTGATGGCTTTCAGAAAACGTGTGCTTGAGGTCCCCGTGATGGGAAATGTGATGTGATGAGATTTGAGTTGGCGCCCGGGATGCTGGCGTCGTAATGTGTTTTTTTGGGAGGGACGAACTTCATTCGCTTGGCGCACCACGCTTAGGCCAGGTGACAGGGGAAGTCGAACTTGAAGCTTGCGCTGATAAAAATTCTGTCGAGACGTTTTGTGTTAAACTGTTCTGTTGGAAAGGTTTCCCGAGCATTCGGGCCAGCTTTTGACGTATTTGCGTCGCCGGTTTGCGCGTTAAGAAAAGGTGGAGAACCTTGGCTGAGGTTGGTTAATCGCATCCGCCAAGGTTTGTTATACTAGCTTGTATAACACTTAACGGTGCGCTCCGTAAGCTGTGATTGGGGCTGCTGTTTGACAGCGGCAGGCCAATGCAATACCTTGAAGAACGGGCGCATACTCGATCGCGTGCTGGCCAGCCTGGATGATTTTAGGCGGCTCATGATAGTCATGATCAGTGTAGTTTTCCAGCCGGTATGACTGCAATGGTTGCGTGGCCCCATGTTATCGAATCTGAAGGGCGGCATAGCTGAAACGAAAATTCCAATCCTTCCCGGGCATGACGTTGATATTGAGGGTTGACTGGTCGCATAAAGCTAAACACGCTCTGCTTACCCGATTTGGGGCGGACCATTGGACGTTGCGAGCGTGTCACGATGTACTACGCCTGGGGAGTATTGGATTTCGGACATCCCGCGCATAGCGGCAGCCGCCCAATAAATCGCCAGGAATCTAGCACTCCTTCTGGCGTATGTGATTGTGGAACATTGGGCTCTCTTGACAGATGACAGCAACGCCTCGGGATCTTGGGTTAAGCCATAACTTACCACGAGCCCGGCTCCTAACGGCGGTACGTGCCGGCAGGTACAGGATAGCATTGGGTACCGCCATCAGGGGCCCAACACCATGTGCTACTCATGACTCGCAAACAACGCCAGATGGTGTGGTCAACATCCCACACGAGATGAGAGACGGGGGCTTGTGAAGCATAGGCGTGGGGGTCATTTTGCTGGGTAAGTTGAGATTGAGCAGGGTTGAGGCTGATCTTCATGCCCTGCATGCAAGGTCTAGCAGGGGACTGTATTGGTAATGGATCAGGTACGAATAAGGAGTGTGCTAGTTGCGGAGGAGGCAGCTTAATAGACAGATAACTAGAACCGAAAGGACCCGAGGTGCGTGTGTGCGAGAATCGCAATATGCGCGGCACGCATTCCGGTGAAGTCTGCTTTCAGGTATCGTGAGTTACGCTGCGGTCTCGGCCAGGTTTGGGTTATGCACTTTAGATGCACGATATGAGGCGTGGGTGAGGCATGGGGGTTTGAGCATTTTGAGCAGGTTTCGTTAGATGAGCTGGACGATTGCGCTGATTTGAGGTTAGAAAGGGTTACGCCCCGTCCACTTTAATATCGCGTCTGGAACTTCACGATGTTGGCTGACGTTGGAGTTTTGCAAGGAGCTTGCAGGGATGTAAGCTTTTGCGACAAGTCACGAGGAGATTTGGGTAGACTGTGAGGTTGCAACAGGTACACGTCACTATCATGATACTTTATTGGCGGAGAGGAAATTGCGATTGCTGTGTCTCATTATATAATTATTTCCGCGGTTACTAATAGCTCTAGTAGGCGGGGTCATGGAGGGGTAAATCGCGGCGAGTTGAGTGTTCAGACCAAAAATAGACAAGTTTGGGGTATTTTCCACATTTCCCATCCGACGATAAAAACTCCGATATAGCCCAATTCACTCAATCTGCCAGGTAGGTCCATCCCTCGCGCCGGCCGATGCAGAAAACAGAATGTGGCAGTGGAAACAAGGATCCAAAAAGTCGCTGATGTATTACAAGACTGTGTGGGGTCCGAAAAGAAAACTAGGCCTCCCCTCCGGCCTTCAACACAACCTATTGCATCCTTGCATCCGAGCCAGCGGGTGTTCAAGGACAGAAAGAGTCAGACAAAGAAAGTTGAGTCAGAGATAAAGTTGATGCAAGGCTATAGCAGCGGTAAACGAAGACACTGATTGGCCGCCCACCGGGACGATGAACCGCTAGAGAGAATAAGCAGGCAAGGCAGCATCCGATGATATGCAGCGAGTAAGGCTGTGATGCAGATGCGAAAGCTGCGTGGAAATCCATATGCTTGGCTGCTTCTCCGGCAAAAGTTGGTGGAGGTGGACGTGTGACAGCTGCTGCAGGGATGTCCTGCAGGAGATGTAGCCAATCATGGGACCCAAGATCGATCGTAGTCCGCAATGCAAATGCAATGCATCAATGCGGCACAACACTTGAGCAAGATCGCCTGTTTTCCAAGTTTCGGGAGCTGCCTTTGTTTTCTTGCAATTAGAGCTGGCCCTTCGGACTTTCAAATTAGGGAGTGTATTGATTGCGAGCCTGCGACATAACAGGCGAAGAGTGTTGCTCACAGCGCTGAAACGCCGGGCTGTACGAGCAATAGACGACAGATGCAGATCGACCGGAGACCATGATTTAATGGGAGTATCCATGTCGAGCAAAGGTGAGATTAGTGACGATGCGCCAACGCCGATGGGATTGAAGCGATGTAGAATTGACGAGTTCATAACCAGGAAAAAGGCCCGTTTATTTGGTCGGCACTGGAGGAAGAGGTCGGGTAGGTGGTGGGCCGGGGCAAGGAGGAAGGTTGGCAGTAGACATCATGAATGCGGTTGTCGATTGCAATTGAGTAGGACCAGACCGTACCGGTGGGTATCGAGGCTGTCGAAGTGGGGAGAGACGCTTTGGATGAGAGTAGGCTGTAGGAGTTGTGCAGGTTGTGCGGTTACTGGGGATGGCGGATAGTAGTTCGGATGTATTGGATATAAATATCTGAGGTGCTTCCGCAGTGTGCTTGAAAGTAGCGTGTCCGAGTTTGTGATGAAACAGAGGGCAGTGAGGGGGCCGGACGGGGAGCGAGGTATTTATGTTGGTGTGCAGCCGCAAAAAAATTGTCATATTCGGTCAGCCTGCCTTGAACGATGGTGTAATAAGCTGGCGTGGCTATAGCGGCGAGCTGAGGCATCAGACCATGGAAAAGGAGACGGCTTGGGCTGTTGTGCGGGGCCTGAGCAAAGGGCTGAAGGCAGCCAAGGTCGACTCCCTGAACCGTGCGTGCATAAGCCAAAAACATCGCTCGTCCCGGAATGAATGGGAACAAAACACGGAGACGAGCTTGTTCTGTGATGTTTCACCGGCCTCGTGACAAGACGAAGACCATGCTGATCCACTGCCGCGATGCAGGCCGCGCCTCGCCATACACACTGCTATCGTTATGTGGGCATTGGCGGCCCTGCGGTGACATCACAGTCAGCACTTTGGCAGTATCGCAGCAGTATCGTCGCAGCGCGTTAGCAGGGAATACCGATGATGAGTGACGAATGATCCAGCGCGACGAGGCTTGCTGCCATGGTACGATGCTGCCATGCTGCCATGCGCCGTGGCCATCGTTCCGCAACAAAGCGCGCTGCACGGCGGGCCTCGAGGTCGTTGCTTGTCAGTCAGGAACAGGCAGGGATCACCGCGCTCTCCTGTCTCAGAATGGGACTGAAAGGCGGGCCATCCAGCGCAGCCGGAGCCAGCCATCGCCCGTTCCGGCGGGCAAAGAGAGCAAACGGGCAACTTTTTGCAGCGTGCGGCGGTCTGCCTGGGCCTGCTTTGGCCTGGTCGGCGTGCTCTGGGCGATCGCTTGCTGAGCCCACTTTCCTTGCACAAATCGGGCGTTTGCACGGCGTGTTCTGCCGTCCTTCTCCCGGCGTTCCATTTCATCTCCCAGGGTGGAAATTATCGTCACTCCACCGCCCCTTCTCCTCCATCTACTGCACCATAGGGTGCAGTTTAGTCATGCTTGGAGGGACCTCGGTCCTGCATGACTCTGAAAATTCTTCAGGTTTGTGCGGGGGCCGTCTCGGGGATTGCCTTTGCAGAGCAGATGGGAGGCAGCGGTTCTCGACCTTGCTGCCTCGCTGCCTCGCTCGTATTTTGTCGGCCTGCCACGGTCAAGCTTCGCTAGGCGACCGATTTCGATATCACCGAGCTCCCTGTGGACCGCTCAATCGATTCGTCTGACCGGTGTCGACGAGCCACGCCTGACAACCCAGGGGCGCGAGGGGAATCTCGCAGGGCCCTGTTTTTGCATGGCGGTTCGCATGGAAGGCGGTTAGCGGCGACCAGCAGCTGGCCCACCCCCTCGCACGCCCAAAATTCCAGATAACAGGAACTTCCGTGCTCCATCGAGCTGGTCGCAAACCTAGTCGATCCAGGGTAGCCGGTTGCAGATACAGTACGCGCGTGCCGCCCGCCCAGAGTCCAACAGAGCGTGCGCACACGTGGGAGCTGGGATCCCCCATCACGCCACAGTGCCTTTCGAAACGCACAAGTTCCACGGCATCTGCCAGACCCAACACGGGAACGGGCAAGCTGCGGTGGAGGTGCCCTCGAGGTGCCCTTTTGATTGCGCCTAGGCACGACACCGCATCATCCATCGCACATCGTCACTCCTATAATTCTCCCCGGGGATTTTCCGAACCCAAGAGTGTCAAGTTTGAGATGGCGGGATGTGCAGGTCCTCGCGCGCGCTATAATGTGACACGCTGCGTACCTGAACCTGATCTTCAGGGGTTCCAACTACGTCAAGACTCCCCGAGCAACACCGCGAGGCTGCAAACACCGCTCAGACGCGCAGAGTCAGCAACCTCAACAACACGATAGCCGTTGCCTGTGGTCGCACAATCTGGTTACAAGGAATGCTTTGCTCTCCTGCTTGTTCTGTCGCGGACAACTCAGTTCCTGCGGCCTCCAGCCCACCCGTCGCTGCTGACGCACTCGTGTCTCGTTCCAGCAATTTGGATATGCGGAGACAGAGTTCGTGCTCGGCGCACTTTCTCAAGCATCAGGTCATCCGATCACCACTGCGTCCCGCGCCTCAGCTGCAAGTCATCATGCTAGCTCACCCTTCGCTGCGCGCTTGCAGGTCTCGGAATTTATCAATTGACTCTCATGCCGTGTCTGATGTGTAATCACCCCCTGTCAAGGGTCCTTATTGTCAATACATAGAGTTTGATCGTCTCAATGCGCTACAGACCATAGCGAGAATAAAATTCTAGACTGCTGATGAAATGCTGCAAGAGAAAGGGACACATGCAAGCACGCCACCTTGGTAAATTAGCAGCCGCATCTTAAAATTATTGGAAATGCCACGTTCCACCTCCCTCGCTAGTGGCTTGCGCGTGCGCGAGGGACTAATACCAAGCCGAGGGACAGCCACAATGGGAAAAACCCCCAGCACCAGGCATTTCAATACCGCCGTCATTATTCGGTCTCGGTGGATTGACTTTTCAGTGTTTTCCGGCCCAAGTGTTAAGGAACGGCAGCGGACTTCGACTGGCCCGGCCCGGCCATTTACAGCTGTCTGTCCGCATCCAGATCGTCGTCATCTGACAAAATAAAAAAATAAAAAAGGGCAGTTTTGTTGAGGGAAGAAGAAAAGGGCCATGTATTATCATGTCATCCTGCAATGTTACCGGAATACAATTTGCCGTTTGCGGCTGCTTGAATTTCTCACTCGCTGAACGCCGAAGGTTAATTGACGTTGGTTCCTTGATCTCCTGTAGCTCCCTATTCTCACCTTTCATCCGATTCATCCATCATATACCCTGGTCGTTCAAATATTTCCCACCGCATTATCCACATTCACACGAGTTAAACCCTAAAGGGTAGAGAACTGGCCGGCCCCACACAGATCGCCGATTTCGACTGTGCGGCCACGTGGGACCAAGCACGGCCGGCGATTGTCCCAGCGGGGTACAGAAGGCTTTGGAACACCCTAGCCCTGTGGCTATTTTTGCACCTCCAGAGACTAGCTGTATCAATTCCCGGTTACCCTCTTAAGCGACAAAATACGATAGGTCTTACGCATCGTCGCTGTCTCCTTTTTCAGCGGCTGCTTGGGTCGAAACCCAGTTCTCCAGCATCTGCTGACTCGATATCGGCACCCTGGTCTCCCCAACCGTGGGCCTTGTTCCTTTGCGCTTAACAACCAGGCACAGTATGCGGCCGTAGATGCTGAAACCATCGTAGGATGTGTTCAGCCCTAGCTTCTTCTTGTCATCCAGCCCCCCACCCTCATCCTCGTCCCCCTCCTCACCTATAGTAGGATCTGTTTCCCTTTCCTTGCCTCTCTTACTGCACTTCATTGGTGGAATTTTCTGCGTTTGAAAGGAGTCCGCTGAGTCATCCGAATCCCCGACGAATATACCCTCCTGGCTATTCTGCCGTTTACGCTTACCGCGCCTCAAGCGCTTCTGACTAGTCGTGAGCTCCGTAATCTCATCATCCCCGCTCGTTTCTGGAATATCATCCAGGTTGATAGCGTCTTCTTCATCTTCCCCTCTTATCATTGGAACATCGTCGTCTTCAGGCACCTCGACAGGCTGCTCGCTAGTACCAATAGTAAGCCAACCCGTGAGCTTCCCCGAATTGCTTTGGAGGCGGGGCTTATCCTGGAAGCTCTTATGTTTTGTAAGAAGAGAGTGACGGGAAGAGAGCTCAGTTAGGAAAATAGACACATCGAATTCGTCTGTTAAGGAAATATCAGTTTTTAGTTAGAGCGATTGTTATTGAAATAAGCTCATTTTTCAGCGCTTAGTTCGGTTGGTATCGAAGTAGTCAATGAACTTTTTCTGCTATGAAAATGCTTCTAGGGCCCAACATCTACGAGGAGCAAAAATAGGACATACCTCCAACAACCACATCCTTGACTCCCTTCTTCTTTCCTCTACCCCCTACCCTCCCACTAGCTCTCTCGTTCTCCTCGCGCAGCTTCGGTAATACCAGTGGACGCACAGCCTCAATAACGCGCGGAAGAGCGGGATTATCCCGACGCAGAAGCCAACCATCGGAATCCGATGGCCGCTCGAGGTAGATGCGCACTTCAAGTACGGAATGTTTGGTTATTCGAAGGTAGCGACGTGTAGGTGCCATTTTTGGAAGTGCAATGTTGATGGAGCGGCGTTGGAGGCCCCCTGACGACCTTAATGACCGGACAGGTACGCACGCCAAGACATAAAATAATAATTTCTGGAGCTTGAGCCTGACACCCCGAAGTGAACTCAAAGGAACCACAACAGTTCAATTTCCGCTAACAGCAACGTCGCTCTAACATATTGGGCATCCAGATACAGTTTAGTCGTCGAGCAAATCACTGAGCTGCGAGTCAAACAAGTCCTCCTTCCTCGCCTTTCGCAGGCGCATTCCTCATCCTCGAAGATCAACCACCTAGAATGGTACTAGAGCTCCATGTGTTGGGTCCAGCATTCGGACTCCCCTCAATAGACGCCGAGTGTATTGCTGCGATTGCATATCTGAATCGCGCTGTTCCACAAGGGCAATGGGCAGTGGTGGCTGATCACGAAACTTCAAGTCCAAATCGTGCGTGCGTCGACTTCTCAAATTCCCCATTCCCAATCGCACATTAATCAATACCAATAGAATATAAAAACGCATCCGTAAATAGACTAACAATAATCTCCAGAGGAACTCCCTGCCCTCCGTGATGGCTCGACTTGGATAGGTGGCTTCTACCATATCGTTGACTATCTCCAAACCCTTCCCTCCAGACCATACAGCCTCGACTCCTCGTTGACAACCTCTCAAACTGCCGATAGAATTGCGTGAGTGCTTTCTTGGAGCTCTTTCAAAGTCCTAGCATCCCTCTCGACCTTCCGCTAATCCACTCCTCTAACAGCTTCTCGGCATTCATCCAAAGCACCGCCCGACCCCTCCTCGACCTCTCGCTCTATATCTCGTTCGAGAATTACTCCACTACTACTGCACCCGCGTACACCGCTATCCTTCCCTGGCATACCAACTATACTATTCCGCCTGCGCATCGCGAAGCCGCTAGGGCGCGAACTGCACATTTAGGGTTGGGCGGACTGGACGTAGATAACTCAGAGCTCGAAGACCCCGAAACTGGTGCTCCAAACCTGAGCAGAGAGTATGAGGCCGCAAAGAAAGCCGCCGGCCTACCATCCGAGAGCCGAACAAGTAATCCTGGCCTTCTGAGTCTAGGACGGCAGAAGGGCATACAGGGTCTCCTCAGCTCTCCGGTATACGCAGCGAGATTCCGCCTTGATGCACTTGCAAGCGACTTTCTCAGTCCCTTGTCCGATCTTCTTAGCAAGAAGAATTATCTCCTCACCGAAAAAACGCCATCGAGTCTAGATTGCCTGGCATTCGGGTATCTAGCGCTAATGTTGTACCCGTCCGTCCCACAAACGTGGCTGAAGGAAGCGATTCAAGCACGGTATCCGCGAGTCGTGAAATACATTTGGCGATTACGGGAAGAACTCCTTGGCGGTGATGGGCCAGTTAAAGCTGCAGATGTGTTATCTCTCAATGCATACCGAGGAAACGATGCGACGCTGAACGGCACACGGCACAAACTGGGCATGCGCCTCCCTTGGCATCCCATTCCCGCAAAGTCACTTACAGCAGTCGCTTCGACTATTGCCCGTGAGGTCTTCAGCGGCATTCCTCTAGTATCTCTCGCTTTCCGTCGTCATACCATCCAACCCTTACCATTATCTACGTCCACTTCTAATACCAAACCAGCTTCGTCCCTGCCATCTTCCTTATTTGTTTCTTCTTTCTTTGCCTTCTCTGCCGCTCTCTTCTCCGCAGTCGCAGGTGTTGCGATCCACCACGCACGCTCTCCACGCACAGAAGACATGGTCTTTGAAGCACCCCGTCAACAGCAATGGCAAGGGCTTGGACAAGCGGGAGATTTTCTCGGAGTGTTCGCTGAGCAGATCCGGGCAGAGAGGGATTGGAATACAAGGTGGCAGCAGGAACGTAGAGGAGGCGATAGTGGTATAGGTGTTGGTGAAGGGATGGCGGTAGTTAGTGAGGTCGAGGTCGAAGCAGCAAGGTAATGAGGCCATGTAATCTACAATGTAAAACTAGTAAGACATCGTTTCTATTCGATGAGTATATGCTTGATCTGACTTGCCTTATTGTATATGTATTGCCAGGGTAAAATATATTCCACCTCACCCTAAGCTAAATCCTAACTTCACTTGTGAAATAGACCACTTTTCCTATATATAATCAAAGCTCGTTGGCTTTACTAAAGTAAACCCATCGGGATCTCGGATGGTGATTATTACCTCATCCAGTAATTAGAGACATGTATCAATAGCTTAAAGGTGGTTGTATTAATGGCGAGGATTACTAAGAGTAGTGGCAGCTGGTCGAATAAGGATATTAGTAGAGCGATAGCGGATGACTGCCATTGCAATCCGTAGCTTGCAGACCAAATATATTCGAGAGCAGCTTGCGTTGTTTTGACCTTCCCTGCAGCGATGACGATCAGGGTACTCAATGCATGTAGGCACATGGCGATGATGCGCGTTTGCGTTCCCGCGCAACGAAGTTCTTGGCGGGAGTTTCGTCTGTACGTCATCAAGCCTTGTCGTCACTTGCGGCACTCACAAACAAAAACCTCCCTCATCCTCGCCCTGTTCGCGTTCGTATCGTCTACGCCTTTGCCTAGAGAACTAAGAAACTCTTCATTTCTTCTTTTTACATTCAGGCCCCAATAGCAAGATGCATAGAACGTATTCGATGCGCCAATCGCGCGCCCCAACAGCGTCGCAGATTCAGAATCCCCCCCCTCCGGTTTCGTCAACGAAAACTGGCAGATTTTTCGGGAAAACCAATATTGGTGAGCTACTCGATTTATTTAATTGTAAAGGGGTTGGAGCATCAAAGTAGAGCTTCGTCCGACATATCCGTCGTCAATCCGCACTCTTGACCACTCGATCGGAGTTTGCGATAGAACAACACGAGATATACCGGCACATATTCTCGCATGACTTTACTCACTTACACATGACTTTATTCATGACTGTTCATACTAACGATGTGTTCGCTGTATAGGCCACACCTTCCGCAGAAGTGCCGCCGGTGCCTTCGGTCCAGATCTCGCTAAGAAGCTTTCACAATTAGTTAAGATGGAGAAGAACGTCATGCGCAGCATGGAGCTTGTCAGCAGGGAGCGAATGGAAGTTGCTGTAAGCCCTCCTGTATACCTGGAGTTATGGTCTCCAGCGCTGACGTCTACAAGCAACAACTATCCATTTGGGGCGAAGCATGTGACGATGACGTTTCTGATGTTACTGATAAGTTGGGTGTCCTAATTTACGAAATTGGAGAGCTTGAGGATCAGTTCGTGGACCGGTACGACCAGTATCGTGTTACGATTAAGAGCATTCGTAACATTGAAGCTTCGGTTCAGCCCAGTCGCGACAGTACGTCATGTGCAACACCTAAAACCAACATACCTAATACATGAGAATAGGGAAACAGAAGATCACCGACCAGATTGCACAACTGAAGTACAAGGAGCCCAACTCTCCTAAAATTGTCGTCCTTGAGCAGGAGCTTGTTCGCGCCGAAGCCGAATCCCTTGTTGCTGAAGCTCAATTGTCCAACATCACTCGCGAGAAGCTCAAGGCTGCGTTCACGTACCAATTCGATGCTCTCCGTGAGCACTGCGAGAAGTTGGCTATAATTGCTGGATATGGGAAGCATCTTTTGGAGTTGATCGATGATACCCCGGTCACCCCCGGCGAGACAAGGAATGCCTATGACGGTTATGAAGCTAGCAAGGCGTAGGTTACCTCGAGTTTTCTTCATCTGTTCTTTAGCTGACATGTGTTTTTAGTATCATTCAAGACTGCGAGGATGCCCTGACCAACTGGGTTCAACAGAACGCTGCCGTCTCCGCTAAGCTATCAACTCGTGCTAGGACCCTATCCCAGCGCCGCCGCAATGCCCGTCGTGAACATGGCGAAGGCATTGATCTCTCACACCAAGACCAGCCCCTCGACAATAGGGAATCCGGACTATGGATCCCAGCTTCCGAGCATCAGGGTAACGGTTACGAGGATGAGGAGGATGAGGAGGACGCCCCATCTACTGTCGCCACTGAGACAAGGGGCCGTGAAGAGGAGAGGCCCGTCGCTGCATAGAATCTGCAGCAGCTCCGTAATTGAATTGTGGCATGGCTCATATTGTATACCCCGGAAAGGAGGGAGACGGCAACCTAATGACGATTGTGAAGAATATGGTTTTCTTTTTGCTCGATGCAACGATTTGCAGTGATAGCTGGTGTTTTGTGTTACCTGTCTTGAAAATCTGGCCGGGTCTTTCTGATGGTATACCTCTTTCCAGCGTGTAGTATGCAAAATAATGACGGGAGGCTACTCTCAGTGATCCTGCTTCCACTTCCTCGAACCCTCATTTTAGCAATGTGCTCGATCAACATCCCAAGGAGTATGCAGGCGCGCGGCTAGCGTCACATATGGAATTGGCCATGAAGCCCATCGGTTCCGTTGCCTGATCACGCGGCTTCCGGTGAAGAACTCGAGGTTATGCTCGTCCGAAAAGGGGAATGAGCGGACGCTAGCGCAGCCCTACCGATTGTGTAACAGCAACGGCTTCGAACATCGCTCGTGTCTGCGCGTCATGGTTAGCAGCATTTCGGTCGCAGGTATCGTCGTCGATCAGGATCATGGGTTTTGACATGTCTCAGTGCGAGTCAGTGTAACATGCAAGAACGGGTTTGATGCCTTGAAGGGCAGGACAGGCTCGACGGAGGAGATGGGCCGCGGAGAGAGATGCATCTCCTGCGTGCAGTCTGCGAGGTTCAGCTGCGTTGTTGAGTGTTTCAGGAGCAATGCAGGTGAGGGAATAGATTTGGCGAAGGGGCTGATATTTCCTGTGTTAGGTGTGATTCATGAGGCGAAGGCAGGCATCCAGAAAGGAAAATAGCGGGGTTCTACGCATCGCGGTGATTTGCCTATGTCGGACAAGATGGCCATCAGGGTTTGTGATCAGTAAAGTGTGGATAGAGAGTGGCTAGGTCCATGTGCGGCTAGTCAGGGATCGAAGACATCTGGAGATGACTGGGCGGTTGGTTGGCTGAGTGAGCATGGAGTCTCAAACCCGTGTAGTGTCTGTTCGGAGGAGAGTGATGCTGACTTTTATTTTTGTGGGCCGGTGATTGGGTGGCATGAGGAATGGAGATAAGCTTTGGAGGCACCTAATGGCGAGCCAGATGTGTACCTAAGTGTCGTGTCTATGAACGGGAAATTTGAGTCTTTAGGCTTCGTAATATGCAGATATAAATTAGGACTGAGCAACCAATGCGGAGCAATGATACATTAGCTTATAGTTGCCGAAGACCGGTATTGACGTTAGGCACCCAAGCAGTGATCTTCTTGGACTGGAGTGGAGTGGATCCGAGCTCAATCCACTCCATCCAGCTTGTAAATTATTTGGCTCCAGGAGCTCCACAGAGCTCCAATGTATTTATATGCTATATTTAGAAAGCTTGGCATTAATATAGTATTACAAATGGGGTAGTAAGAGTAATTTTATAGACAGAGTAGATAGGATGGGTTAAAAATAAGAGATAGAGGTGGGTGGATAGGGTTAGATAAGTAGAAAAGAAGGGAGGGGGGTATAGAGGAAAGTGGTAAGGATTTGGGGAAGAAGCACCAAGTACAACGCACGGAGCGCAAATACTCTTATCTTATCACACGTGATATATGCGCGTACCATATTTCCTTATTAAGTTAGATCCCTCTATTAGATCTGGAGCTGCAAGAGCTCCACGACCTCGAATCCACTCTATCCAATCAATTAAATCAACAGGATCCACTCCAATCAAACTACGGCTCCACCATGGAGCTCCTAAATTAACCCAGTCCAAGAAGACCACTGCATCCAAGGCCTTGCGGAACAATTCGGCACACTAAACGCATAGGAGGGCTTGTACTGGGGAGCGATTGTAATGGTAAACTGACTTGTTCGGGTAAGTTCATTCTCACGGTTAAGCAGGGCTCCCAATGATGAATGAATGTATATTCATACCACTTATCGTATTCATATCATTAAGAGCCCCAGAATCAGTAGCAACGCTTAGCATATTATCACCTGCCCAGCCCCTACGAGTCTATGTTGAAGTAGAGCGTCATTTGCGTGCGTCGTGTTCTTGAATTAATCTCACGATTTCTAAGTCCATGTTGTCCTTAGCAAACTGTAATGCACTCGTCCTGATGTGTCTAGATCTATTTATGAACACACCCTCTTCAGTCTTGATATCCTGACACTCCAAAAGCCTACGGACAATGGAGGTATATCCATGGATAGCTGCTAGAATTAAAGCTGTTGCGCCCGCCTTCTTCCTAAAAGCCTCGAGTGCACGGATATTCGCGTGATGACAGTTACACTTGTGATTAACATCAATACTGCTACCGCGACGACTCAGAAGTGCATTGACGATTGACTCATGCCCATTCTCCACAGCATGAAGAAGCGGTGTGTAATGATCATTGTCCTCAGTATCAGCATAGACGCTAACGTCATCCAAAATACGGCTAGCCTCTTTTAAATTCCCGTCGCGCGCTGCATTTCGAAGCTTGGCAATTTTGAGCCATGGCACAACATGATCAAGTACAGGTTCAGGAAATAGAATCTGAATTATATGATCGTGTCCATTGGCAGCTGCTTTAGATAATGCAGATTCTCCTTCCTTATTCCTGAAATCGATGTTGGGGAGGCTGGTGCGTACCAGAAACTTGATTATACCTGTCTGGTTCATTTTTGCTGCTGCTATTAATGCTGTTCTTTGCCGGTTATCCACAAAATTAACGTCCATCCCACAGTGTATAATAAGGTATTGAAGACAAGTTAGGCAGCCGGATTCCGCCGCTGCAGTGACGTACGACTTTCCACCCTGCAGCTCTAGGTCATCAGGCGTGGTGTTTAGCTTTTTAAGTAGCTGTAGAGCTGTATGATCTTCGCCACGAGCCATCATTAGAGTGATCGTTTGATAGGCCTGATCAAGATTCGGTTTACTGACAGGAAATTTGATCGCCCATGGGACGAGATCCTTTTTCCCGTTCAGAAGCACACAATGGATGACTTCTTCGATCACCTCATCCGGCTTTGCGGTACATTTAAGAAATAACTCTAGGATTTCTGGGCTGTCGCTTCGACATGCAAGTCGCAACGGCCCCCGGTACCCAAGCCCTCGTTGTTTTCTGTAGTTTATCCAGATGCCGACAGCTTCGTCAGGAATACAACCATGGAATTGTTGGGCCCAGCGCTCGACTGCAGCAATATTCCCGGTTTTGACAACCTCCTTTATATTTATTGATCTAGGCTCCAGATGCACAGGGAACTTCGAGTCGTCAATTTTGCCAACGTGATGGACACTCGCGATATGTTGTTCAAGTGTCTTAACATCTTCCAAACCAAAGATAGCTCTAGGACAGCCAGAGAAGGTGCAGAGGTAGGCTCGTTCATGCTTGTCGTGATGTTGATCCCGCTCCTGGATGGTTCCGAATCCTGCGTGGAAGTATTCACAGTTATATCTGGCGCATTTGAAGATGTTTATTCCATGAAATACTCGAAGTTTTTTGGTTAAGGAAGTTGTCAGTTTCCTTGAAGCGAGCTCGTCAATAATGGACCTGATTTGGGTTAGGACTTGGTCGAGATCAAGCACAGCAACCGCGTCCAACTGTTCAACGTTTGTTTGCATGCGATTTCTCCAGAACTCAACCGCTTTACCAAGCCTATCAGAAAAATCATACACTTGGAAAATATGGAATGCCTCTCGTATTGACGGCGATATGGAGATTTTGGGTTCGTCTGAGATGTGCCTTGCAAGGAATTCGCGAATTGCAGCCGCAAGCGATTCCGCAGAACTAGAGTTGGATATGTCCAAGTCGGCAACGCAGTGTTCGAGATGGTCTAGCCAGTAGACAAAGGCATAGTCCGAGAATGCATAGTAACCCTCCAGAACATGGTTTTGCACAGATTCTGTTGAGAGTGAAAGGTCGAAGCAACCATGACTGAGATAGTAAAGGCACAGGACGGCGAGGTTGTACTCCTCCATGTTAATGGATATAATTTTTTTGTTGATGAGATAACTGTGCTTCCTATCAGCATTGATTACAACAACATGAATGCAGCTCAGCACCCACTGTCTCGCGCTTGTATGAACAAGGTTAATGACCCCCCCGGAACTGATCTCAACTAAGGACCCACAGAGGTCTTTTGAGTCGACACGAAGTTGTCGTCGGTCAAAGTCGATAGATCGTGTTCCTAAATCTACAGAAACAGCGCCTTGAATCTCATGCCATCTCAGAGGTCGTCTTGCGCAGACTAGCAATCCTAGAAGCCTCCTAGCATCTTCACCTTCAGGTTCTTCGGCTTCTCTGAGGACTCGGTCGACAATACGGGCATACCTAGAAGCAAGAATCAGCGTTTTAATTCTATCAAAGACTCTAAGAAGTAAGAAGAGACTAACGCTTCTTCTAGCTTTTTAGGAAACGTTTCTGGTTGAAGCTCTCGATCTAGTCCCGCTCGTGAAGTTTGATTATGAAGGTTTACCATAACCAGTCTCGCAAACAAAAACATCCCTACACCATGTTAGACTTATCTTCCTCTCCTAGGGCGGTATCTTTACCATCTGCCCTCTTGGTTACTTCAGTCCCAATAAACTGGACCTCGGGTTCTGATAGGCGGAACTTCAACTGGATTTGCTTTTCCCATGAATGACAGAAAGCCGAAATGTCTGAGTTATTATCACTGCTTGAAACTTTCACAGTCGGCAGACGGCCGAGAAGCTTGCCACAGTCGTTGTCGTCCTGGCTGATAAAAAGGCATCGCATTGCCTCTGCCTCTGTGTCAGAGCAACCGTCGACAACGTCACAAAACCACGATGATATCAGTTTCTTCTCTTTTATCGAGCACTCATCCAAGCCATCAAGGATGATGTAGACTTTGTCGAATTTTTTAATAGCTATTGTAAGCATGTCTTTGGCAAGTTTGATTGACTGTAGTGATTCATCTCCCGATGCGGCGACATTTTCATAAAAGAAGGTTAGGAGATCGTTATCCTGTTGGAGCTTCCCATCATGCCGAAGAAGCTGCCACAAAAGACTTCTAGCCACTGCGAGGAATGAGTCTCGTTGGGGATCAAGGTATTTGCAATAGAAGAATACGACGGTAACAGATTGTAGTTTACGCGTTTCCTCGACAAGAAGAGAGGCTAATATTGTTTTACCTACAAGTGGCACCGTTAGCGTAGAAAACGTAGAGGTTAAGATGAAAAATTAGGTACAGGATACTCACCTGCCCCAGGGATCCCATTCAGCCACAGTAGTGGAGTTGAAGAAGAGTTAGGATCTAACCAAGCTTGCACATGCCGTCTTTGAAGTAGCCAGTCCCCAGTCCCAGGATACTGTGCCCGAATTTCCCCGTAGTTCTCTTGATCAGCCTCAGCGTTTGCGGCAGTTAGCCAGTCACGGACCGCTATTGTTTGCCTTTTCTCTTCATTCCGTCGCATTATTTGGAACTCTTTCTCTCGCGTAGCACGAGCTTGTTCAAATTGGTCGAATTGAATCAAGGTCGCTTGGCTCTCTACGAGCATCTTATGACGCCTGAAATTTTCTATCGTTCCAGAAAATCGGCTCCGAAATGTTTTCCAGGTTGCATGGAAAAGCTGTCTCCACACTAGATTACTTTAGTTACAACTTCAATGCAATAATGGTTTCTGAAATACCTTTCTGCTTAAAATACTTCAAGGCCTTTGCGTGAAACTCGAGGATATCAATATATATCAATTCAAGCACCCTTCTCATGTATGGATTGGCTTCAAAGAGGGTCTGATATTGTTCAAGCAGAGGAATTTGTTCACCAATAGCCTGATACATTTCCAGTAGGGAATCAAATGCTTGGACGTGAGTGTTTGCGACCTAGCAAGATAAGGTGAACGCTGGTTCTAGCAACGCCTAGAGGTAACACTTCACACTTCATCTTACCAGTAGAAGAAACTTCATTGGTCCCTATTCGTTTCAAGGGTCAGTGTATCAGGTTTAATAAAGTATGTAGCTAGGATACTGCCTAAACTTACCCAGACAAAGGCAATAAACTGAGACGTGTTGAGAAATACTTCGATAACTTTGCCATATTCATCCATAACTTCCAGAAATCTTTTGAGGCGGGTCAAATTTCTCATCTTCCTCTCCGAAGCTTGTTTTTCCTGAATGGTTGCGATGGCATCTCGGAGATCGTCCCCAGTAGTAAACTTAAATTCCTCTCTTTCTCCGTCGCTAAGAGAGTCTTTGAAGCGCTCAACAGCCTCGAGAAACACCGACTGCTGGCTTGAGAGCCTAGTTGCAGGCGGAGTTGACATGGTTGTGCAGGCTGAAGATCGATACAGAAATTAAGCCTTGAACAGTGAAACAAATGGACTACGGGAGAAAACGTCCATAAGTGTTGGGGTTTTTGTGAGGCTTTCTCAAGGCACTCTCCAAGGTAGAGTGGTCTGTGCAGCTTGCAGCAGAGCCACATTGAACTTGCATTTACCGGGGAATGGCTTTTGGACTCAGCCGCAGCTTCCATGTGAAACTTCATTTCAGTGAACCTTCAAAGACTAACCCATCAGTATTGGATCATCCGTATTTCAAGAATGCATTCTTTTTCGAAGAGAAATCTCCTAGCGGCAGACTTGGAGCCGGATTGCTCCATTCCCGCAGCTAAGCGACAGGAACTTGAGGCCGAAACAAAGCAAGAATTCGACTGGGATCCTACTAAAGTCGACATAGGCTGGCTTGAACCAGAATACAATCCGCAGTACGGAGCCGATGCCTCTCAAAGTACTAGTAAACATGTTTTCGAAACCACGCCCTCAGACTCGTACCAAAGTCTCCAGGTCCCAAGGTTGTATTCTCCGAGCAATTCTCAGGATGAACAAGATCCCTATATTAATAGCGATCAATCACATTTCGGCTTTCAGGATTGTCAAATCCTCCCGAGCTCGAACCTGCCACTAAGCCATGAGGCATTTGTCCTCCCTTCGCTTTCAGAGTCCAAGCTTGACTCAGAGTTAAAAGAGACGTGTTTTGGAATGGTGCGAAACAGACCGCATCATATTAGAGATACTTTGACGCTACGCTACTAATTTGTGTTGCCAGATTTGCAATGTGAAAGCTCAGTTGATCAACGATCCGCACACGGTCGACGCCGCTGGCCTATTAAATATTTCGCCGTCTAACCACGACACCTACATAGTCAGACTCGTCTTCCGAGACAACCACATTGCTCTGCAGTACAAAGAAGACATTGATATTGCTATACTGAATACCAAGATCACAAATGTGTTCAGGGATATTGAAGATTTGGGCGAGATTCGTTACGAAGCATTTGTGATTGCGCAGGATTTCACTGCGAGCATTATCGCATGGAAAAGGAAGGGAAAAGCAGTCGACTTCCCACTGGAGATAATTCTCTACGGGAGCTTGCAAATTCGTGACGATATTGGGAAAAGGCTTTCGGACGCAGAAATTTATTTGCAGCATCCTCGATGCTGTAGCAATGAAGCCGAATACGACAACCCACATTACCTAAAAATCGGGCGGGTCCGAAGGCCAGCTTTGCAGCTTCTATCACCTTCACTAACGCCCCTAGATACTCCAGAGCGACCGGCCCCCAATATAGAGTTTAATGGTTTGTTAGACTGCTTAGACCAGCAAGAAAATCTAGGGACTGCTTGGGAAGACTCTCGGATTAAGACTCCACTTTTAAGGTACAGTGTCCCATGCGACCTCACGCTTGACCTTTTAGGTTAACATATATGAAATGATATTCAGTCACCAAAAGACTGGTGTTGATTTCATAGGCCAGAAAGAAGGTTGGAGAGAACCCACTGTTCCGTCGCTTTGGGAACGCTGCCAAAAGAATGGAACAATGTTGTAAGTTATCGCCGATATATTCTCCTTCCCGGAATCCAGCACTCCATGTTGCTAAATATACTTAGTTATGAACATATAATCGTCGGGACTAGAATGTCGTCTCCACTGCCGGAGATATTTGGCGGAATCCTCGCAGACGAAATGGGCTTAGGGAAGACCCTGACTGTACTTTCTGCAATTGTTGGTAGTCTTGAATGGGCTCATAATTCTACTAATCTCCGGGCTCATGAGTCTTCGCCATTAACCTCCAGTTGCAAAAGACCTATAAAGGGGACTTTGATCGTAGTCCCATCAGTTCGTAAGTAATTATATGGATCTCTGAGTCGATGTTCCAAGGAATTAAATGATAATTTAAGTGGTTCTCGATGAATGGCTAAAGGAAATCCAAGGGTGCGTTTCGGATCTATGTAACTTGAGAGAGATATTAACACGTCCAGGCACATCACGCCAAACTCACTGAAAGTCCTCAAATACCATGGTCGAAAGAGAGAATACGCAATTGCGGAGCTGCTCAATTTTGATATCGTTTTAAGTACCTATGCTACAGTAGCATTCGAGTTTGGGCGAGGCTCTGGGCCACTCTATGAAATTATTTGGTTCAGGATTGTCCTGGATGAAGGTGAGTGTTCTAGTATAAAATGGCTAGAAATGGCAGCTAAATTTTCACATCTAGCCCACTTAATACGTCATCAACGAACCAAACAATTTCGAGCAATTGCTGCTCTCTCAGCTTCACATCGTTGGTGCATGACCGGAACTCCAGTCCAGAATTCACTACTTGACCTTGGAGCACTCCTACGCTTTCTTCGAGTTCCTCTACTTGATAAAGCCTCCACTTTTCGGGATTATGTCGTGAAGCCCATAGAAGCTGGCGATGGGATTGGCTTCAAAAGCTTGCGGAACATACTTAAGTCGATCTGTTTGCGCCGAACAAAGGATCTCTTGCATCTTCCAGAACCGGAGGAAATCACATATGAGCTTGAACTCTCACCTGTCGAGAGGGAGATGTACTACTCGATTGGGGAGTCATCTAAACAGGTTATTGACGATGTTGTGAGTGGACGGAAAGACATGGAAGCATACAACGGCATCCTTCAAGCTATTATGCAGCTACGATTACTTTGTAATCATGGTACTTTTGAAGAAATCTTTCAAAGAACCAGAGTTGCTGGCATGCCTGATCCAGATGAGGCTCTAGCATTGCTTGAAGAAAAGGGTGATGCTATATGCACAATATGCTCATCTGATGTCACCTCGGTCAATAATCATGGTCTGAATGCGGGCTGCTTTACGACTTGCTCACACCTTCTCTGCAATGTCTGCTTCGCTCAGTATGAAGAAGATTTGGAGAGACAAGTGATTGAAGAAACCTCCTATTGCCCGATCTGTCAAGCACCTATCACCGAGACCCGGAGCACTGTGAGACACGAAATCCTGCCAGACATGATCAGTCCTGATGTATTAAATGTTGGGCTATCTACCAAATTGTTCAACTTATTGGAAGATGTCAATCGATTTCGATGTTCCAGTAAAAGGCTTGTTCAAATTCTCCAAAAAACGCAGAATTAAGCTAATACATCTGCAGCATTATATTCTCTTCGTGGAAGAAGACACTATATATCATTGCAGCGTTACTTACCGCTCACGGAATTCCATTCGTCCAGATAGATGGTTCTTTGCCACTTCCCGAAAGAAGGAGAATCCTCAACAACTTTGAGGAAAGTAGTCAAATACCTGTTTTACTGATGACTCTCGGTACAGGTGCTGTAGGGTATGTTATCAAGGCCCTTTTTTTGCATGTAGACAACACTAAGCAGTATAATGTTCTCTCTTCAGACTGAACATCACAGCAGCCAGCCGAATCCACCTTGTTGAACCACAATGGAATCCTTCTATTGAACGTCAAGCAATTGGTCGTTCTGTTCGGCTTGGGCAGCAAAAACAAGTACAGATTGTACGATATATAATGAAGGATACTGTAGAAATGGTGAACGATAAGCATATGTTTGAATCTAAATAAGAATTACGCTAATCTTGGGTTGAAGTACATCAAGAATCGGCAATCAAGGAAACTTCAACTCGCTAGGATAGGATGGGAGAGCAAAGATGAGGAACAACAGAAATTAGATGCCCTGCTAGTACGTCGAATCTACACCAACCCCGCCTCCTACAGTAGCAGACTAATTTTTTTTGGACAGGACCTGCGTTCTCTGCTGTAGTAAGGAACCTTAGATCCAAATACGATAGCTTGCTATCTCGAGAGTCCTCGTAGTAATATTGGAAGCAATAGACGACTAGCCCTTGTGTGTGCGAGGGCGTGGAAGGATAAAGAGACCAGCAAGCAGTATTTTGTTAATGTATAGCGAAGTAGCCACACAATAATCGCAAACGACATTGGTCTGATAATCTTCCATACTTGGCCACCTTTTCTCTCCATCGAGATATTCCTTTTAATCCTTGGCACATTTTGAGGTAACTTAGACTTTATATACAATGTTGGTATTAGGTAGAGAGAAGTAAAAATATAGGTCTAAGCCATGGCCTGGATGCAAAGATGGCACCGGTTGGCAGGGTTGTAAATCAATCAACTCAACTCAACCGAGGCTTCAAATTGATTGAATTAAAAGCTTTGTAAGCAGAGAGCTCAGTTAACTATCACATATTGGGGGGGCTGGTTGGCGCGGTTACAACCCGGGTTAATACGAGGTTAGGGCCACCCCTGCCGATAACGCGCCCGAACCCCGCACAAAGTCGCGTAGCGACCGCCCCCAAGTACTTTTGCACGCGATTTTAGGCGAAAAGGTACATAATTTGAGTTAAATTGGTACATGTACAGTCTTGTGCACGACCAGCTTCCACCCCCCCTTTAGCGAGTGCTCCAAAATTTTAAATTCGGTACGCGCATCCAATCTCGCGAGTAACTGTAGCGAACGGTTGTGGCTACACGCAAGGACCAT